>ERZ791881.670-NODE-670-length-28487-cov-26.370181_pt1 | contig 28487 bp, 28 predicted proteins | sample MGYA00510161_ERZ791881 | MGnify/ENA primary metagenome ERZ791881 (study PRJEB30046, sample SAMN00792073) | human gut metagenome | study: EMG produced TPA metagenomics assembly of the A metagenome-wide association study of gut microbiota in type 2...
AGCTACCTTAACCCACCGTCTAAAGCCAGTGGGATTGCGGTAGCCTTTTTTCAATGCTCAGAATTGTGTTAAGATTTTCCCCCAATCTTTGTAAAAAAGTCTCCGCTATCAAGTATCAAGCAAGAAAGTTGCTTCCCTGCTGCATTCCTGCCACGCAAAAAAGCCAGACTGGAATAAAAACATATCCGGCCTGGCCTTCTTATTCCACGCTTTCCTATTCACGCGCCTTCATCATAAAGGTCCACGGAGATTCCATAATTACAGTTCCCTCCTGGTTTACCAGCCTGGTCATAACCTTCAGGATTCCCTTGCCCGGTTTGGAGCTGTGTCTTGCTTCAGTCGGAACCATTTCCAGATGTACCGTATCTCCGATGCACAGAGGCGCCAGATATTTCTTCCGCTCTCTTGGAATTCACAGAACCACCCTTTACCGGAAACAGCAAAAAAATAAAATCCCCACATCTCTGTGAGGATTTTATTTTTTTCGTTTTTTATACTCCTGCTCCGTAAATCAGGTTCGGCAGGAAGAGAACCAGCTTCGGACAGAATACACAGATTGCCAGTGTTGCCAAAATCGCAACAAACAGCGGTATGGAGTATTTCGTCGTCTCCTCCACCGAGCAGTCCATAATATTCGAACAGGTATACAGCGCCACGCCAACCGGCGGTGTGGAACATCCCATGGTTACAATGGTCATCATAATAATACCAAAGTGTACCGGATCGATTCCGTACTGAGTGATAATCGGAATCAGAATCGGAGTTACAATCAGGGTAATAACTGTTGTCTCCATGAACATACCGAAAATAGTCAGCATAATCAGGATCAGCAGAAGCAGAACGTACTTGTTGCTGGTCAGACCTACCAGCATGGTGGTCAGGGTCTTGGGCAGCTGGTCAAATACAACGCCGTAGCTGAAGATTCCGGAAAATGCCAGAATCATAGTAATAACAGACAGGTCTTTTACACTGTCAATTACACACTTTTTGAATTTCTCCAGGGTCAGCTCCTTGTAAATGAATGCGCCTACTACCAGTGCATAGAATACAGCGAAGGCACCGGACTCAGAAGGAGTCATAACACCAAAACGGATCAGCACGATCAGAAGAATCGGGAATAACAGAGCCCAGATACTCTCTACACATGCCTTGAAAATAACGGACGGAGAAGAGGGCTTCTCATGATCCGGCTTGTATCCATGATGACGGGCAGACCAGGAGGTTGCAATCATCATAAAGATACACATAATAATTCCGGGAAGGAAACCTGCTACAAACAGACGTCCGATGGATACCTCTCCTACTGTTCCATACAGGATAAGACCCATTGACGGAGGAATGGTTGCTACAATCAGTCCGGACAGACAGTTGATGGCAGCTGCCCAGCCGGGAGCATAACCTCTCTTTGTCATCTCCGGTCCCAGAATACGGCACTCCATGGCAGCATCTGCTACAGCAGAACCGGAAACACCGCCCATCAGAGTGGATAAAACAACAGATACCTGACCGATAGAACCGTACATATGGCCGGTCAGTACGTTAGCCAGCTTTACCAGACGGGAGGTAATACCTGTGTTGTTCATCAGGTTTCCTGCAAAGATGAACAGCGGGATTGCCAGCATGGTAAAGGACTGGGTGGTGGACAGAGATTTCTGTACCAGAATTGTCCAGGGAATCTCCGGACGCATAATAAAGAAGGCAAAGCCTGAAACTGCAATTGCAAATGCTACAGGCATTCCAAGGAATAAGAGTACTAAAAAGAATCCGATTGCACTTAACATTAATTAGCCCCCCATTCTTTTCTTTTGATATCTCCGATGGTTTTTCCGATTGTACTGAAGAACATCAGCAGGGAACCAACGGGAACTGCCAGGGTACACCATGCATAGCTCATCTTCATGGTATTAAAGGTTCTGTTCCAGCTCTGGGATACCAGGATAAATCCGTAAACAATCAGTACCAGCAAAAACAGCAGCATCATTACATCAAATATCAGTGTCAGAATCTTCTGAACTGCCTTCGGGAATTTATTGACCAGCATATCAATGCGGATCAGGCTTCCGCTCTTGATAATGATATCAGAGCCAATGAAGGTCAGCCATGCAAAGGCCAGAAGGGACACGTCCTGTGCCCAGTTTACCGGCATTCCGATGGTTCTTGCAACTGCTGACCAGAATACCAGTACAGCAATCATGCACAGCATAATGCCGGCGCAGATCTCTTCCACTCTTAAAATCATATCTGAAATCTTTTTCATTTAAAAGCTTCCTTTCCGTATATCTCATGGAAATGTTCGGGACAGGCTGATTTCTGCCTGTCCCGGACTGTCATCTGTTCCATAAGGCTTGACAAAGCCCTTTATCAGCTTTCCTTAGTTGGTTTTGCCGATTTCCTTGTAGAGCTGTGCTCTTAACTCGCTGTAGCCCAGTTTGTCGTAGATCGGATCAACAGCTTCCTTGAACGGAGCTACATCCGGCTCAATCACGGTTACGCCAGCCTCTACCATCTTCTTCTCAGCTTCCTCAACCTCTGCCATAACGTCAGCAGCTGTGGTCTTACCAACCTCAGTAGCAGTCTCAACTAACAGAGTCTGCAGATCTTCCGGAAGGCTCTCAAACCAGCTCTGTCCGCAAACCAGACCCTGCATCAGCTGGAAGTGGTTGGTCTTTGACTGATACTTACATACTTCATAGATTCTGGACGGATAGCTGGATGTGTTCTGTACTTCGCAGCCCTCCAGAGCCTTGGACTGAATTCCGTTGTAAACCTCACCCCAGGACATGGAAATCGGAGTTGCGCCCATAGCCTGGATTGTCTCGGTACATACTTCCTGACCAATGGTACGGATTCTCTGTCCGCTTAAATCAGCCGGAGTATTGATTGGCTTGTTGGTCATAAACTGACGGGGACCATCATAGAAGGTGAAGGACAGAATCTTTACACCGTGATCCTTGGACAGAGTATCGCACCAGCCCTTGAAAGTATCGGTCTGTGTTACTTTATAGCACTCATCATAATTATCTGCAAAATATCCCATCATCAGGATGGAGAAATCCTTAACATACTGTCCCATACGGGAAGCATCTGTATTTACTGCTACGTTTGCGCCCTGGATTGCCTGCTCAAGAACATCCTCATCGCTTCCTAACTGACCAGCCGGGAATACGGTTACTTTCAGTCTTCCGCCGGACTTCTCATTCAGTTCGTCAGCCAGCTTCTGATAGTTTCTGGTAATCAGAGCCTGCTCTGTCTGAGAGGTGGAAATCTTCAGTTCGTAAACCTTGTCGCTGGAGGCTGCTGCATCACCGGAATTTCCTGCCGGCTGTGCATTTCCCATACCCGGCATGCTGCTGCACGCTGTCAGGGCCATCATTGCTGCTGCTAAAACGCCTGCTACAATTGCTCTTTTTTTCATGTTCTTTTCCCCTTTTCATTGTATTCATTTGCTTTTCTCGTAAGCTAAACGTTTATATATGTTACAATATAAATATAATCGTTTACATACAAAAAATCAAGCTGATATTTTTAACAGTTTTTTAGCGTAATTTTTATGAATTCTTCACAAATTTTTCACTTTTTCCTAACATGGAACCTTAAATTTTATTTTGACTTTACTTCCTGTTGCTGATACAATGGATCTATCATAATCGGGAAAGTCTGGAGATGCCTTTCATCTCTTCCCAGAAAGGAGGCAAAAGCACTTTATGGCAACCATCAAAGATGTGGCAAAAAAAAGCGGTTTTTCTGTATGTACCGTTTCCCGCGCCCTTTCCGGCAAAGGTTATCTGAAGGAGGAAACCCGCCAGAAAATTATGGACGCTGTAAAGGAGCTGGATTACCGCCCCAATACTCTGGCAGTCAACCTGAAAACAGGACGCCGCCAGACCCTGGCTCTGATTCTTCCCTCCCTGACCAATATTTACTATGCAAAACTGGAACAGTATATGGAATCCTACGCTTCCCGGAAAGGATATCTTCTTTATCTGAGCAATACGGAATACAGCCTGGAAAAGGAAAAGCAGATTCTCGACAATCTGATTGGCATGGATATTGCCGGAGTCATTATCTGCACTACCTCCGGAGAACATGAGCATATAAAGAAGCTGAATACCTTCCATATTCCCTATATCTGTCTGAATCGGAATTTCGAGGATGATCCTGACCACTGTCTCCGGATAGACAACCGCAAAGCAGCCTTTGAGGCCGTTGATTACATGATTCGTCTGGGACATACCAGCTTTGGCGGTCTTTTCCAGGGCTTTGACAATGACACCTACCGGGAACGCTATGCCGGTATGATGGACGCTCTGGCCCTTCACGGTCTTTCCTGTGATCCGGATAACATCCTCTTTGATATCAATCCGGAGGATATGCGAGCCACCCCGAACCGGATTCTGCAGATGCTTCAAAAGCCCAGCCGGCCGGAAGCGATTTTTGCCTGCAACGATATGACTGCATTTAACGTATACCGGGCCGCCTACATTCTCGGCCTGCGGATCCCGGAGAATCTTTCTGTTTTCGGCTACGATGACTGCACAATGGCAAACTTTGTAACACCGCCTCTGTCCACAGTTTCTATTCCTGTAAAGAATCTTTCTAGGATTGCCGTTGACTTTATTCACCACTATATTGAAACAGGCGAACTGCAGGAGCTGCCTCTTTTAAATGCCTCTCTGGTTATCCGCAGCTCTGTAAAAAACAAAAACATTACCTAGCCCTTTTTTCCAGACGCCCGGCGTCTATCCTTGCGGAGTATTTTATTCATGTGGCGGCAGAGAATTTTGTCGCAGAAGCGACCCGCCGCAGGCGGAGAAGCTCGAGATCGAGCTTCTTTTTCATGGAAAATTATTTCTTATTTATGCTGCTCCGTATACCAGGTTCGGAAGCAGAAGAATCAAATCCGGGAAGAAAATAGCGATTGCCAGGGTTGCAAAGATAGCTATATACAGGGGAATCGCATATTTCGTGGTTTCCTCCACAGAACAGTTCATAATATTCGAACAGGTATACAGGGCCACTCCTACCGGCGGTGTGGAGCATCCCATGGTTACAACTGTCATCATAATGATTCCGAAATGTACCGGATCGATCCCGTACTGGGTGATAACAGGAATCAGAATCGGGGTAACAATCAGGGTAATTACAGTTGTTTCCATAAACATGCCAAATACCGTCAGCATAATGATAATCAGGAAAATCAGCACATATTTATTGCTGGTCAGACCAATCAGCATAGTTGCCAGCGTTTTCGGCAGCTGATCAAATACAACACCATAGCTGAAAATTCCGGAAAATGCCAGAATCATGGTAATTACAGACAGATCCTTAACACTGTCAATAACACATTTTTTGAAGCTTTCCAGTGTCAGCTCCTTATAAATAAACGCGCCTACAATCAAAGCGTAAAATACTGCAAACGCACCGGATTCGGAAGGTGTCATAACGCCAAAACGGATCAGTACAATCAGGAGAATCGGGAACAGAAGAGCCCAGATACTTTCCACACAGCATTTCACGATCTCGTGGAGGGAGGAGGGCTTCTCGTGATCCGGCTGATAGCCCAGGTGTCTTGCTGACCAGGAGGTGGCAATCATCATTAATACGCACATGATAATGCCCGGTACAAAACCTGCCACAAACAGACGGCCGATGGATACCTCGCCTACTGTTCCATAAAGAATCAGTCCCATAGACGGGGGAATGGTTGCTACAATCAGTCCGGTCAGACAGTTTACTGCTGCTGCCCATCCGGGAGCATATCCTCTCTTGGTCATCTCCGGTCCCAGAATACGGCACTCCATTGCAGCGTCTGCAACAGCAGATCCGGATACACCGCCCATCAGGGTAGAGAGGACAACGGATACCTGACCGATGGAACCATACATATGTCCGGTCAGAACGTTGGCCAGCTTAATCAGACGGGAAGTAATTCCTGTGTTGTTCATCAGGTTTCCTGCAAAAATAAACAGAGGAATTGCCAGCATGGTAAAGGACTGGGTGGTAGACAGAGATTTCTGCACCAGAATCGTCCACGGAATCTCAGGGCGCATCAGGAAAAATGCAAAACCTGAAACTGCAATGGCAAATGCCACCGGCATTCCCAAAAACAGAAGAATCAAGAAAAATCCAATCGCACTTAACATTTATTTATTCCTCCATTCTCCAACCGGTCTGCGAAGATCTCCAATCAGCTTTCCGATAATGGTAAAAATCATCAGCAGAGAACCAATGGGAACTGCCAGAGTACACCAGGCATAGCTCATTTTCAAAGTATTAAAGGTTCTGTTCCAGCTCTGGGATACCAGGATAAACCCGTACACAATAAGAATCAGAAGAAACAGCACCATCATTACGTCAAAAATCAGGGTCAGAATTTTCTGCACAGCAGCCGGAAGCTTATCTGCCAGCATATCAATCCGGATCAGGCTTCCGCTTTTTGCAATAATATCGGAACCGATAAAGGTCAGCCATGCAAAGGCAAGAAGAGACACATCCTGCACCCAGTTGACCGGCATTCCAATGGTTCTTGCCACTGCGGATAAAAATACCAGAACAGAAATCAGAATCAGCATGCCTCCTGCCAGTATCTCCTCAATTTTTAATATTTTCTCAGAAATCTTTTTCATATCATTTCCTCATTCCAAAGTCTTTCAAAACCATTTTTCTGTCGCTGCAGCCGGTTACTTGGTTTTTCCGATCTCCTTGTACAGCTGCTCTCTTAACTCTGTGTAGCCCAGCTTGTCGTAAATCGGGTCTACCGCAGCCTTAAAGGGCGCTGGATCCGGCTCCGTTACCGTAACGCCTGCCTCAATCATTTTCTTTTCTGCTTCTTCTACCTCAGTCATAACATTGGCTGCTGTTTCCTTGCCGATTTCGTTGGATGTCTCAACCAGAAGGGTCTGCAGATCCTCCGGCAGACTTTCAAACCAGTTCTGTCCGCATACCAGACCCTGCATCAGCTGGAAATGGTTGGTCTTTGTCTGATATTTGCAGACCTCATAAATTCTGGAAGGATAGCTGGAAGTATTCTGAACCTCGCAGCCCTCTAAAGCCTTGGACTGAATTCCGTTGTAAACCTCACCCCAGGACATGGAAATCGGAGTTGCTCCCATTGCCTGAATGGTTTCTGTACATACCTCCTGACCGATGGTACGGATTCTCATTCCTTCTAAATCCTCAGGAGTCTTGATTTCCTTATTGGTCATAAACTGGCGTGGTCCGTCATAAAAAGCAAAGGAAAGAATCTTAATGCCGTGATCCTTGGACAGGGTATCGCACCAGCCTTTAAAGGTATCGGTCTGAGTTACCTTGTAGCACTCGTCGTAATTATCTGCAAAATATCCCATCATCAGAATGGAAAAATCTTTTACATACTGTCCCATACGTGATGCATCCGTATTTACTGCCACATTGGCGCCCTGAATGGCCTGCTCCAGCACATCCTCATCGCTTCCCAGCTGTCCTGCCGGAAATACGGTTACTTTCAGTCTGCCGCCAGACCGTTCATTCAGCTCATCTGCCAGTTTCTGATAGTTCCTGGTAATCAGAGACTGTTCTGTCTGTGAGGTGGAAATCTTCAGCTCATATACCTGTCCATCTCCGGAACCGCTTCCCGCATCTGCTGCCGGCTGTGCATTTCCCATTCCCGGCATGCTGCTGCATGCGCTGAGCACTGTCATTGCTGCTGCAAGAACCCCTGCTAAAACATGTTTTCTTTTCATAAGAATACCTCTCCTTTTCTAAAAGTTTGCAACGGTTCAGGGCAGGCTGTCTTCTTGTCCGGCAAAGCTCCCTCCGTCCTGAATCGTTACGAAAATTTTGATGCTACACAAAATATAAACGTTTACATATTGAGAGTCAAGAAAAGAGAGACAGTCTTAGCGTATTTTTAGCGTTTTAAAAACACTTTCTTAACACCATTCTCTGCTCTCTTTACTTGTTCTTTCTATTTTGTATTTTCAGCTATTTTTCCATATCCTTTCCCGGATATACGATAACAAGCTCTGTCTCCTCCTCCGGAAGAATGCTCCACCGCTCTGCTGCTGCTGCAATAGCAAAGCTGTCCCCCTGCTTCAGGTGAATCTGCTGCCCCTCCTGCTCCAGAATACAGGAACCGCTGCACACTACCCCCAGTGTGAATTTTCCGTTGTGGACAATCTCACACGGCTTCCACGCCTCTATCTTTTCAACAAAAAAGCAGGGAGTTAACGCCTCTCCAACCAGACGCTGGCGCTGGCAGGAATCTGTTTTTTCCAGGATTTCCGGTTTAATCCGGCAGCGTTCAATAATTTCTTCTTTGGAATACTCGGTATAATCAAAAATATCGAGACAGAAATCCAGACCGCGGCCCATAAACCGGGCCTCCTCCGGAACTACAATTCCCTCCCGGGAAAATTCACAGCGAACCACCAGATCAGACGGCTCCATGATTTCCAGCATCGTAATTCCCTCTCCGATTGCATGAGGCATTCCTCCCGGAATATACCATACCTCTCCCGGCTTTACAGGAATCTTTTCAAAGCAGGCGTCCATTTTTTCCATATCCTGCGCTTCTACAATGGCCTTCCATTCTTCCCTGGACGGTGAATGCTGGAATCCCAGGCGGATATAGGGATCAATTCCCTCCCTCACCTTTAAAATATAATAACATTCCAGTTTTCCATAAGGCTTTCCCATTACTTCATTGGCAAATCCTGTTGTGGGATGAACCTGCACATGAAGGCGCATGGCTGAGTCCAGAATTTTCAGAAGGAAGCTCAGCTGCCAGGTTCCGTCTTTATGAATGCTGTCTCCCAGATAATAGGTTCTTGCCCCGTCTACCAGATCCCGAAGAAAAAATACGCCTTCCTCTGTCTCGACTTTTGCCAGTCCCTCTTTTTCCACCGGATCCATTCCCGGATTCACTGCCTCTACCATGGAACCAATCCACTCCTCCGGCTGGTTATTATCGCGGCATTCTGTTTCCCCGTGAAGGCGGTCAATTCCCGCTCCTCCCAGATAATTGCGGCGTACCCTGTTTCTCGGCAGCTTCATCAGTCCGTAATTCATCGTATCTTCTCCTTTGTCTGTCATTATATCGTGCTGCATCTGCAGTCATCGTTGCCTTCTGTACCTTTCGTTTCCTGACCTGCCCGCTTTCCTTTCAGTCTTCTTATTCCATAGCCTCCACTCTCTGGATAACACGCCAGAATCTGGAACCATATTTTTCATAAACCGGTTTCATGGCCTCTCTCCACGCCTCCGGATCCTCCACTTCTGTAATCTCTACTCCCATCCACTCCAGATTTTTGTAGGCCTGCTCGTCTGCCTGTTCAATCTCTCTTTTATTGTATTCCTGGGTAAGCTCTGCCGCCTTTAAAAGCACCTGTCTCTGCTCTTGTGTCAAATTCTTCCAGGTTACCTGACTGGCCAGAATCACCCCTGGCGCATAGGTATGGCAGTCCTTGACATAATAGGGAGCCACCTCATAAAACCGGTTGCAGTAATAGCTGACCGGTGGATTTTCCGCCCCTTCCACGCTTCCGGATTCCAAAGCCGTATACAGCTCTGCATAGGAAATGGGAACTGCCTTTGCTCCAAGAGCAGACACGGTATCCTCCATCAGATCCGAAATCTGCATTCTGATCTTCCGGTTCTTCATATCCTCCAGTCTTCTTACAGGGGAATCTGTCGTGAAAAAATTCCTTGCCCCTTCATCCAGATATGCAAGTCCAATCATACCGGTATCATGGTTCTGAATATCCTCCAGGATTTCCCTTCCAAGGTCACTTTTACACACTTTCCAGAAATGCTCCCGATCCCGGAAAAGATAAGGCAGGGCCAGAGCAGAAATCATCAGTTCCCCGCACTCTGCCAGAGAAGCGCTGTTTCCCCGGTACAGATCCAGAGCGCCCATTTTCATTGCGTCATAGCACTGAGCATCATCTCCCATCTGGCCTGACGGATAAATTTCCACGACCATCCGTCCGCCGCTCAGCTCCTCCACCCGCCCTGCAAAATACTTGGCGGACTCTGTCATAATATGACCTTCCTGATTTACCTCTCCATAACAAAGAACCAGCTCAGGCTCTGTTACCCTCTGATTTTCCTCCCGCTTCCCCTGTAATGCCGCCCCGCAGCCTGTCAGCCCGGACACTCCTGCCAGGGAAACCGCTGCCGCAAACAGGACAAGCCGCAGATTTTCTCTCATCCGCTTCTCCTCCGCTTTTCGATCAAACCTTCTGGATTTTCATTTCTGAAAAATAGTCTGTATGGTATTTCAGGTTGTCACCGCTGAAATTCAGCTGTCCCAGCTTTTCAAATCTGGCTACAGCCTCTGTGGTTTTCACCCGGATTCCCGGCATCTGATTAATATTCCGGATAATCGTCATCAGACTTCTCCCGAAATTCAGTTTCACAGCCAGATCCTGATACATCAGATGTCTTTCCAGCTCTTCTATCAGCTCCGTTAACAGCTCTTCCCCGTCCTCCCGCTCTTCTGCAGCAAGAGCCGCGCTGATTTGTTCCTCAAGCTGACAAATCCGTTTCATTCCTTCCGTCCTCTCCACAAAGGAGCGGCGTATCTCATCTCCGTAATAATCACGAATATAGGAGGCGGCCTCCTCGTAAGCCTTCCAAAGCTCCTCCGGCCGTCTGCAGGTTCCGCTGACTCCGCAGGCTACCGGAATCCTGCTTTCTCCTGCCAGATAATCCCTTGCTCTCCTGATACAGCCTGTCAGCTCTGTAAAAGCATCCTCCTGCTCCGAATACAGAAGAATCGCCATCTGATCCATCCAGATGCTGTTAAGCACCTTTACCCCGGTCATGTGGAAATAATTCTTCAAAACCTCCTGGGAAAATCCTCCCATAGATACAAAGGCCGGACTGGAAATCAATACCACCTTCATCCAGCCCTCTCCAATCTCCCACAAAGACAGCCTCCGTTCCATCGTTTCCTCTTCCATTCTCCGGAAAAACAGATTCCACAGCAGGTCTTTTTCCAGATCCCGGTAAAAATCAAAACCATTGGAATCCTGTTCCGTTCCGGAATAAGACAGAAGATCCAGGGAATCCTCCCGCTCTCTGGAACGGGAAATTACTTTATCCAGAGTTTCACGAAGCTCCGAGTCCATATACGGCTTCAGCAGATAATCTGTCACTCCCAGCTTCAAGGCCTGCTTGGCAAATGCAAAATCACTGTAGGCAGAAATTACCACCGTCTGAATATCCGGATACTTCTTTCGAATCTGATCTGCCGCCTCCAGCCCGTTCATTCTGGGCATTTTAATATCCAGAAGAACGATGTGGGGCTTGCATCTTTCCAGCTTTTCCATCAGATCGACTCCGTCTACCGCCATATCTACAATTTCCAGAAGGCCCGGATAGCTTTCCCTGATTATCCGCTCCAAATATTCCCGCTCATATTGTTCATCATCCGCCAGTATCACTCGCAGCATACGTTTTCCTCCTGTCTCTTTTGCCTGTCGTCCTCAGTTTTATAAAGCTTCAGGGTTATTTTTGTGATTCCGTCTATCCGTTCAATCTGAAGAACATCCTCTTTCCTGTAAAACAGCTCCAGACGTTCTCTCACATTATTCAGCCCGATGGAAGTTCTGGTAATCACCGTCTGCCCGCGGCCCTCTCTGCTGTTCTGCTTCTGCAGTCCGTCCTCATGCTCCGGCTCCCTCTCGCCGTGTTCCGGAAATCCTACTCCGTTATCTGCTACCACAACCTCCATATAATCCGGCTTTTCTGTAATCAGAATATCCACCTTTCCTCCGCTTACCCGATCCTTCAAACCGTGCTGGATGCTGTTTTCCACCAGCGGCTGAATGGTCAGGGGCGGAATCTGAAAGGCGTTCTCCAGAAAAGATTTTCTTACGTCCAGACAAAACGTGATTCTTCCCTTCAAATGCAGCTTCTGAATGTACAGATATGCCTGCAGAAGTTCAATTTCATCATCTAATGGAATCGAGGTTGTTTTAATTTCAATACTGCTGCGCAGAATTTTAGAAATAGCCTTGACCAGCTGAATGGAGGTGTCTCTCTCTCCCAGCTGAATACTCCGGATCACAAGACTCAGTGTATTAAAGAGAAAATGGGGATTCATCTGCATCTGCAGTTCCCGAATCTTTGCCTCTGCCAGTCTTTCCTTCATCTGGTGGGTTTCATTCAGCTCTGTAATCATGTTCCGGATTGTGTGCTTCATCTGATCGAAGGCACCGGAAACCTGATTCAGCTCCTCAAAACTCGTTTTCCTAATATCCTCGGCCTCAAAGTTCTTGCTGGTGATCTCCTGGGCGGCTCTGGTCAGATCTTCAATGGAAAACAGCACCCGCCGGTTCATGTAGTAATTCAGCAGAAGACTGAACAGGCATCCTCCTATCAATGCCAGATTCAGCACAATATTCACAGAATTCATACGGCGGCTGAACTCACCAAAGCTGGTGTTTAAATACTCCAGATACCGGCTTACCAGCTGATTCAGACACCGGTCTGTCGTCAGATCTACCTCATCCAGCTCCTCCAATATTCCCGGATTGTATGCTTTCCCCGGCTGAATGTAGGATTCCGCCATTTCAAACCGGTAATCCATCACCTGACAGAGAATCCGGTACAGCATTTTGCATTCCAGATCTCCCTGCATCTTTCCTTCCAGCTTTTCCAGCCCCTTTTCCAGCCGCGCACTGGAATCATAATACTGCTGCAAAGCTCCGTCATCATGGCTCTTGCTGTAGAGAGTAAAGCTGGTCTTTCTGTCATTGTTAATGGTAAACAGCTCGTTTATTTCCTGATAATCACGAAGAAGCTTCTGGTAGGTACTGTAGGTTGCAGTATATACTAGTATATTAACTACAATAAACATACTGGTCAGCAGCATAACAACCAGATGGTTCTGCCGGATTACTCTGCGAATGGATTTCATATGGCGATTCCTTTCCCCCCTGAGTTCTGCGAATACTCTATGATTCACAGCTTATCGTCCTTCCTTTTCACAGCAATTGACTGATTTCTATTATACATGATTTTGATCCCATGTACAACTGCAACCTTTTTCCCGTTTTCCGTTTTCCGGATACCGCTGTTTATTTCACCCTTTTTTCCAGCCACCCGATTCCCTTATACAAAACCGTGGAGAACAGACACAGCAGGACAATAGATGTCATAACCAGATCCAGCTGAAAGAGCTGGAGACCGCAACTGATATAATTGCATATCCTAATGTAAATAGATATTTCGCAGCTTCTCTGCTCCATTTTCTATAGATGTCTCATGCAGAGGATAATATTTTGAGTAAAGCTCTTCCGGTTCCAATTTCTTTACCAGTTCGCCGGATGGAACATTATACCTCCACTGCATATAGGTATAAATATCTGCCATCCATTCCAGAATAAACTCATCGAACGCTTCACTGATCGGCGCATTCATATCCGCAGAAATATTCATATTCTGCAAAATCTGCTTCGGAGTCTTATTCAAAAACAACGGATTTCCTTGATCCATATTTTTCCGATAAGCACTGTTCATATAATCTGCAATTACCTTGAAAGCATCCGTTCTATTTCTTCCAATTAGTTTAAACAGATAACGGTGCTTTTGGATCATTTCATCCAGATAACATTTATCATAGGCTGACAATTTCATATCCTCCAAACTCTTTATTATAAATCAACCGGTTCTGTATTGCATACCTGGCCGTGATGCCCGGCACTTCATATCCCTCCAGCAAAATAGCTTGCAGCCGCCCTGATAAAAAACGATTCACTTCACGCCGGGCATACATATCTGCCGTTTTATCTTCTTCCTGAAATTCCACTTCATAGGAATTAATCCAGTGAATCTGGCGAAATGCTTTTTCGGATTTCAAAAAAATCTGGTTTCCTAATGAGCCCTTATAAAACAAACGCTCCACTTCCTGCAGCTGAATCTGATTCAGCAAAAAAGCTTCTACCACCTGGGTATAACTGTCATCTGCACGGTAGCCTTTGATGATATCATAACCCGATACATCTGGCCGATACAATTCTACCAGGCGGGTGCCTACTACATTAGCAGCCTCCTGATTGGTTCCCCGGTTTGCCACTACTTCTGCAATCCAGGACAGCACACCATGTTCATTTAAGTCGAGCACCTTAAGTCCCTCTAAATCCAGATCATAAACATTTACAACGGAACTTTCCGGATTTCCGTTCAACGCTGCCCAGCTTCTTGCCCTGTCCTCAAACTCTGTTGTATAAAATCCATTTCCATAATCATTATCTGCCTTTCCGCCAAGATACTGCGGATTTCTTATGATATGATCTGATCCATGATATACTCGAATCACTATTCCCACACCTGCCTTTCGGCTTTGTAATATGGTTCCATTATAGTATAATGCAGATGGTCTCTCAACACTAAAATTCTTTTGGTCAAAAAAAGAATCTATCCACACTGGATAGATTCTCTCACAAACCTCCTGTTTTTATACTTATTTCTTTATCCGGAAGTTCTTTTAAGATCTCCCACATTCCGCTGCCCCCTTTCCCAGCAAAGCGAATATAGCCATTTTTGCTTAGTTCCTCCATCCGATTGATAATCATGGGGCGAGAACGCCCCATAATTGCTGCTATCTGCTTTGCAGTTAATTGAGGATTCTTCTTGAGATTCTCTATTATCTGCCTTCTATCTAAATATCTCCCCCTCTCTGTTTCTGGCGGAAACGGATACTCCACCCGAATACTGAAATTCTCGTCTGATAGCTTTTGAATCAATTCTTCATCTACTACCTGGTTATCTGATAAATCAGCAATCTTAAACGGATCAAAGCAAATCTCTACCTCCCATTCATATACTCGGATTTCTTTTATTTCCTGCAGCATCTGACTTACCGATGCCTTCTCAATCCCTCCATTTGTCATTCTCTCTTTCATCTTTTCAATTCTTTGCTCAAGATTTCTTGCTTTTTGTTCCTTTTGTTCCAGCAGTTTTTGTTGTTCCTTAATCTCAGAAATCCCCTGATCCAGCTGTTCAGCTTTTCTCTGATAATCCTGATCAGAAATAATCCCTTCCAGGTATTTTGTAAGAAGAAAGTCCTTCTGCTTCATCAACTTATTTTCTTCTGCTGCAAGTCGCTCCTTCTCTTGATATATCGGCTCCTCTTCCAATACTTTTCTCAAAATCTCCACAGCCCGATTTATAATAGCCTCTCGATTCCAATTACCCAGTACATAGTATTGACGATTTACATCTTCAAGCAAAGCAATCAACACATTCTCATCCAGATTTGCATTATCACATCCCTCCTGTGGGTCTTTCTCTACTTTCCGCTTCTTTCCCCATGGACTCTCATGTATCCGCCCCAGCTTCAAATAATTACTGCATTTCCATTCTACAATAATCTCCTCTTTCTTCGTACACCGTCTGCGCCCGATTCGATAATATGGATGCCCGCACATTCCACATACAATCTTCCCTGAAAAATTATATTTTCCAGCACGATTCTCTTTGCTGCATTCTTCATTCAAGTGAAGCATCTCCGCTCTCTCTGTCATCGCCCGATTTGCCCGTTCCCATAAATCGACATCTACAATGGGTGGAATTTCTCCCTCTCTATATATCCATTGTTCTTTTGGAACTTTCACCGTTCGTTTTGCTTCAAAATCATAGTGCTGCCGGTTCATAACCTCCACACCTTTATACAAAGTACTTCTAATAATCCGCCTTACATCCGAATTACCAAAAGCTTTCCCGCTTCTCTTCCAATGCCTTTCATTTCTCAAAACATTTACAATAGAATAACACCCGTAACCAGCTGCAGAAAGCTCATAAATTTCTCTAATGATCGCAGCCTCATTTTCTATAATAGACATGGAACCATCACTATTCTTGCGATAGCCGTATGTATGGGAAGTAAGCATTGCCTTCCCTCCATTTATTTGTCTATGACGGTGTGCATTATTAATCTTTTTACTTAGTTCCCGGCTATATTCCTCTGCCAGGATCGCTTTAATTCCTGTGATGAGAGCATCATCCGGTGTATAAAATTTATGTTCGATGTAAATATACAAACGTTTCCTATTAGAAATCATCCGATCCAGGAATACATACCAGTCTTTCACGTTTCTCATAAGCCGATCCTGGCTTTTTATAACAATTACATCGAATAAGTCCATTTGAAGATCTTCAAATAACCGGTTATATTCGGTACGCCCCTTTCGGGTCGTACCGCTTTTTGACTCCACGTATTCTCCTACCTGAATCCAGCCCATTTCTGCGATGCAGGCTCTTCCCTCTTGAACCTGTCTGCTTAACGCATCAATCTGGCTCTCCTCTTCTGTACTGCACCGGCAGTATGTCACCGCTCTAATCTGCTCCATATTATCCTCTTCCCTCTCTTACCTCTCTCAAAAAACGCAGCTGTTCCTCTGGTGCCAGAAGTTTTTCGTCCTTTAGAAATTTTGCTAACTGAATTAAAATCGCTTCTTCATATTGCGCATTCATCATATTTTCTTTCCTCCTGTTGTTCTGCTTGTCCTTCATAGCTGATTCCTGTTTTTTACTACATGAATATGGCTGTCAGCCTGGACAAAATACCTGTATCTACCAACTTTCATCTCTCAAGATCTGGTCGAAAAAATTGAGAGGACTAAACGAAAAGTCCCCTCAATCCTTACAACCATATTAAGTTGTTACCCATACGCTTCGAGAGCTTTTAGTCGAATCAAGGAGAGGAAACCATAAATCATTCTTTCCTTCCGAATCAGTATTCAAATTTGAAAAATGCACCTGTATCAGCATAGTTTCACCCCTTTTTCACTATTTGTGCCAAGCGTTGTGACCTTCTCATTCCGCCTAGGCCTATCACTATTGACAGCTGAAACATACGAATCTTTACTTGTCCTTAATATTTTTGTCCCTCTAAGAGGCTTTCCCGACTCCACACAAAAATCACCAACTGCAACAAATTCGCCTACCTTCAAACCTTTCAATGCAGTTGTCCAATAGCTGATATCATACTCACTAATTAACTTAGCTACTTTTCTCGCATCCTTAGACGGCTGAAAATACAATTTAGTACTACACTGCTGCAAATTAACCAGGCTCTTTTTGAACGGTGATTCAGCTGTAGCAAACAACAAAATCATATCTGCTTTTCTGGCTTCAGTCATCATTTCATAAAAAACACCTGTCGAAAAGTCGAAATGTTGAGCCTCATCTATTACCAATGCCAACTTCGTCTTTGCAAATTGTCCCGCCTTCGCACGAAGATAAAAATGGGCAATCAATATTTTTGCTATGACAAATGGACTTTTCATATCCACACCGTTTAAGTCAAATTCGATAATCGGCTTGTCAAAACTGATCTCACCGGCAACCAACGCATTTAATTCTAACAAAGGCCGCATTTTCATATACACCGACTTTGCTGCCTGGCATTCTGCCTCTCGCAAAAAATCACCAATACTAGAAATTCCTGTAGTTAAATAAGCACCCGTTTCATAAACACCTTTGATTGCTGACCGCAATTCTGCCAACTGCGTTATCGGAAGGGAATAAGCACTCCCCAAAATATCGGTAAGCTGGTCAAGCATAATATCTTCCCGTTTATGCTCCGGCATCTTTCCATACAGACTTTGATCCATAAGATTAAGCGGAATCCCACTCCCCACATGATACACCTGCACATTTTCTTCGTACCATGCTTTAAACTCCAGCGGCATTTGTTCACGGTTCATGCAATTGTTGTAGTTGAAAACCAAAACCGGAATTTTCGCTAAAACCAATTGCTGCACTTGCTGGTTTAAAAATGTCGTTTTCCCTGAACCAGAAACTCCAAAAACTGCTTCAAAGGGATTTTTTACATGATCGCTTGAACAAATCTTTCCCCCATTTCTCAGCTCGCCAATCACTCTTCTATAACAGTCCATTTTAATCCTCCTCATCTACACAAATCTGGGAAATACTTTCTTCCCATGGGTTATCAAATGCCTGTGTGGCAAAACGCAGCATGCTTTTCCGAATAAATTCATTTTGCTGATTACGGTAAGACATTTTGCTGGTATAGGTTACTTCACTAGGACATATCAGTATATTTCTCCGCTGTAATTCTTTTTTTATGAGCGTCTGTCCAAAATATTTCGAAAGTGAACGACTGCAAATCCTGCTAAACAATGTCTGACTAAGGTAAAAGCTTTCCAGTCCCGGAGTAAAAAATATGCTGTTGTCCATATCCGGCGACTGTTTCAGTTCCGGTAGCTGATAAGCTGCTACCGTTCCCTCCCGAAAAATGTAGTCTCGAAAATCAGCTACAAACTGAATATCTATGTCATTCGCATCAAACTTGTTATTATTCTGCATCAGGATATGTCCTGCTAGCTTCTGCAGCCGCTCATATACCGACTCCTTATCCACTAATTTGGGATACGCAAAACAGATACTGGCTCTCAATGCCCGCTCCTCCTGGGAAGAGTGATTTAATCGTGCAATCAAATCGGCTACCAAGCCTAAATCCTCTGACCTCGGAACTAAATCTCGTGACCGAATATCATCTCCTGGCATTTCAAAAAATTCCACCGCCATATACTGACTTCCAAATATATCCTCAATCTTAAAGGACGGGGAACATAGGAAGAGCGGTACGATTCCACAAGTGATGTCCTTCCATTTTCCAGATTCCGCAACTCCTATCAAAATCTCTGCCTTCTCTTTTTCCTTAATAGAGCGGCTTGCCTTAAGATGATTCAAATCTACGATTAAAGCGCTCGATGATTTCACCTCCAATGCCATTATCAATTCTTCCTTTTTCAGAGATCCATCAACCATTCGATACTTAAATCCGATTGTTTCCAAAAGAGTTCTATCGGAACAATCTGTACCATTAATAATTACTAACGGTATGTGTAAAAGTGCATTCATATCCGCTAATATCGGCGCATTGTATACATAGGAGCCAAGCACTATCGCCGTCATATCTGCATTGCTCAGATCAAAGCAAGCTCTCATAATTTTTCTCCTCCTCTCTGCAAAAATACCAGTTTCCATTTCGCATTTTATTCCACCCAAAGGTCAGCGGGATTTCTAGTCCAGGATAAGGTTCTGTCTCCATATCCGAAACCAAATCTGCACTATGACCATTTTCACAATCGCGAATTAAAAAGGAACAAATGGCACTTACACATTCCTTAATTTTTTTCGGTCCTACTAAAATATTGAGACCGGATATGGAAAACCTCTCTCTCAGATTTTTCCACGTCATCTGATCTTCCATTAGATAAAAGCCTCTTGGATGATGCTCCCAGAAAATATGAAAGATCGTATGCTTCTTCCCATCCTTCCCATAGGAGTAAAATTTCTCTGCAGCCAGATTCTTAGCGTCCATGATCTTTATGCTTGCGCTGCTCCCATTCAGGCGATGCACACACATGCATAATTCCCCCTCTCCATCCCGAAAAACCGTACAATGTTCAAGACTCCGCTGCAATTCCCGTTCATCTGATAAGTCTTGTCTTTGCTGCAAATACATTAGGTCTTGCTCCCGCTTTCTCTCATGTGACCTCAACTTCATTTCTTCCTGGATCATCGATCGCTCCAAATTATTGCATGATTTCATCTCGCTGATCTGGTAATCTATGCCAGACTTCGCAGCATACATCCCAATTTGCTCCATCTGCCTCTGACTAAGCAAACCATCCGGCATCTGAGGTACCCCATACAGAAAATTTGTCCCCTGTCCTAATTCGGTTTGGATAGAATTTTGAGGCATTTGATAAGGTACTGGATTGTAATAAGGCACTGTGCTATACGCCGAATAGCAATTCTGCCCCATCATTCCTTGTCCACATTGTGGAAATGTATTCCAGCCTCCTTGACTTTCCGCATTCCCTGATGTGCCATCTTCCCTTCCCGACAGAAATTTGACTGCTTCTATCGGCTTTCCATAGTTGCTGCTCATATAATCCTCCTTGTCCATATTTCGCCATATCAGAAACTATTTTCCTTTCAAACTTCTCCAAAATACACACAATGAAGCGCTATTTTTAAAAAGTTGTTTTTGATATGGACATCAAACTTCCCTTTTATCGTTACTTCCCCATTGCCTTTTGTTGCTTTGTAGATTATAATAACACAAGGGATGTTTGCTTTATGCATCAATTATCATTAGTTTTCTTGGTTTTTTCAAGAGTCAACAAAAAATCTTTTTTATCAACATGACAAGGAGAGGATATATGCCGAAACAAGTAACCGAATCAGATTTAATAAAACGACAGGAAAGCGGACGCAGAATCCGAGAGCTTAGAGTCAGTTTGAATCTTACTCAACAAGAATTGGCTGATTTACTCGTCCATGGGGATAGCATCCAAAAGGGCGATGGGGATAGAACACGCATTGCTAAAATTGAAAAGGGCGCACTTCCAATTGATGATAAAATAGCTGAAATTTTTGCACGATATTTCAATTCAAAAATAAGCGAAGATCCTGGCAAAGTAGCCAAAGTATTCCCTAGTATGCCACCAATTACTTTTATAGAAGCAAAAACTGGCAAACTAAAAAGCATGGAACCTCTGCCATACATTGATAAAGAATATTTAACCTGTAATATTAACTCCTACAACAAAAGCATCGAGGAAAACATAAATTGGGAAACAATTGAACAACGCCGGACACACTCATTGGAATTTCAAAACAGTCTTTTCAATGTTATGAGAGACTTTGGATATGAAATCGAAGTTTGTTCTTCTTTTCCAAGTAATTATTATCTACTCCCCAGTTGTCAAGATTGTTTTAATTTGACACCTATTCTCGGATTAGATTCTCCAGAAATTATATTAAAGAAAGATGGAAAAGTAGCTCAAATTCCCTTTCCTATCCTGCATAGGGCCTTATTAGATATTGCTCAGGCTGCCGACTCCAAATTCTGTCAGCTCCTGTCAAGGTACTCCTTAAAAGACATGTAAATAATTTAAATATTTACTTTTCTCGTTCTTTCGCCACCAGATTATAAAAGGTTCCTCGCTTCAGGCCTGATAATTCCATTGCTCTTTTTGCGGTAATTTCCCCGGCATTCCAACGCTCATACACTGCAGACCAATTATCAGGTTTTCTTACAGATGGGCGACCGAAAGCCTTCCCCTGCTTTCTGGCCGCCTCAATTCCTTCTTTCTGTCTCTGATGTATCATATCTCGCTCCTGCTCTGCCAAACTTGACATTACCTCAATAAGGATATTATTTACCATCTCCTGAATCCACGCCTGTTCTGGGGTAAGTGCGATAAGAGATGTCGGAAGATCTAAAATGCACAGCCGGATTCCCTGCTCCTTAAACCACATCAATTCCGATTTAATATCCGACTTTTTCCTGCTAAGTCGGTCAAGGGATTTGATATACAGAGTATCGCCTTGTCGTAGTCCTAACGGCCCTTTCAATGCCTGGTATCCGGGCCGGTTCAAATCACGGCCACTGATCTTATCCACGATAATATTTTCCTCCGGTACATATTTACGAAGTTCTACAAGCTGTCGTTCCAGGTTCTGACTGGAACTGCTGACTCTTGCATATCCCATAAGTCTTGCTTCTGTCATGATTTTCTTATCTTCCCCTTTCCTCTTTACTGCCGCAACCTTGACATCAATATAATCTCTTTTATCCATAAATCTCCATCTCTTTTTAGACATATCCAAAATAAGGATTTTCAAACTTTTTGAACATTAAGAATGCCGTTTTTCCCTTATCCAAAAAGGTACACTTTTTCAGCTATTCCCCCAGCCCATAAAGAAATCTAGTCTCAATTGCATAAATGGGAATGGAATTAAATGGTATAGAAAAAGACGCAGTTTCCCACGTCTTTTTCAAATGAATCTGTTTTTCTCCACTTTTTATTCACCCACAAAATCAAACTGTACCCGCCCCACCAGATAAATCGGTACGGTAATTTTCCTGTCAGATGCCCCACCATAGGTATCACCCTTCAGGAAATAAACAGCCTCTACTTTTCCATCCTTCAAAAGTAATTGAGCCGTTTTCCCTTCTGATTTTCCAGCCTTCACTTCAACGCCATACGTTTTATAATTCTCTCTGCTGTTAATCAGAAAATCTATTTCGCCTTCTTTATACAGGCCAAACATGGGGGCTGTTCCAGAAATTTTTCTGGAACGTACCCGTTTTAATAAATCAATATAAACAAAGTTTTCATTTATGGTGCTGCGAAGCGTCGGCAAATCTGCTCCCACTATATCCAAAAAACTTCTGCATACTCCAATATCCAGGAAGTAAAACCGGCTGTTCGCTGAAACATCCGTAGGATTACAGTCATTGGCTTTTCCGCAAAAATCCAGGATATGGGAACGATACAGCCACGCAATGGCCTGATTGATACTCCTTTTACTGAACCGATTGCTTTCCTGTTTATAAACAATCTTTGATAATTCAGAGATTAAGTCTTCCGAACCTTTTTTCTCTCTTATCATGGTCCGTGCAACTGCAGGAAGAAGCTGTTCAAACAGATTAATATCCAGAATATCATCAAAATAACCCTGTGATTCCTCAGTAAAAATATGGATCACACGTTCCAGTTCTATCCTGCACGCTTCCAGGCTCTTTGTTTCCAGATATGTTTTCACAACCGCAGGATAACCGCCGATCTGACAGTAAATATCATAATAGCGTTTCAGCTCATCATAGTCCTTATGTGGACTTCCTCCCAGCAAATCTACGGTATCATATAAGTCCCGTTTTCCTCCGGCATCCAGAAATTCTTCAAATGTCAGTGTGTCCAGCGTCATAATATCCAGATCGCCAACTGGCTGAAAATACTCTTTGGATAAGGTTTTTCCCAGATAACTTCCTGTAACAACAAAATGACAGGAAAATTCTCTAGCAAACTGACGAATCAGAGAATAGACTTTCGCAGAATCCTGAATTTCATCAATAATAACGATCGTGTCTTTTGTGTCCTTAAAACGTCCATCAAACAATCTCATAGCTTCATGGAGCGGTCTTTCTTTTCTGGGCATTCCAGGCTCCCAGGCCGTGGCTCTCTCCAGACACTCCAAAAACTCCTGCCCTGTTGTCTGCACCATATTGATATATAAATAAATCGGATAGTTCTCCTGTGCAAATTTATTCAGGATATAGGTCTTTCCTACCTGACGTGCTCCCCTAAGTTCCAAAACCTTGTGAGAATCCCGTTTCTTCCAATCCAGTAATTGTTTGTAAATATCTCTTTTTAACTCCATTGGGCATTCCTCTCTCTCTACACTGTTTCCATTGTAACATAACCACAGCATTAAGCGAACCCCTGTTTTATAAAAAACAAAAACAAACATACTCTGTTAAAAGCTAACCACCTTACCCGACCCGTTTCCGAATCTGTTCTATGTCTTCAGGGGATTTTTCTATCATAATACATCTTCTTCCCAGTCTCAGAGCCGCCACCCCTACTGCCCCGCTTCCGGCAAATTGATCCAGTATTACTTCTCCTTCCCTTGTCAGATACGGTATCAGCTGTTCGCAAAGTTCTACGGGCAGTTCACTTTGATGAATCTTTTGATTTCTGGGAACGGGTTCCACATCAAACATGGCGGGCAGCATCCCTGCCGCCCCACTCATGTAATGAATCCCTCCGTCCTTTTTGATCTTCTTGCTGTCCAGCCTCATGCACCGAGCCTTTCCCTTGGTAAAAATCATAATGTCCTGGCTGTTCTTGGCTTTTCTTCCCGTATTGCTTACAAAACTTCCCTTTTTCCAGCTTACCTTGCTGTAATACTCCAGACCGCACTGGCTGGCAAATTCCTTTATCTGATACAGATACCGGTAATTGCTTTCATTTTCAGCCGGAAGAAATTCCGCTAAAAAGCATCCGGCTTTTAATACCCTGGCCTTCTCCCGAAAATCCTCCAGCTCGTACCGAAAACATTCATAGTTCGAAAATGAACGGTTCCCCCCTCGGTTAGAAAGAATATCCAGCCATGGATGATCCGTAATGATGCAGTCTATGCTTTCATCTTCCAGCATATCCAGCCTTCTTCCATCTCCTTCTATCAGCACACATTCACTTCCCCTATCCAATTTTTTCTTCCCTGTCTTGATAATATTCATTTGATATCCTCCTGTTCGGTTCCCCAAACCATTATGATCCGTTTTTCCTTCCTCCGATATAAATAAATGGAATCAGATAGTATATCTTTCGGTGCCACCCACTCCCTATTTACGGTAAATACAATATTTGCCAAATCTAAAAGTGAAACATCTTCTGTATAAGGAAGCACCAATACTTCATGGCAGCTGGATGGCAAGATAATTAAATCTGACTGCAAACAGCCTGCAATCCTTTCCCACATATCCGAATACAGCATTGTAACAGCTCCATACATATTGAATGTATTCGACAATAGGTACATACCACTTGTTTCCTGTTCATCACATTCTTTTCCCAAATCGATCCCTGTCTCTAAAGAAAACTGACTAATTGCCTGTTCCAAAGTCATAAACTGGAGTGGAAAATATCTTCTGGTGTTTGTCAGAGCCAATTTAAACAAGCTTTCTTCCTCCAGTCCCAGTGCTTCTACCTGTTCCTTCCTAATAGTATAGAAAAGCATTCCATCTTCTACTTGCTGCATTGGTACATAATAAACGACTGCCAAATCATAAAACTTCCGATACGGAATCTCTTTTAACAGTTCCTCGTTGTTCTTTCGGTTCACTAGGCGGCATACCAGGTGCTCTTTCACCCACTGAATGTCCAGTATGCACTTTTCTTCCTTTTCTGATCTCTGAATTTCCATGTTGTTCCTCCTCTTCCACAATAAAGGAGGACAGCACACCGGCTGTCCCCAATCAAGTAAACACGTTCTTTAACTTCTACTTATAATATTAAATCAGTCCCATTCTTTTTATCAATTGAATAGCATCTGAAAAACCGGCCAGATACAGTGCTTCCTGTTCTTCTGCCTCCCATGTTTCTTTTATAGAAAAATACTGGTCAAATTCCTGTTCCACCTCCTTTCCCTGTTTTTTTAACACCTGTTCCCAATGCTCCACAGCCTTCTGATATGCGTTTCTCCGTTCATCATCCTGTTTGTATTTTTCCTGAATCACGCTGCATATCCGTTCGTTTAACATCATTCTGAAAAATTCTTCTGTTCCCATTCCATCTTCCTTTTTATGCCGCCAAAATCTGGAATCTCCGGCTCTTTACCTCTTTGGAAAACTCCGTGTAAATATCCGGCCGCTCTGCCTTTAATCGTCTGGTATCAATTTTGGTACTCTCCACGTTGCTCCAGTGAATCCGGTAATCCTCTCCTATCGCCCACTCGGATTCCCCCATTTCTTTTTTGATGGTCTGTTCGATCTGGTTCTTCTCCTGTTCCAATGCTTTTATCTGCTCCACAATCTCCTGGCGGCGTTTTAAATCCGTCTGGAAACCGGAAAGCTGAATCTCCATGCCCTTTTTTGCCGTATGGAAATGCTGATTCAGCAACTCGGTATACGCCTCCGATCCGTCTGCCTCCGGCAGTACGCCTGCCTGTACATGATTCTCCCAGAAGTTCTGCTCGATCTGAATCAGGTTTTGAATCAGTTCCTCATCCCGCTCAATCTTCATCCACTGAAATCCCTGACCCAGAATCACCACTGCCAGATACCAGCAGTCTGCATTGGTCACGGCCATGTAATGAACACACTGAATCAGGTAATGGGGCGGAATCTGTCCATCCTTCCATTTTCCGGCGCTGTATGCACTGGCTGTCTTACATTCCAGCCCTGCACGCTCTCCCACAATCATACGGTCTACGTCTGCTACCATAAACGGATACTCCTCGTGCTGGTACATATAGTTGCTCCGCCTTACCTTTAACCCTGTTTCTTCCATAAACCTTCTGGCTACATATTCTTCCAGATCCCTTCCCTGACGCATGGATTCATTATCTATTTCTGCCACATCCTCTGTAATCTTATCCAGATACACATGGGCGGCTGTCCGGTACGGGTTTAATCCGCATACGGCTCCTGCATCAGAACCGCCAATTCCCTGCTTGCGGTAACGCAGCCATTCTTCTCTTGATAACTGTAATGTTGATACTAATTTTTTCATATGCTCTTCTCCCATACTGCCATACAAATGATAATAATAATCTGAATCATGTTCTTCTCCTTTATGCTGCTGTAGTCTCTTGAACAATTAATTTTCCTTCTTTTCGAAAACTGTAAAAACAATCTTCTCCCACCACGATATGATCAATCAGCGTAATGCCGAGAATCTCTCCTGCCTTCCGTAACCGTTCCGTAATCAGTCGGTCTTCCCTGCTTGGCCTGCAGTCGCCGGACGGATGATTATGAAAGCAGATAATATAGGATGCATTATTTAATACTGCCATTTTATAAATATCCCTTGGCTCTATATAACAATGGTTCACTCCTCCTACTGCCACAATCTCCAGTGCCAAAGGTTCCATCTGGTTATTCAGGGCCAGAACCACCAGCATTTCCCGATCCGCCGGCCCTAACAGCGGCCTTATCATATCCGCTGCTTCCCCTGCATTCCGGAATTTTTTTGTTCCATACAGACAACGGCTCTCCTTTACCATTTCCAGTCGGACAATTCCCACTTTCTTTTTAGGGATAGGACGTTTTATCATACTTTCTAACCGTTCTTTCTGACTTTGTTCTCTCATATTTCGTTTCTCCTTCCTTTTCTTATGCAGCGGTTCTGGACTGGGAGCGTTTCAGTCCGGTCATGGCATCCCTGTACTGTTCTGCCGTCATCTGGGTAATATCCGTAAGGTGGTATCGTTCCAGAACTTTCTCCAGCGGTACGCCGGTTCGGTCTAGCTCTTTTCGCATGTCCTGTTTCATCTTTGCCGTAAGCTGCTTCTTTACTGTTTCTGCCGGATCTGCACCTTTTCTTTTTGACACTGCAGAAGCTCGTTCCTGTTTCGTGTCTTCCCTTTTTGTTTCTCCATTTGCAACTGGCACATGTTCCCCAATTACCCTTTTCACAAATACCGGCCTGTTAGCGCCGTTGCGGATTTCTAACCCGCAGATTTCCCGATTTTCATTGTAAGAGATAGCTGCTACCGTAAAGCGTTCCGGTGTAACATACCTCTTTCCATCATACTGAATACTTGCTCGGTCTGCCGGAATCCAGATAAACGGTGCGGAGTAAAGTTCCCGTCCAATCCCCCAGTTAAAACAGGCCCGCTTAAAGGAATCGGAAGCCGCCCCTTTCTCCTTTTCCGCAAAGCTTTCCGTTCCCACGTCCTGCTTATTGATCCACTGCTTTTTTTCTCCATCCCAGACCTCTACCGTACAGTACAGTCTTCCGCCAATCTCCTGATGGGTTCTGCGCCATCCAAAGGATGTAAAACTTTCATCCAAAATGTTCTGTGCTGCTCTTGCATCCATAAACAGCAGCAGACTCAGTCCTTTCTCGCTGATTGTTCCAATCCGGCACTCGATCTCATCCGGTCGGAGCAGCCTGATTTTCTTCTGTTCCATTCTAATCACTCCTGTTCCCATTTTTGCATAAAAAAGGGAGTACCATTGACTGATACTCCCATCCTGAATCATGTTATAATTTTTCTGTCTCAGGCAGCTTCATACAAAGATATCCCCTCTTCCTTTACACTCCTGTAAAATGAAGACGCAACACTCCACTTGAAAAAGCTCTGTATATTTTTCACAACCGGCATCATCCAAATGTCATAACCAACATTATACTCAAATCCCAGTTCCGAAAGTTCATCAGAAAACTTCTCTGCCTCTTCCTCATTCAAATCAACCAGAAGCATAATATCCACATCCGAGTCTTTTGTATAGTCCCCTCTGGCATATGAGCCATATAAAATAACTTGCTTTAAATGTGTTCCATATATATTCCGTACCGAATCTACATACTGTAAAATCAAGTTTTTCATTTCATCCGTCATGGATACCGCCTCCTTTTGCTATCTATTATATCCAACTCTTTATGTACCGACAAGTAGTTTGTGAAGCCCATATATCCAATATCCTGCCGTTTCTCATATATCTTTGCCTATCTCCACATAAAATAAATTCCATTACGCTGCTTTTACCATCTCATAAGCCCTGTCAATCATGGCATTTCCGTCAACCGTCTTTCCAAACAGGCTTTCCCGATAATTGGAGCGTTCCCTTAACGGTCTGGCATGGGTGGCAAAATCACTGACTGCATTTACAAAGCGGTAAGCGTTCTTTCCCACATGCGCCAGATCCGGTGCTTCAAAATAACGGCACTTCATATCCTCTTTCATTTTCAGGAGATTCTTCTTCTGGGTTTCACTGGCATTATCCAGAAGCGGAAACAGAATATCTATGTACTCCAATACCTGACGGTCTGAAAGTTTCTGACGGTTTAATATGTCAATGGCTTTTCCCAGTTCTGCCATGTACCAATCTGCATATAAAAGGGTATTTCTGGCGTCTTCCAACTTGCCATGAATATCTCCCGTATGGACGGTTGACCAGCTTCTCTTTGCTGTAGACAGTGCCAGATTCAGCGTATTCTGGCACA
>ERZ791881.709-NODE-709-length-27152-cov-24.302247_pt1 | contig 27152 bp, 23 predicted proteins | sample MGYA00510161_ERZ791881 | MGnify/ENA primary metagenome ERZ791881 (study PRJEB30046, sample SAMN00792073) | human gut metagenome | study: EMG produced TPA metagenomics assembly of the A metagenome-wide association study of gut microbiota in type 2...
GAGTAAAATAAAACCAGGCATGCTTGCCGTAATTACCCGTGTAATTATCAAGAACTGTGCCGTCATCATCCTTCCAGCTATCCAAAAGCTCCAGATACTGCCACCCGTAAAGGCGGGCTCCGTCCTCGCCGCAGTAAAACTTATTGCCATCAACCCAACCTGTGAGCCGTCTTCCGCCTCCGTCCAGATAATACTGCTTTCCGTCAATGGTATGCCAGCCATCCCTGAGAACGCGGCCTGTCTCATCCGCATAATACCAGTAGGTATACTCAGAATTGTTGGAATCCAGCCCGCTGATGGAAAACCATTCTCCGGCCTTCATGGCACCGTCATCCCCCAGATATTTGCGGCCCTTACCTGCATCCACCATCCAGCGTTTTTTCAGCACATTTCCACCAGCGCCAAAGTTATAAGTCTTTCCGTCTACCTCATGATAGCCGTCCACAAGCACCTGTCCATTGTCCTGTGCGTAGTAAGTAGTTACCGAGACAGCACCTGTCGTGGCATTCACATAAGTAATATCAAACCAGCCTGTCTGAAGCCAGCCGTTTTCATCAAAATAATACCGCTCCTTCTGCTCTCCAATCAACCAGCGCTTCCGGTAATTCAAACCATTTTTATCAAAATAATAGGAGTGGCCGTCCATTTCCCGCCAGCCGTCACGAACGATATCCCCGTCCCCGGCTGCAAAATACCAGTTGGAGTACTCCTGCCCGGCGCTGTTGACTCCTGTAATGGCAAACCAGCCGTTTTTCTCCATAGCACCGTCTTCCCCCACATAGTAGCGTTTTCCCTCCAGATTCAGCCAGGCCTTTCTGGGTGAATTGGCTCCTGCATAAAAATAATAAAGCTTTCCGTCCAGCTCCTTCCAGCCATCATAAAGAAGACTTCCGTCCTCGTCTGCATAATACCAGGTCAGATAAGGCTCATTTTTTGCATTCAAACGCTCAATGCTGAACCAGCCGCCGGACTGCTTGCCGGTTTCTGCATCAATGTAATATTTATTTCCATCAATCGTAACCACACCGTCCCGAACCGCATTGCCGCCGGAATAAAAATAATATTCATGCCCATCAATGATAAACCAGCCGTTGCGGTAAATATTTCCACCCTCCCCGGCATAGTACCAGGCTGTAGACGGCTTTACATGAGGTTCCTTGGGCGTAGAGGTCACGGAAAACCACTGATTTTCCATCTGAACCCCGTTTTCGTCTATATAGCAGCGTTCTCCTGAAGTACCGTTTTTCCAGGTTCCGGCGGCAAGAGCCGTTCCCGAAACCCCAACGGTCAGAAACAGAGAAAACGCTGCTATGGTAAGTATCTGTTTTTTCTTCAATATTTTATCTCCTAACTGTATATCTCTTGATATGGCTGTTTTCTATTTAATTTTTTAGTAGTCTTTCCTCTTCACCCTAACGAAAAAAAGCTGCACAGCCTCTTTCCACTTTGACAGTTTCCTGAGTCCTACATAGAGGATGCAAAATCAAAGTCATCATCCTCCAGCTTGCTTTTTTCGTCTTTTCCAAATTTTTTTATGATGTAATTTGATATCATACAGCCTGTCACTGCGCCAATCGTATTATCGATCATATCATCCCACTCGAAAAGCCCTCTGCACAAAATCAACTGACTGCATTCAATCACAAAAGAAAACGAAACACCTGCCATGAAAGCATAACGAAGCAATATCTTTTTACCCCACACAAAAGGGAACAAGATCCCTGCCGGAAGAAAAAGGATTATATTCAGCACGATTTCCTTCAGATACCCTCTATTACCTGAAGCTGCTTCCAACCATGACCAAAAGGGAACCAATTTACAGAGCTGCATACCATTTGATGTTCTTGTAAACACGGTTGATGCCAGCACAATCATTATATATATGAATAACAATTCACCTACAAATACCTGCGACAACACAATCCTTTTTTTCTTAAATAATCTCACAAGTACAGATGTTACAAGAACAAATAAGATAACAAAAATCAATACTTCTCTGATTGTCCATGGACGGTTATGCGTCATAATAATTTCATACATCGAAAGCCCTTTTCTTCTCTTAAGCCAATCAAATAATTATTTTCTCCAAACCATCTTATTCACCACGCCGGTATAGCTCTGAATAATCTTCACCACCTTGGTGCTGACATTCTCTTCTACATAATCCGGCACCGGAATTCCATAATCGCCGTTCCGGTTCATCTCCACTGCCGTCTCCACAGCCTGAATCAGGCCATTGCCCTCGATTCCCGCTAAGATAAAGCAGGCCTTGTCCAGCGCCTCCGGTCTTTCTGTTGAGGTACGGATGCACACTGCCGGGAAAGGATGGCCTACACTGGTAAAGAAACTGGATTCCTCCGGAAGAGTACCAGAATCAGAAATCACAGCAAAGGCATTCATCTGCAGACAGTTATAATCGTGGAAGCCTAAAGGCTCGTGCTGAATCACCCGGGGATCCAGCTTAAATCCGCTCTGCTCCAGTCTCTTTCTGCTTCTGGGATGACAGGAATAAAGAATGGGCATATCGTACTTCTCTGCAATGGCATTGATTGCATGAAATAAAGATAAAAAGTTCTTTTCTGTATCAATATTCTCTTCTCTGTGAGCAGACAAAAGAATATACCTGCCCTTTTCCAGGCCCAATTTCTGATGAACGTCAGAGGCCTCAATCTTTTCCAGATTGTCATGAAGCACCTCTGCCATGGGAGAACCTGTCACATAGGTACGCTCTTTGGGAAGGCCGCAGTCTGCCAGATAACGGCGGGCATGTTCAGAATACGCCATATTCACATCAGAAATAATATCCACGATACGGCGGTTTGTCTCTTCCGGCAGACACTCATCCTTGCAGCGATTTCCGGCTTCCATATGGAAAATCGGAATGTGAAGGCGCTTTGCCCCAATCACAGAAAGACAGGAATTGGTATCCCCAAGAACCAGCACAGCATCCGGCTTGATTTCCGCCATTAACTGATAGCTCTTTGCAATAATATTGCCCATGGTTTCTCCCAGATCATTTCCTACGGCTTCCATGTAAATATCCGGATCCTCCAGCTCTAAATCGTGGAAAAAGACACCATTTAAATTATAATCATAATTCTGCCCGGTGTGAGCCAGAAGGCAGTCAAAATATTTTCTGCACTTTTTAATAACGGCGGCAAGACGGATAATTTCCGGTCTGGTACCGACAATAATCAACAGCTTTAATTTTCCATTGTCTTTAAAATGCTTCATTCTCTCCATTCTCTCCCTGCTATTTATAATATTGGAGGGGTACTACCTGCCCGGAATCCACTTTTGTTCCCTCCGGCAGGTGATTTTCTCCCTTTACAACAGCTCCGGGCGCCAAATGACACCCTTCCTCCAAAATACAGTCATGATCCACAAGCGCGCCGATATTTACAATACAGGCTTTCTTCAGAATCGTTCCTGTATTGACCACTGCATAAGGCATAATCACACAGCCTGCTGCAATCTCTGCCTTTGGACTGACATAGGCAAGAGGATGTATGATCGCAGCAAGGGTAATTCCTGCCTCCAGGATTTTATTTTCCCACTGCACACGCCCTGCGTTGTTTCCAAAAGCCGGATACATTTCCACATTCTGATTTTGAAAACGGACATAATCTGCACAGGTTCCAACAATATCCGCGCCCTCTGCCTTATCATCCAGAAACTGCACTTCCTCATAACGTCCCGTCTGTCTTGCCAGATCTGCCACAACCTGTCCGTGACCGCCAGCGCCTAAAATGATTAACTTCATACCCTCATCCCCTTAAATCTGATTATACCGGCTCAAAAAAGGTATCCGGTCTCTCCGGATTAAAAATCTCATTGCAGGTCATAACAGTCACCAGGTTTTCTGTTTCGCTTAAATTAATGATATTATGCGTCCACCCCGGAATCATATGAATGGCTTCGATTTTATCACCTGACACTTCAAACTCCACCATTTCCCCTGTGTGAATATTTCGCTCCTGAATCAGCCCATGACCGGCAACCACAATAAATAATTCCCACTTGGAATTGTGCCAATGCTGACCCTTGGTAATGCCCGGACGGCTGATATTAATGCTGACCTGACCACAATCTGCAGTATGAACCAGCTCCGTAAAGCTGCCTCGATCATCACAGTTCATCTTTAGCTCATATTTAAATTTTGTAACCGGCAGATAGGTCAGATATAAGCTGTAGAGCTTCTTTGCAAAAGAACCTTCCGGCATTTTGGGCATCATCAGAGTGGTCGGCTGTGCCTGAAACTGCTCTAATAAATCAACAATTTCGCCTAAAGTAACCTTGTGTGTCACGGGTACACAGCAGTACCGTCCCTGTGCATCCAGAACCGTCTCTACTCCGTCAAACTCACAATGCTGCTCTTTTCCCTCTAACAGATCATACATGCCTTCCACTAAATCGTCAATGTAGAGAAGCTCCAGCTCTGTGCTTCTGTCATTTACCGTAAATGCCTCCCCGTTTGCAACAGCCCAGCAAAAGGTAGATACGGCGGAATTGTATTTCGGGCGGCTGTGCCCCATTAAGTTGGGGAAACGGTAAACCGCAACCTTTGCCCCGGTTTCCTTCGCATAATCAAAAAACAATTCTTCTCCCGCTTTCTTGCTTCTGCCGTATTCGCTGTCTCCAAAACGTCCTGCAAGAGTAGCCTGGATAGAGGAAGACAACATAATCGTTGCTTTGTTGTTATATTTTTTTAAATTGTCAAGCAGCTCGGAAGCAAATCCGAAATTCCCCTTCATAAAATCCTCCGGATTTTCCGGACGGTTGACTCCTGCAAGGTTAAACACAAAATCTGCCTTCTGACAATAAGAATCCAGCTCCTCGGATGTGGAATCCAGATCATACTCATAAATGTCTTCGATATGAAGATTGGGACGAGTACGATTCTTATTCTCTTTGATATTTTTCAAATTTGCAACAAGGGCCGTTCCTACCATTCCCTTTGCACCGGTTACTAATATGTTCATAATCTTTTCCTCTTATCTGGTTTCCTTCCAGGCAGCAATCTCATCTCTGATATACTGAAGCGTCAGCAGCTTCTCCTTTACCTGCTCCACATTCAGAAGCTCTGTATTATTAGAATTAAACTCTGTCAGCTTATTTCTTTCAACATTTCCTTCCTTAAAATACTTATCGTAATTCAGGCCGCGCTTATCGCAGGGAACGCGGTAGAAATTTCCCATATCAATGGCATTGGAACACTCTTCATTGGTCAGGAGAGTTTCATACATCTTCTCGCCGTGACGGATACCGATTACCTTAATCTCATCCTCAGACTCAAACAGCTCCTTTACAGCCTGTGCCAGAACACCAATGGTGCAGGCAGGGGCCTTCTGAACCATAATATCACCGCTCTCCCCATTTTCAAACGCAAAAATGACCAGATCCACGGCCTCCTCCAGGCTCATGATAAATCTGGTCATTTCCGGCTCTGTAATGGTAATGGGCTTTCCGGATTTGATCTGCTCAATCCAAAGCGGAACAACAGAACCTCTTGAACATAAAACATTGCCATAACGTGTGCAGCAGATTTTGGTCTTTTCCGGGGAAACGGTTCTGGACTTTGCCACAATCACCTTTTCCATCATAGCCTTGGAGGTTCCCATGGCATTGACCGGATATGCCGCCTTATCGGTAGACAGACAGATAACTGCTTTCACGCCCTCATCAATGGCTGCCGTCAGCACGTTATCCGTTCCCATGACGTTTGTCTTTACCGCCTCTAAGGGGAAGAACTCACAGGACGGAACCTGCTTTAAGGCTGCTGCGTGAAAAATGTAATCCACACCGTGCATGGCATTCTTTACCGATGCCAGGTCACGGACATCTCCAATGTAAAACTTGATTTTGTCTGCTACTTCCGGCATTCTGGCCTGGAAGTCATGACGCATATCGTCCTGCTTCTTCTCATCTCTGGAAAAGATGCGGATTTCTCCAATACCCGTATTTAAAAAACCGTTCAAAACGGCATTTCCGAAAGAACCGGTACCTCCGGTGATTAATAGGGTTTTGTTTGTGAATGTGCTCATTGTTTTTTCCTCTTTTCTTTCATTTATATTGAATATCTTAATCTCTACCATATAAATCTCGTGTATAAACCTTTTCCCTTACATCATCCAGACAGATATCGTAGCGATTTGCAATAATTGCCTGACTCTCTTCTTTAAATTTTTCCAGGTCATTTACTATCCGACTTCCGAAAAATGTACTTCCATCTTCCAAAGTCGGTTCATAAATAATCACAGTTGCGCCTTTTGCCTTAATCCGCTTCATAACTCCCTGAATAGAGGACTGGCGGAAATTATCAGAATTGGATTTCATAGTCAGACGATATACACCAATCACACATTCCTTTTCCTGATCCGCTGCATAATCTCCACGATTATAATAATCATAGTAACCAGCCTTAGCCAGTACCCGATCTGCGATAAAATCTTTTCTAGTCCGATTACTCTCCACAATAGCTGACATCATATTTTGAGGTACATCTTCATAGTTGGCTAAAAGCTGCTTTGTATCCTTTGGCAGACAATAACCGCCATATCCAAAAGACGGATTGTTGTAGTGGGAACCAATTCGCGGATCCAGGCACACACCATTGATAATCTGCTGTGTATTCAGCCCTTTCATCTCCGCATAAGTATCCAACTCATTAAAATAGGATACACGCAAAGCAAGATATGTATTGGCAAATAGTTTCACTGCCTCTGCTTCGGTGAATCCCATAATTAAGGTATCAATATTCTCTTTGATTGCGCCTTCTTGTAAAAGTGATGCAAATGTATTTGCTGCTTTTACCAGTCTGGCATTTTCCACATCCGTTCCTACGATTATTCTGGAAGGATAAAGGTTATCGTACAATGCTTTTGATTCTCTCAAAAACTCCGGACTGAAGATGATATTATCACAATGATATTTTTCTCTGACGCTAGCTGTAAATCCAACAGGGATTGTTGATTTGATTACCATAATTGCATCAGGATTATATTGAATCACCAGTTTGATTACTGCCTCCACCGCACTGGTGTCAAAGAAATTTTTCTTGCTGTCATAATTTGTCGGCGCTGCAATCACCACAAAATCAGCATCTTTATAAGCCTCCTCTGCATTTAATGTTGCAGTCAGATTTAATTCTTTTTCTTCCAGATATTTTTCAATATATTCGTCCTGAATGGGTGACTTTCTCTGGTTAATCAAATCCACCTTTTCTTGAATAATATCTACTGCCATCACTTCATGGTGCTGAGCTAGCAGCGTTGCAATAGATAATCCAACATATCCGGTTCCGGCTACTGCGATTTTATATTGCTTATTTTCCATTTTTACTCCCTCTTTGAAGTTTATCTGTTTAATTAATTATATTATTTTTTTGACAGGAAGAATTTCAGTCTATGAAGTATATCATAACCAGCATATTTTGATGCAACATAAGAAATCCCCTTATCTTTAAATTCTTTTTGAAACAAATCATAGTTTATTGGCTTACTCGCAGGTTTTTGAAGATTATTCTGGTACTTCACATAGTCCTCACTATAACACTGGCTTATGCAATATCCCATGAATGGAGCCATCTCAATTAAAACATCCATTAACTGTTTTCCTTTAAAAGTATTTACTAATATCTCAGATACATCCTCTTTATATGGATAATTAGGCATTACTTCCTGAATCCCCCAGAAATCCCCTATCGTTAAATCTCCTGTTCGATCCAAATTTGCAAAAGGACATTTAAAGCACCCATCTGAAAACAAATAATGTCTCAAAAACATCCGATTATATATCTGAGTTTCCGGAATATTCACAAGTTTTTTTCCATTTTCAAATGTTGCTGAACATGTGTAGCCAGAAATGCCTTCTCCATGGGTACGAAATTTAAAGTCAACTAAAGTAGATTTGTATTTATTTTGAAGCCACTCCCTATACGCTTTCCAATACAATGGTTGCGGTGCTCCATGGCAGATTAAATCAATAGAAAACAAATTATTTAAACTCATATCTTGCTTTCTAAGATATTTCTGCAAAGCCGAAATATAACATGGGGTACCTGTAAAAAGAACTACATATTCTTGACTCAAATCATTTTTGACACGTTCAAAAATACCTGTAATATCACTACGTACATATTTTGAACCTGAAAATTTGAAACAATCTTTTACTGTCTCTGCTACATCATAACAAACATTTAATTGCTGATCGTATATAGTTCCGTACACATGTATTTTTTTTCCTGTATGGATTTTAAAAAAAGCTTCTGACAAAGCAATAAAAGCTCCACCTGATGTTGCATTTTTTATATTTTTTATATTATTTCGGAATGCAAACACTTCTTTTGGCATATTATCTCCCTTATTTTGTTTATTTTAAAACAATAATCTTGGCGTATTCTCCAAACTACCAATAACATCCATTTTCAACTTCCTTTACACGCATTGGTGTTTCACTTGGTAAAGGATGAACCCAATATTCATTAATAAACGGGCTATTCTCCCATCGTTTACCAATAATTCCAAAAAGGAGTTGTAATGCCCCTCCTAAATGGATCGCCATTTTTCCACAGCGCTTCAGCATGGCACCTAGAGGAAGTCCATAAGCACCGCATCCAATTAAAGCTACATCAAACTCACATGCCATCGCTTGCTGGAACATATAATCCAATGCTTCAAACCAATCCGAAAAACGTTCATCCTTTTCGAATGCTGCTGTTTGTACTGCTTTTATAACTGTCAACTCAAATTCTGGAAGAATATCAGGATTCTCAAAAAGCTTCTCCCGCCGTTCATATTGACTTTCAATTGTTTCTTTAAATGGATGAATCACTAATACTCGTTTGCCTCTCAATGCAGCAGACCATGGTTGTGTAGAGCGGTATGGCTCCAAATTTCCTAAATGCGTCAATATACAATCCTCTCTGCATAACTTATTGATACAATAATCTTGCATAATAGATTTCCAATATCCTAACATATCAATCTCACTACTCATTTCTTTCATTAGAATACCGAATTTCATTGCTGTTTTCTCCCCATAGGGAAAAACACCAGCATTTCTGTGAATAGATGTTAACATACAAGGACGAATATGTTTCTTCATATGATGATAAATCCCCATAGCCTCAGCAGTTACATATGCTTCATTTGACCCATAACGAGCAACCAATTTTGCTTCGCCCTTCTCTATCCATAAATATATTTGCTTTTGTGTTTCCTCATAATTTAGCTCTAAAGCTTGTTTATAAAAACACTTAACCGCTCCTCCCATATTAATCCTATTAAGTACAATATCAAGTTTGCTTTTTATAAAATAAATACCCCATATTAATTGTTCCATGATATCTATACCTTTCTTTCTTTGAAAATGTGTATATTATAGCAACTCTGCTTTGCTACATGGTCCTGAAAAAAAAACACAACCGTTTCCATTAAGTAATGCTTTCGATAACTGCACCAGTCTTTGAGCTGCGCAATCCGCAGACCAATCCTCTTGAATGGTTTGATAAGCAGCTTTTATAAAACTATCACATAGTTTCTTATTCAAAAGAAGCTTTGCTACTTGTTCACAAGCAATATCATTTCTTCCAAAATGGAATAAATATCCATTTTTTCCTGACTGTATCAAGTATGGTCCCGCCCCCATAGCTTCACAGGCAACTACAGCACAACCTTCCGCCATAGCTTCATTAACAACAGCACCCCAACCTTCTTGGTAATCACTCGTTGCTAAATAAATCTGAGAATCCGCCATATACTTTCTCACTATTTCCGGCGAACAATTCCCAAGAAGATGCACGCTCTTTTCCAACTGTTCACGCTTAACCATGCCTTGAATCTCATCGAACATTGGACCATCCCCAGCCATATTTAACTCAAACGGAATTTGCTTCTCTCGCAGTTGTTTAGCAATATAAATAGCTGTTTCCGGGTGTTTCCAAGAAAGCATCCGTCCAGCCCAGAAAATTGAACCGTGCTTTTTTTGAGAGATGCGAAGCTCAATGTCATAAAAATCTACAGGGGGAAAATATCCCCATTTAAAACTTTTTCCAAGATATGACCCTAATAGTGCAAAATCTTTTGCTGCATATGCACTAGCACAAAGCAAATATTGATTTTCTTTTGGATAACAATAATAAGTATTCCATCGATTCCATATTCCTCTCGGTGAAAGAGCTCTCCAACGTCCTTGCTTATATAAACGTTCACTGCATCGAAATACAATTGAATGTCTGTTTCTTATCGCACTTTTAAAATAAATATCCACCTTATCATGTCCAAAAATTGCGACATCTGCTCCAGATACAAAATCCAGTGCCTTTTTTTCTTCCTCATTTATATATGCTTTAATTACATAGTCAGTATCATTAAGATCTTTCCACCCCATTTGCTTTCTTGTCTGAGAAATAGGCGTCAGTGCAATAAAACGAAATTCCACGTCCAACATATGTGCTAGCGCATCACAAACTGGTTGTTGATGTGCTGATAAGAAATTTGAGATAAATGCAATTTTCATCCCATACCCCCAAAATAGAAATTAGAAATTTCTTTGAAAAAAATGTCTACTTTATGCCGTTCTTCTTCCAAAACTTTGCGAACCGCTTTATAATCCCAAGAATTTTCCTCTACAATCAACATGTTCTCTACCAATCGATTTTTCATTTGAAATTTATTAAGCAAATTATGAACCCTGCTCAGTTGTCTACTCCCCCCATTGTCTGTTCTACAAAACACATAGAATGGTGTTGACAAAATAATTGAAAATAAAGAAGCATGAAAAGAATCCGTCAAAACGAGTTCCGCATTATCAATGTAGGAAATAAACTCTTGTGGACCACCATTCACCAATACACCTACACCATCTATACCGTGATCATACGACAGCCAAATAATCTTTGCATCAAATTGAGATGCTTTTTTTTGCGCATAGATTATCACGGACGGATTTGGTTTCGAAATAAAAAACATTAAAATATATTTATCCCTATATTCAATATTCGCTGATATCTTCCTCCAGTCCTCTGCACTCAACAAATACACTGGATCTGGCAGAACAGGAACGTTCTTTCCAATCAATTGATGTACGATTTTCTGTCCCGATATTTCACGCACAGAGATAAACTTGTATCCTCCAATATATCGTTTATAAATATCTTTATTATATTCAGCTAAGTTGTCTGAGCCAAAACTAGGCATCCATGCCACTCTTTTATTCCTAGGACAAAACCGCAAAAACCATATTCTATTTGTTAGAAACCAAAAACCACTCCAAATCTGATCACTTCCACTGAAAAAAGCTACGTACTCATCAGATTTTCCAAGTTGCTGCAACTGTTTCCAAGAACATTGTTTGGAATATATATTTTTTTCAGTAAACTGTTTAATTGCATCTGATGTTTCCTGCATCATAGCGATGTTGCTACTCTGAGGATGTTTGCATTCCCTATACACTGTCCAGTATTGTGGAAATCTCAACAATTTGAAATAAGCCCCTAACCGATACTCGAGAGATTGCAAAATTCGTGATATACCTCTTTCATGTCTTGTAAATAAACAGCAATCAATTCCTTTTTCAGATAGGTATTGTTGTGTAGCGTAACATTGCAGTGCCGATCCTTGATTTCCAACACAATATGTTATCAATCCTATTTTGGGTCTTTTCAAATTTTCACCTCCAGACTACATAAGCCGTGTTTTTCCCAAATTACTCAAATAAAATTTCCTCATAAATGTCCAACACTTTTTCTAGTTTCATATCTTTCAGTCATCGTAATCATATATAATTAAGTTCCCACATCCAACTACAAAAGTAGCTAATAGAAGATGACCCTGGATTTTTCTTCATATATAACATTAAAAAATTTTTTGGTGATAGCTACTAAAACTAAAACTTTTGATCCTGGCTTTATCTCTTTATCATCCCGATAATCTTCGACATAATATAACGGAACTCTTTGGTTTTCATCATTACTACTACGAATAAAATGTTAGGTACAATTACACATATCCCCACTTTCATAATAAAAACATCCGTTAACCTGGCTATATAACTTGTAACAAAAAAAGCAAAAATCACCAGTAGAATACCCATAGAAAAAAACGATACATATTTCCAAAACGGAACACAAAAACGATATTTACATAGAATATATGGGTTAACCCATAGTTGCGTTACTATGTAACTAACTATAGTTCCTAAAATAATACCGGTTAATCCTATAGCTTTTGCTGCCACAATTGAAACCAATATATTGATAGTAGCCATGATAATTGGTACCATCCTAGTTCTGACAAATAATTTCGTAATATCTACAAATGTTCCAGACACAGCTATTACCCCTTTCAGGAAGAAAGCAACAACAACTAAGAGCATTGTAATATTGTCCATCAGAAACTTTTCTCCAATCCACAATTTAATGAACGGTTGAAACAGGCAAGCAAAACAGATACTTGCAAATCCGTAAACCCAAACTGCAAGTAAAGACATAACCCGAAACATGAAATAAACGTTTCGTTCGTTTTCGCTTGCGTTATAGTTTCCCAAACTAGCAGAGCATGCCGCAAAAATCATGGTTGCAAATGTTGTAACAACTCCAACTAACATAGAATAATTAGAGTATAGTCCTACATAATAAACACCCAGAATTGTCGAAATTAGGATGTTGTCTGTACTATTGATAATTGTGTTTCCAAGTTTGTAATACAGAATGGCTTTCAAACTTTTCAAAAGTTCCAAAATTTCGTTTTTTCCAAGCCTTTCACTCTTATTGGCTCGTAAATATGGATACTTTTTGTCTGCAATCACAGATATTCGCACATTGGAAAGAAGCGTACATACTACCATTGTTGCAACGTAGAAAATGTAATCTCTGGTCAGCAGCAACACGATAATCTGTAACACATTCTGAATTAACGTAAATGCATTGCGATTAATTGTATTTATATATTCCTTCTGATCCACAGTCAAAATTGTACGCTTATATGCACAGAAATAGCTTACCGCAGTATTTGCAATGTACAGGAAGTAAATTATTTCAAGATGTGGAATGTCTATATCAGTATTTACTAAAAAAGGTAGAAACGGCACTGACAAAACACCAAACACAAGGATTGCAATACCAATAACACGATAAGCAATCGCATAAAAATTCATATAGCGGCAAATAGTAATCTCATCTTGCTCTGCAATCGGCTTATACAGATGAACAATAATTGCATTTCCAATACCCAATTCTGATAAAGCTAGAACTGATAAAATATTTGTAAATAGCCCACTCAATCCTAAATACTCAGTGGCTAGTAATTTTACAAATATTGTACGGCAAATGAATGTAAACACCATTATAAAAATCTGTGAAAAAAATGAAGCTGAAAAATTTTTAAGAGAATTCTTAAATCTCATTTTTCTTCTCCTTTGTGATGAGCCCCAAGAGAAAACACAAACTCTATCATTTTTCTAACGATACAAACATAATCATTATTATCTCTGATATATTGATAAGCGCTTTCTGCCTTCTGTTTTTTTATTTCCGGTTCATCTTGAACGGCCTTAAGAATAGCATCTTGAATTCCAGAAACCGACTCTTCCTCAATTAAATACACAAAATCTCTATAAGCATTAGGCATTGCAGCAAAAGAGGTTGTAATTACAGGTGTTCCAGACAAAAGATATTCAATTATCTTAGATGGAAATCCAAAAATATCAGTAAAAAAATAAGATATTCTTGGGTTTATTAGAAAATCTGCTTCTTGAAGCACCTGCCCAATTATATCATTGTGTAAATAACCTTCAAAGTGGATATTGGTGAATTTTGTCGCATATGATTCTACCATTGAACTCAAGGGCCCTGAACCATAAATTGTTAACTCAATATTTTCATTTTCTAAAGTTGAAACTGCTTTTAATAATTCTTCTATCCCATCATAATAGATTAAACTTCCTGTATAAACGATATTTATTTTTGAAGTTTTTAATTTCTCTTGAGGAAAATTAGGGAGATTCGAATATCCAATCTTTGTTAAATGATGCGGTTTTCTTTTAAGTTTTAAATATTCGAACACTCCAGCATTTAAAGCCATATTACCATCTAAGTATTTATATAATTTTTCTCCGCAAGAATAACAATTATAGATATACTTATTCCAAAGTGTATCTGGCTTAAAATTCCCTAATGCGGTATCAATTAGTAGACTAGCAACTTTTATTTTAAACAATTTTGATTCAAGTAATACAGCTAAAGTAATCTCTAGTGGAGAATTCAAAATAATAATTCTAGCTTCATTCCGATTTGTTTTTTTTCTCCAATTTCTCAAAAGTTTCATCATATAAAAAAACCGCATTATCTCGTCAATGAACGGTTTTTTAACTGCTTTAACTGCATGAATCGGTATCTCTAAAAAAGAACTTTCCAATTCTGTATAGCCTTTATTAATTGTAATTACCTCTAAATTATCTGTTTGAATTTTTAATTGAGTAAGTAAATTTGTTTCATATACATTTCTGCCGTTTGGAAGAAAATGCCCTACAAACAACACATTTTTCACATCATGTCATCTCCTTATCATAAGATTCTATCACACCTTTAAGAATCCAATAAAATGTTGCAATAATAACTGAATATTGTGCACCACCTACCATTAATACTGCTTCAGAAGAAGAATGAAAAAATGTTGCCAAAATTGTTACTAAAGCAATATTTTGCTGAATACTACTGTTCCTTGTATAATAATGAAAAAGAAAATTCAAGTAGTAAAGGACATATAATATATACCCAACTATGCCCACACTAGAAATAATCGTTAAAGGTGCATTATGTAAATTTGTAAAATTATAGTGTTTTACATCTCCAAACAAAAAAACATTTGATAACTGAGAAACTGTCTCGTAAAATAGTCTTTCTCTTCCTGAGAACAATTCTTTTCCTAGGAACATTTGGTTTGTATATTGTCCAGTCGCATATAATCCTGTATAGATTCCGACAAAAATCAATGGAAACAAAATTGCAGCTACAATCAAAATTTTTGGTATATGTATCCTTTTTCCACTCAAATAAAATACAACGATCAGGATACTTGCAATTAAACATGTTCTCGAACCTGTAAGAAACAACAAATATACTTCATGCACACATAATATAAATACCCCATACTTGATCCATCGCTTTTGGATATTTCCTAAAAATGTAATTAGAATTGCCTGATTTAATAGCAGATATATTGCTGTCGTATTTGGATTAGAATATCCTAAATATAAAAGTGGTAATCTACCAGAATATGCAAATCCAGAACATGATAGTATCACAAAAATAATCGCAATTAATATATTTATATTCAATAAAAAACTTATATTCTCACGAGAAAATTGTAGATAATTTAAAATAATCAACGCCATCATCATTTCAAGATATCCCAATGAACCTATAAATACATCTTTTATTGGTAATTCTCCTCGCCCGAAACAAGCAGATAAAAGAAGTTCTACTGTAATTAAAAAAAATAGTATAAAACTCTTCAAATTAAAATAAGAAGGATTACTTTTACATAAAAATATAATAACGCATAAAAAAACAAATACTGTAATACCAATAATACTTAAATACAAAATGCTTAGCATTCCGCTTCCAAATGGGATGAGAATATACAGAAATACCGTAATAATCCACATTACACGAAAATAAAAATTTGATACTTGTACATGTCTTAAGTCATTCATTTTTTTTACCTAAATCGATATACATGTTCCAATACATCTCCTGCATTTTCAATATAGAAAATTGCTTTTGAATCCTTTCTCTGCATTTTAAAGAATATACATCTTTTCCTCTTGCTTTAATTGTTTCTATTGCCGCCTGAACTTCATCTATATCCATTGGCTCTACCACAAAACCAGTATCACTATCCACCACCTCAGGACAAGCTGTACTATTCATAACAATTGCAGGTGTACCACAAGCCATTGCTTCCGCAACAACTAACCCAAAAGTTTCCTCAATAGAAAAATTGATGTAAACGTCCGCAGTAGAATACCACTGTGTCAAAACAATTTGATCACTTATTCTAGGTAGCCCAATTATATTCTTCGGCAGACACTTCTGCTGGTCAGGTGTAACACCAATCAGCACAATCATCTCATCTTTTTGCAATTTCTTTGATAAAGCAATAAACCGCTCTAAGCCTTTGCCCTTATTCCAAACACTGGCCAAACTTAAAATAATAAATTTTCCCTGAAGCTGATACTGCTCTCGAATTGAACTGTCCTGATAAGAAAACCGTTCTGTATCAATACCATTATAAATGGATCGAACGTCAGCCTTCCCCAAGAAAGATGCTTCTACTACCGATTTCAGCCAATTGGAAACTGTAACGATATGCAAATTCGGGATCGACGTGAATGCTTCCTTCTTCTCCAAGTAACTCTTACGGCTGCGGTCACGCTCGCTGTCCGGATATCGGTCAAGCTGAGGACATTCAAAACAGCCTGTTTTCCATTTTTCACACTTTACCTCTGTAAAATGAGCACATTTTCCCGTTACCGGCCAGCAATCGTGGAATGTCCAGACAACCTGGCAGTTTTTCTTTTTCAAGTATTGAAAAAGCATTTCGTAATTCAGATAATGTCCATGAATATTATGCAGATGTACAATATCCGGGTTAATACGTTCCATATATCGAATTAATTGCCAAGTGGGAATATGGGACATTTTCCCCTGCCACCCCAGTTTTCTTGAGAAAAAGCTATGCAAATGTGCATCAAGGCTGTTTCCAAAACAAAAAGTATTTGGACGTCCTGACTTTCCAAATCCATATGCAATATAATTTTCAACATCTTGTTGATTCAGATAATCACTAATCTGCACTGCAATTCTCCCTGTGCTGCCAGTCCCACATACACTGTTGATTTGTAATACTTTCATTTTATCTGTCCTCGCCCAGCTGTGACTTTAAAAAACTGATTACCTTTTCAGTCATTGTTCGATAGTTTTTATTTTCTATAGCAAACTCCGATGCTTTTTTACCAGAAAGACAAAGAGTATATAATGTATTGTGCATAACTGCAGTTAATGAATCAGAAATACCACTTACTGATTCATCTTCAATAATATACACATTCTTTAAATATTCCTCTGGCATTCCTCCAACCTTTGTTGTCAACAAGGGAGTACCTGATGCCATATATTCCAATATCTTAGATGAGAAAGAATAGTTACTATAATCATCTGTCGTCGGCTTATTCACTACCAACAGATGCGCCCTTTTCAGAGCAATAAGCATTGTTTTTCGATCCACTCTCCCGAAAAACTTGATGCGGGAATCCTGCTTCGCACATTCTTCAATAAATGCAGCATCGCCTCCAGCACCATATAGATGTAGTTCCGCATCCATATCAGTCTGCATAAAACCCTTAACCAGATTCTGAATACCATAAAGCCTGCTAAGATTTCCGCCATACACAATCGTTTTTTTTGGATATTTTTCCTGTTCTGGAATATCATCAAAAATACTTGCATCGCAAAATCCTTCAGAAACCATATAGGGTTTGTTCTGAATTCCCATTTTAGCAGCCATAGGTTTCGTAAATAAAATATAGCTGTCACATCTCCCCTGAAGCTCCAACATCTTTTCTGATAGTCTTTTGGAGTACCATCCGCGGATACCCTTCATGTTTTTCCAGGAGTACATATACTCCGGCAAATCTGTAATCACTGCACTTAAATGGCAGCCGTACTCCTTGCAGAGTTGCACAGCCGGTTCCGTATAAGGAGGATATATGGAATACATCAAAACTACCTTGTCTTTGACATTTTTGTTTTCTTGAAGCCATTTCTCTAAGGGCTTTTCAACATTACTTTTTATCGTAATCTGCTTCAATCCCTGTATATTAATAAAAGGAACCCATTGAATCTGAATGTCATTTTCAATCGTTTCTTTTTTCCCGGCGATATGCTTATATATACTGTGCGGAAATGCAGCAACTGCAGGCACACTCAGTGCATCCACCTCTGCACCATTCTCAACTAATCCCTTTGCCAACATCGTTTCATAATTTACCGGAGCAACAGAGGCTTTTTCTTTGCTATTATTATTAAGTTGTTCCATCTGTGCTCCTGATATCAGCGAGCCAAGTAAGAGTATTTTCATATTCAGTTTAATTTTTCCTTTATTTTTCTTTCCCACGCGAGATAACCCTTAAACACGGCTATTCAGTACATCTTTTACAACCCTAGCAATTTTCCAAACATTCTATCATATTCCTTGGGTTCAAAAGGAATCAAACCACCTCCAGAATGGAAGGTCAGTTCGCTAAACACAATTTTTCCATCGACATTGTACAGATCCACTCGTACCAGTTCAAAGGGAGCTGCGAGTTTTTCTGCAACAGTGATCAATTCATCACCGTTTTCTGGTTTACTGTCTCCTGTAAAACCATCATATCCATATTTCACAGGCAAAATATTCCATTGTGCATCAAAAATATTGTCATATCGTTTTCCATTAATTTGCTTATTATGCTGAATAAAACCGACTTTTCCTTTAAAGCAAAATAACTTGTATTCTTCCAACTGTTCATCCAAAGGACGCAGAAAGGCATCACACATAATCCGAGGTTTAATGTTTTTATAGTTTTTCTCCCGATCTTTGTAATAAAAGTTCTCTCTAAGCCAGCGATCAAATTTTTTCTTTGCAGCATTTTTGTCCAATTTTGACTTATCAGGAACAATGATATTATAAGAAGAACCATGCGTTGCTTTCATTGCAAAGGCATCTGGCAACTGGTCAAAATCAATTTCGTTAAAGCGGTTATAGACACCAATAACTTCATTGAGATACTGATCGCCGATTGTTTTACGAACATAATCTCTTACTTCATATTTATCTGTGTATTTATCATATCTCAATTTCTCATCAGATACTTTTGTTGAACAGATGTATTCATTCATTGTTTTGGGATGTTCCAAATCTGGAGTGTATCCAAACATCACTCTGAACAACAATTTAGAATGTTCTTCATCGGAGATTAACTGCGGAAATACCATAAAAAATTTTATCAAAAAGACTTTTATCAAAATCTTAAATTTCACTTTAATTGGCCTCCATCACTCATTGAATAGGGTGAAATTTTGTAACCCTTTTCTGAATCATTATATTATTACTTTCAACTTTCCTCGTCACAACGCTTCCTGCCGCAATCACACAATTATCCTCTATGACAGCCCCTTTTAATATGATTGCGCCTGCACCTATCCAAACATTTGCACCGATAATAACCGGCTCAGTTTCAAATTCATTATCAATAATTTTCCCATCGCGGATTATATGGTCATTGTCATAAATTACCACATTCGGTCCAAAAATAGTATTATCTCCAATCACAACTTTTTCTCTGGCTGTAATAATGCAGCCGCTATTCAAAAAAACATCGTTGCCGATCTCGATAACCGCCTTGTCTCTGACATTAAGCTCAACATTATGACGTGCCCGGAATTTCTTCCCTATCTTAAGGATTGAACCTGCTGATTTATTAATTCTGGTTGATGGTTCAACCGCAAGTAAATCTGAATATGCAGGGTTTCCAACAAATCGAATTCCGTTATAGATTAACCTGATAATTTTATTCGCCATCTTTATTCACCATCAAAAGCCGCTATGTATTGATGAATAATATTATCTACATCCAGCTTTCCCTTTATATAATTCTCAATCTGTTCGGACAAAACAGAATACTTGTCTATGTTCATCTCAGTCAATTTGTCAAGTGCAGTAATAAACGCAGTTTCATCGTTCAGCGAAATGGCAAATCCTCCATTGCCGTTTACATCAGTCCACGGTGTCTGATCACTGATAACAACTGGTTTGCCCATAAGCATCGCCTCGACTATGGAGTGTCCGAAGTTCTCGCCAGTCGTGGGCATATAATAAGCATGGTATCCAGCTATCGTTGAAGCAACCTGTTCGTGATCAATCACACCCTTATACCGAACTGTGATATTCTGCGGCAGTCTGGAAATAGCGTCCTGGCACTGCTTCCAATATATTTCGTTTTCAATAGAACCGTAGATATCGTATTGAATGTTTCCCGATAATCCCCCAAGCCATTCAATTGCCTTGAGTGTATTCTTCGTTGGATGAATCCTAGCAATGTACACTAGCTTCAGCTCATTTGGTTTTTTTTCTATGCTACCGTGCAATCCTTTAACCGGCAGGGAAATATTCTGGATATTCATAAGGTAATTATCTGATATTCCAAGAAATACTTTTTCCTGCATACATTCCTCTTGTCCAGTCCCTTGAAAATATACATCTTTTAACAAACCAGAATACCGAAACAGTTTTCCGTACACCGTCTTCTTCAGTTTACCAACCTGAAGCCGTTCGGGATAGAACTCGCCTCTGGGCGCCACAATTACTTTAACATTTTTATGCTTCTTTTTATAAACAAGCACCGGCAGGAGATCATCAATGCTGAAAAAGCTATTCTGATAGATTACATCAGGCTCTACATCTTCAATCAATCTTGTAATATTCTTAAATGTGTGCTCATCTTTTTTTGTATAGTATGCTTTCCCAAATTCAAACTGATTCCATCCGAAAACGATACCTTCTAAAGGTTTATCATCATTTATCTCATGATTTTTAGAAATGATATAAATATCAAATTGATCCTTTATAGACTGCACAAGATTCATGATACTAATCGGCGGTCCACCACTGTTTTTTTGCGGCCAGAATAAGGATGCCATGATTAATAGTTTTTTCAATACTCCATTACCTCACTAATTCTTCAATTACCCTCACAATTTGTTGATAAGTATTTCTTCTGTCAAACCGTTCTTCTGCCATTCGCCTGGAGTTTTTACCCATCTGCTTTCTCTTCTCTGGATTTTCAATCAATTCTTGGAGGGCCTTTGCAACCTGATCCACTGATTCCACCTCGCAGTTAATTCCGCATTCGTAGGTTTCCAAAAGATTTCGGTACTCTTTGCACTCCTGTGTGTTCACAACAGGGAGACCAGCAGCTGCATAATCAGCATGTTTATTGATAATACTTTGTGCAGCCCCTTTCACGATAGGATTCACAGCAATATCCGACTTACAAAGATTGGCAACCATGGTCGGGTAATCCATCCGACCATGAAAAACAGATTGTATCTTGCAATTCTTCGAATATTCCTGAAAACGTTCTAAATATGGACCATCTCCGAAGATATGAAAAACAACTTTTTGTGCCAACTCATCAGACAACCGGTTAAGTGCATCAAATATAATTTCGATGTTATAACTATGTCCTAATGTTCCTGCATAAGAAATCCATAACTCATCTTTAGGCTTTTCAATAGAACTGTTTCTATTGCTTTCATCAAACCTTCCAAGGTCTGTTCCAAGATATACACATAAACCATTCACATTTTTTCCATTATTTTTAAGTCCTCGATGCATATATGTCTCTGAAACAGCGACAATATAATCTGCTTGATTATAAAAACGATTTGCCTGTAGAGTCATAGGCAAGAACACAAGATCACTGATAACCGGAATTTTTAAAATCAGTTTAAAAGCCTCCGGCCATAGATCTTGAATATCCACAATAAAAGGAATGTGATATTTGCTACAATAATTCCCAGTTACTGTTCCAACATCTAAGGACGGGACAGCCGCTATAATCAAATCTGGTTTTTTCATATTTTCCAGATAATATGACAGATTTTTTCCAAATGTGTAATGACTGTAAAACCTCCTCAAGCACACATTTCGAGGGTATCCCGGTTCTGGTAGCATCGTATATTTGTATGGAAGATTATCATACTGTTTTGCATCTATTTTGCGCTGCTTTTTTTTGAGATGTGCAAAGGTAGTTGTAATGATTTCCACATCATATCCATAATCACATAATAGCTCACCCAAATATATAAACCTGTTGTTTCCTGGCTCATTTGGTGCTTTACTGAAATGATCTATAATCACTATTCGCTTCATATCAACAGTTCCTTTTTATCATCACTTCATTATATTTCATCATATAAATATCATTTTCGTACTGCCCAATCACACACTCATTGGCTTTTCCTTCAAGATTGTTTACAATCAGCTTCATATGATCTGCACCGCTCTCGAAGGCATGGGGATAACCACCTCCAAAGCGTGGATTCACCTCAGAAATGTAATACTCGCCATTCACGTCAAAAATGTCGATGTCGATCTGACCGTTGTATCCTGCATCCTTGACAAACCGTTCAATCAGAGCGAACAACTTTTCATCCTGGAAAGAAACAGCCTTATCTGTCTCACCGGCACGCATTTTCAGCTTTTTCTTTGTAAAGATAGATACCACTTCGTGAGACACCATATCAATATACACATCTGCACCGATTTCCTGTCCATCCAGAAACTCCTGAATCATCAGTCCATCCTCATGGGCAAACAGCAATTCAACCGTCTCCCGATCATAAACTTTAGAGATAGAAATGCTGGCGCTGCCTCTTGCCGGTTTTACAAACACAGGATATGTAATCACCCCGGCATCAACATCCGCAAAGAAAGCATCCTTATCCATGTAGGATTTTGCACACCTGTATCCGTGAGTTTCTAACCATCTATACATCTGGAATTTGTCCAAAGACATTTCACATAGCATATAGGACGAACCAATTACAGTCGTACCTATGGCTTCAAATTTTTCTCTGTTTTCTGCCAGAAGGGAAAGCTCCGGGTCAATCAGAGAAAGCACACCAGTAATTTCTTCCTTCTTACAAATATCCAACACTACATCCAGATACTCAGGTGCTGTCATCTTCGGCACAATATAGTATTTATCAGCATCATAGATAGCGGGAGCTAAATTACTCATATCTGTTGCAATAACTTTCCCTGTTCCATTCAAAGTCTTTACAAAATACTGGACAATTTTATTTCGAGTTCCCGCACTCAGTATCAAAATATTCATGATGGATTTTTCTCCTGTTTTATCTTTGTTTTTATTTTTCTTTCTTCTGCAAAATTAGGTTCTACTTTATTTGTATCTACTGCAATATCTTGTTTTTTTATAAATTTGAATACCGTTTGAAAAATAATCCTTATATCACCTAAAAATGTTATTTTCTCTACATATTGCACATCAAATGCTAATCGATGATCCCAATCTATAAAATTACGTCCGTTTACCTGTGCTAACCCGGAAAGTCCCGGTCTTACATCATGCCTATGTTTTTCCTTCTCTGTGTACCATGGCAAGTAAGAAACAAGAAGAGGTCTGGGACCAATGATGCTCATATCTCCTTTAATAATGTTAAATGCTTCTGGTAATTCATCTAAGGAAGTAGCTCTAAGCATTTTTCCGAATTTCGTTAATCGAATTTCATCTGGAAGAAGATTTCCATTTACATCCTTCTCATCTGTCATAGTTCTGAATTTATATAATTTAAAAACTTTTTCATTTTTCCCCGGTCTATCCTGCGTAAACAATACAGGACTTCCCAATTTTATTCGTACTAAAACCGCTATAATAATATAAAGCCATCCAAATACTAAAACAGCAGCTAGCCCACAACAAAAATCTAACGGTCTTTTAAAATACTTTTCATATGGACCGTATGGTTTATGAATCTTATCCGTCATGTTCTCCCCTTTTCTTATTCAAAGCAGCTTCTTACAATCTCAATTACCTTCTTCTGCTCTTCTTCTGTCATCTTATTATCACTGGGCAGGCACAGGCCTCTGTGGAACAGATCCATTCCCACATCCAGCGGTCTTCCATCTTTTCCAACTGCTCCGCCTGCAATATAAGCATTGGTTTTTGCCCGTCCGTTTCCTTCTCTTGTAACAAACCCGTTCATCCGGTAAATGGGCTGCATATGCATGGGTTTCCAGATAGGACGGCCCTCCGCATTGTACCTGGCCAGAATTTCCAGAATTTCCGTAGGACAGGTTTTTCCTGTTTCCGGTATGTACAAGGCCTCCTGCTCACCGCGCACCTGTTTACACATTGCTTCCGGTTCAATCAGCAAACAGGACAGCCAGAAGTTCGGCTCGCTGCTGTCTTCATCATAAGGATTCATGGTGACCGGGAGTCCCTGAAATCCTTCTTTATACCGTTCATAAATTGCTTTCTTCTGAGCAATATGCTCTTCCAGATAAGGGAACTGCCCTCTCACAACGCCTGCAATGACATTGCTCATCCGGTAGTTGTAGCCAAGCTCTTCATGCTGATACCAGGGCGCATTTTCTCTTGACTGGGTAGACCATTTTCTTACTTTATTTGCTGCTTCCAAATCATCTGTCAAAAGCATTCCGCCGGAAGAACCGGTAATGATCTTGTTTCCGTTAAAGGAAATGGCATTATAATCACCAAAGGTTCCTGTCTGTACTCCTTTATAAGATGCCCCCAGAGATTCTGCTGCATCTTCTATGATAACTGCGCCGTGACGCTTACAGATTTCCCGAATCTCATCTACCTTGCCTGGTGTTCCATAAAGATGGGCTACAACAACAACCTTCACCTCCGGATACAGTTCAAATGCCTTTTCCAGGGACACCGGATCCATATTCCAGGTATCGTATTCTGTATCGATAAAAACAGGGATTCCCCCTTCGTATACAACCGGATTGACCGTTGCATCAAAGGTCATGTCGGAACAGAACACCCGATCTCCCGGCTTTACTCCTGCCAGCTTTACTGCCATATGAAGGGCAGCAGTGCCTGCCGACAGACCAACTGCATACCGACATCCGATTTTTTCACAGGCCAGACGTTCCACTTCATTAATATTTTCACCTACTGTAGACATCCAGTTTGTTTCGTATGCTTTCTTGACATATTCCAGTTCCGGTCCATGCATAGTAGGTGTACTCAACCATACCTTGGACGCAAAAGACTTGAATCTCTCGTTTGTTTTTTTCTGTTCCATTCTCCTGTTCCCTCTTCCCATTTATTTTTTGTAACTATTTTTTTCCACAAAAATAAGAGCCTTTCGGCTCTTACTTTCATTTTCATCTTTTTTATTATTTCTCCCATTTTTCAATCACACAGGAATGGTGCTTCGTATATCTGTCATAGTTAATCCCTACCAACAAAACCAGACCTGCATATTCTTCAAACACTTTTATATATTTTTTCTCTTTTATTTGAGCAATAGCTCCCTCTGCGCTTTGTTGATATTTCAGTTCCACGAGCATTGCTGGCTTCTCTGATTGCTTCCTTGGAATAAATGCTAGATCTGCATACCCCTTTCCTGCAGGCAGTTCCCTTACAATTGTGTAGTCATTTACCGCAGAATAATAAGCAAGACTGATTACACAGCTTAATGCATTTTCATCGTTATAGTTGAGAATTGACGTATTTCCCATATGAATTTCGTCAATAGCATTTGCTACTGCTGTCTCGTCCATATTCCAGGTATGCTTAAGAAGTTCTTCCGAACGATTTAACGCTTTCACCACCGGTGTCCAGTCTGTATCCTTCACAGCCTGGAAAAACACCCCGCGCACCTCTTCATTCGGAATATATGCTTCTTTGGAATTGCTGTCGTATGCCAGATATCCCAGATGAATTAACATCGTCTCTACATCATCTTTTCTCCGAAAGCTGGTCATATCATTTTCAAAGGTATTCACATCAACTCTGCACCGTTCACCTGCCAGCATTCGAATTACATCATCCTTTAAACCATCAAAATTCATGCTGATGTAATTTTTCAGAGATTCGTAAGCAACCGTATGAGTCCAGTAACTTCCATATTCACCGTTCAGCATAGCTTTTACAATTGAACTTGGACTGTATACATGCTTCAGGCGATAAAAGGAATATCCGTCATACCATCTGGCTGCCTCGGAAAAATCCATGTGATATTCGCTGCACAGCGCTTTAACCTCTGGCTCTGTAAATCCGGTATATTCTGCCAGACGCGCCGGACGGGTCATGGTAAATTCATCAAAATTATTTAAAGCAGATTCACTGTTATATTTTTTTATTGGCAAAATTCCTGTCATATATGCCAGTTTTAAGAACCTTCTGGAAGCCGCGCTTTTGAAAAGCGCCCTCAGCAGTTCAATATAGGCTTTCTGTGCTTCCCAATCAAATTGATTTTCACGGAAAATCGCATCCCATTCATCAATAATAATGATAAAAACACGGCCAGTTTCATTGAATACTGCCGTCAGGGCTGCCGGAAGATAATCTTCTTTTTCAGAAACACAATCTGGATAGGCATTTCTCAGTTCCTCTACTACCTCTCGATTGATCCGTTCTGTCAGCTGCAGCGGCGTTTCGTCCTCTCGGAAAAACATAGTGATGTCCAAATGGATCACATCATATTGATTCAGGTATTTTTCAAAATCTGGCTTCTGCGATATTTGCAATTGGGAAAACAGGGCTTTGGAATCGCATCCCCGGCTGTAATATGCTGTCAGCATATCCGCTGCCATGGTTTTCCCAAACCGTCTGGGTCTGCTGATACAGATACAGTCCTGCTCGGTTCCAAGAACAGAGTTTGTGTAATCAATCAGCCCTGTTTTATCTACATAGATTCTGGACTGGACTGCTCTTTGAAATCCTTCATTTCCCGGATTTAAATAAATTCCCACAAAAGCCCCTCCTTCCTTTTTTCTCATACTTCCATTATACTATTGCATAAATAAATAAGCAACCGCCTGATTCTTTGAGTTTGATTCTTAAACCTTCCTCACAATCTCCAGCCCCATCGTCACATCCTGCAGCCGTCCCATCATCTTCATCTGAACCACTGCCAGCCGCTTGTGGCGGTCGATTTTCCGGATAGTTCCTTTTAAGGTCTGCAAAGGCCCGCTGGTAATGATCACCTGCTCTCCTTCGATATAGCCGGAGGACATAACTGCCACATGATCCTTTCCTCCCATCTGAAGCATCAGGGATATCTCCTCCTCTTCCAGAGGAATAAAACTGCTTCCATCTCCCAGAATCTTTGTCAGCTCCGGAACTCCCTTTAATTCGTAATAAAGCTCCTCCACCTGATCCGTGATAAAGAAAAGATAACCGGGAAATAACGGCCTCTCTTCCTTATGCCATGCGCCCTCATAACGGCGCACCCGCTCCCCTCTGGGGATAAAGCATTCCTGAAGGGTTTCCGCTGGTACCAGCTTTCTGCATACATAAGAGGTTTCCTCCTCTTTTCCCGTTGTTAC
>ERZ791881.729-NODE-729-length-26636-cov-5.311275_pt1 | contig 26636 bp, 19 predicted proteins | sample MGYA00510161_ERZ791881 | MGnify/ENA primary metagenome ERZ791881 (study PRJEB30046, sample SAMN00792073) | human gut metagenome | study: EMG produced TPA metagenomics assembly of the A metagenome-wide association study of gut microbiota in type 2...
GATCCCCCAACAAGGCTAATCTTCTTTTATTATCTTGTCATGAATAATTCAGGTACAGTTTGAAAAAATAGTCTTTGCGATATTATATAAAAGAGGATGTTCATCAAATCTTTTTGGTGATGCAAGTCTCGCACAAAATAGCTTATAAAAATTAATTACAGAGATTTCTTCGTGATTGTGAAGAAGCCCTCAAAAGAATGGAGGATAATATTTATGATGATTGGACCTGAGGTGTATGTGGAGGAGTTTAAAAATGCTTCTTATGAAGAAATGAAGAAAGAGCGCGATCGATTAATTAGATATATTCAAAACTTTGAAAAACTTGAGAAAGTAGAAGATCGTTCTGCTGAAGAATGGACGGAGCGTCCAAATCCTGTAGTGAGATATCAGCTTTACATGGATTATCTTGCTGCATTGCTTAAGGTTATGAGAAACAAATATAACGAAGAATATGTCTGGGGAAATAAGAAATTATCGGACTTAGAATGAAGAGATATTAAAGACAACAAATAAAAGAATTGAGAAAGGATTAGGTGGTTTAATGATGTACTATGCGTTGATAGATGAGAATAACAATAATCATGTATTAGAAAATTTAGAAGATAAATATCCTATTTTTAAAAAAGTTAAATTAGGAGATTGTTATAAATATGATGGTGCGATTGCACAGCCGTTTTATATTAGCTTTGATGAGAAGTCACTTAATTATCATATCGTTCCAGAAACCCGTGCGATTGAAGAGTATATGACAAATATTCGTAAAAATCTCAAATCCATAAAAGAATCAAGAACCAACTGGAATGGTAAAATTACTATACGACCTGGAAAAAAACCGGATGGTGCGGATGGTGTATATCCAGCAAATGGACATAAATATATTGAAATAGTTGTTAATCAAATTAGCTTTATATTAGAGTTTCAGACATTATGTTTTGATGGAGATACATTGAATTGTTATTTGGATAAGATTCAATTTGTAGCGTATCCATGTTTAGAAACTTTAAATTACTTTTCATTAAATGGCGATTTACACATAATGTATCCAAATAAAGGTGATGGTAATTATTGTGTTGGAAATAATCGCGTCGTATACAATACAAAGTTTAATTGTGAAAGTGATTCAGAAAAAGTTGCAGAGAGTTTTATCGAATTTATTAAAGACATTCTAAAAGATTCATCGCCAAAAGTGTATACACATAATGATTAATTATAAGCAGGGTTTTAGAATCCTGTTTTTTATTTTTGTTGATAAATAAAATTCAGTAAATAACAGAAATTTGATATCTGTTTTATGATTGATTACATTTAAGGTATTTAAGAATATACGTCTGTAGACATTAAATTAGATGATCACATAACAAGTTGTAGGGTGTATGAATATATTGTAAAGTAACTAGGTTGTTCTAGTTATTTTTTGTTAGAAAAGTGTATTTTTAATAATGCTTAACTTTTGTTGACAAAATATTCACATTTCTAAACATTTGTTATTTATAACTGTAAGCGTTTCACGTATAATAGATTCTAAGAGAGGATCGTTTTATGCAGATAAGTTATAATAAGCTATTTAAATTATTGATTGATAAGGGCATGAAAAAGACGGATTTAGCGAAAGAAGCTAAGTTAACACCGGCTACACTCGCAAAGCTATCTAAACAGGAAACGGTATCTATGGATACGTTGATTCGTATTTGCGATTGTTTGGATTGCACATTTGATGATGTAGTGGAATTGATTAAGTAGAGGTGTTGATTTATGGATATAAATAGAAAATATAGAACAATCACAAGGGAGCAGTTTTTATTTCATGAAATGAGAATTGTAGCCCGTTTATTAGATGAGGGAATGGATGAAAATAAAATTTTAGAAGAAATCGTAAACAATAATCTTTTCCAGTATCCAACAGAAAGAATGATCAAGAATATTGCTTCTGTATGTTTGAAACGTTTTAAAGAAACAAATAGTAAAGAATTGATTCATATTATCGCAACAGAATCTTCAGATGTTGCTAAACAAGCTTGTTTATTTTTAATGATGAATTATTATCGCCTAGTATGGGAATTTATGATTACGGTAATTGGTGAGAAGTATAGAACAAAAGATTCATCTTTTACTAAGATGGATTTGAATTCTTTCTTTACACGTCTTCAAGAACAAAATGATGTTGTGGCTTCTTGGAGTGATGCAACAATCAATAAATGTAAACAAGTCTTAAAGAAGACATTGGTTGAAACTGGATATTTGGATAATAACAGATCTGAAGTATTAAATCCTATATTGTTAGATTATTTAGTAAGGGAAGCTATAGAAAATACAAATAATAGTGAGGCATTAGTTGCCTTTGGATGTTTGTAGGAGGAAGTTATGCCTAGTATTACAGAAAGATTAGACCTTTTAAAAGAAACGATTCAAAGAAAAGATTTCCTTAAAGGTGAAGGTTTAAGTAATGAAGTAAATATTCGTATGTTTTGTTACGAATCAAAAGAAGAAATGGCTGTTCGTGCTTTTACAGAGCGTTTGAGTAGTGAAAATTTAAGTTGTAATGTGCATATAGTTGATTTATATGAAACTTTCTTATCGATTTGTGAAGACAAGAGAATCTTGGATCGTATTCCTAAGTTGGAAGAAAGACGTGGAACAGAGTTTTTAGAGAAGCAATTTGAGAAGAGTTGTGGTGCGAAGACTTTTGCGAAAATGATTGTTTCTGAATTGAATGAGAATGATAATTTATTACTTATAACTGGAGTTGGAAAAGCTTTTCCATTCATTCGTGTACATGCATTATTAAATGCTTTACAGGAAGATTTTAATAATAAGCCTATTGTTGTTTTATATCCAGGAACATTTGATGGGCATTATGTGAAGTTATTTAATAAATTGAAATCAAATGAGTATTATAGAGCTTTTAATATGATTTAAGGGAGACAAAGGGTATGAAAATCAAAGAGATGTTTAAAGACGATATTGATCGTACGATAAATGGTGTTGTTCAGGTAGAACAAGAAAAAGAAGATGTTATTGAACAAGAAGTAAAAGAATATGTTGTTACTACAGAATTGAAGAAGCATTTTACAAAATTCTTTAATGAATATAGTGAAAGTTTTGATAGACCAACAGATAATGTGGGTGTTTGGATTACGGGTTTCTTTGGTAGTGGTAAATCACACTTTTTAAAGATGCTTTCTTATTTATTGGAAAATAAAGAAATCAATGGTAAGAAGACAGTAGATTATTTTGAAGAAAAGTTTGATGATCAACTTTCCTTTATGAATGTTCAAAAGTGTGTGCAGGTACCTACGGAAACAATTCTTTTTAATATTGATGTTGAAGGTTCTATGCATAAGGATGATACGGCTGTATTAAAAGTATTTGCGAAAGTATTCTATGATCATTTGGGTTATTATGGAAATGATTTGAAATTAGCTAAATTAGAGCAGTTTATCACAAAACAAGGTAAGATGGATGCATTTAAAGAGGCTTATGAAGATATTAATGGAGAATCATGGTTAGATACGCGTGCTGAATATCAATTCTTTGAGCAAGATGTTGTTGATGCTTTAGTTGAAGCGGATGTAATGAATGAAAATACGGCACAACATTGGTTTGATGGAACAGAAACAGCGGATATTTCAATTGCACAATTGGTTGATGAAATTAAAGCTTATGTAGATTCAAAACCCAAAGGATTCCGCTTGTTGTTTATGATTGATGAGGCTGGTCAGTATATTGGTACAAATACAAGTATGCTTTTGAATTTGCAGTCTTTGATTGAAAAATTAGGTTCTGTATGTCGTGGTCAAGTTTGGATTGTTGCGACAGGTCAAGAAGCTTTAGATGAAATGATTAAAGTTCGTCAGGATGAATTCTCTCGTATCATGGCTCGTTTTGCGATTCGTTTGAGTTTAACATCTTCTTCAGTAGGTGAAGTTATTGAGAAGCGTTTATTAACAAAGACAGATGAGGCAAATACGATTCTTGATGGAGTTTATGAAAATAATAAGTATGTATTGAGTAATTTATATGCGTTTGATACGGAATTGAAAGATTTAAAGGGATATTCAAGTGAAGATGAATTTGCACGTATTTTCCCATTCGTTCCTTATCAATTTACAATCATGCAAAAAGTATTTAATGAAATTCGTAAACATGGTCATGCTGGAAAACACCAGTCGAGTGGTGAAAGATCTATGTTGAATGGCTTCCAAGAATCTGCACAACATATTGAAGACAAAAATGAACTTACGTTAGTTCCTATGTATGCATTCTATGATACTTTGCATAGTTTCTTGGATACTTCGGTTCGTTCAGTTATTGAAAGAGCTGAAAGAGCAGCTAGTAATAATAATGGTTTAACAGAGGATGACACAAACTTATTAAAATTATTATATTTAGTTCGTTATATTGATGACATCAAATCAAACATCGATAACCTAACGATTCTAATGGTGGATACGATTATGGTAGACATGCTTGAATTAAGAAAACAAGTTGAAGAATCTTTGAATCGTTTGCAGAGACAAAATTATATAGCTCGTAATGGAGACATTTATCAGTTCTTAACAGATGAAGAACAGGATATTGAGCGTGAAATTAGTAATCAAAGTGTAGATTCAGCAAACGTTATTAGTCGAGTTTGTTCAATTATATTTGATGATTTATATACAACGAAGAAATATAGATATTCTAAAAATGACTTTAATTATGATTTTGAATTTGATAAGAGTGTTGATGGTCAAAACCATGGTTTAACTACGGGTGGTATGAAGCTTCGATTTGTTACAGAAGCTTATGAGGATCCGAGTACTCTAAAATTGTCGGCTGAATCATCACATTCGGATGCGATTTGTCAATTGTCTACTGAATTTAAAATTTTTGATGGTATTGAGCATGCATTAAAGATTGATAAGTATATTAAACAAAAGAATGTGAGTCAATTGCCTGAATCTATTCAAAATATTATTACGAATAAACAAAAAGAGGCTCGTCGATTATTGAATGAAGCGAAAGAGAAAATTAATAATGCGATTATAAATGGTACTTTCTATATTGGTGGTAGAGTTGTTTCTATTTCTGGTACTTCTGTACAGGTAATTTTAAATAAGGCTTTAGAAATGTTGGTTGAACATACATATCACAGTATTAATATGATTGATCATTCCGTAAGTTCAGATGCAGATATTCGTAAGATTTTAACAGGTGCAGAAGGCCTTATGGATGGTATGGAACCAAATAAAGAGGCTTGTGAAGAATTATATAAATATTTGGAAATGAAGAAAATGAATAAATTACCTACGTCAATGTCGGATATTCAATCTCGTTATCAGTCGATTCCATTTGGTTGGAAAGAAATTGATATTGCAGCTGTGGTAGCTCGTTTGATTTATGAACAAAAGGTGACAATCAAACATCAAGGTTCTATGATTCAACCTAGTAATACTCAATTGCCAGATTATTTGCGTAAAAAATCAGAAACTGGATCAACAAATATTTCGATTCGTGAAGTGATTCCAGCACAAAAGATGAAGGCTGTTCGTGATATTCTAAAGGATTATTTTGATGTGATGGATGTTCCAAATGATGAGGATGGATTAGTTGCCTATATTGTAAAAGAATTTAATAATGAGAAGAGTCATTTAGAAGATATGAACAAACAGAATGATTCAACAATTCATCCTGGTTCATCTGAAATTAAAGAAGCGTTAAGTTTAGTAAATAAGGTCCTTCTTGCACAAAGTGATAATATTGCCCTAATCAATACGATTTGCGATTTAGAAGATGATTTATTAGATAGCAAGGATGATATGCGTGCTGTAGAAAACTTCTATTCTAGTCAGATCAAGCTTTATGATAGTGCTCTAAACTTAAATGATTCGATTTTAGATAATGAAAAAGATTTCTTATATGATATTCCGGAAGTAAAGGATGCGATTGAAAAAATCAAAGAGATCACAAAAGTTTCGAATACATTTAAATACAATCGTATTCCTGAATTGAATACGCATATTGCGACAATCAATTCCATTCGTACGCAGGAAATGAATCAAAAAAGAGTTGAGTTAAAATCCTTAATTGATGATTGTATGAATGAAATCATGAATGCAGCAAGTGACAATCAAGCTAAGGTTCAGCCTTTGATTGATAATGCGAAGGATGCGTATAATAAGATTTCAATTGAAATTGATCAATTAAATAATTTACTTGGATTATATGCAAAGAGCAATCGTATTGTTGCGGTAAAAGATTCGATTGTAAATCAAATTCAAAGATATTTAACGCAAACAACGACTGTTAAAGAGGATATAAAAGAATATAAAGCTGAACCTAAACAAGCACCTAAAAAGAAAGTAAGAGAACTTCAAAGAAATGTAATCTTTAGAGAAGTAGAACTTAGTTCGGCTGAGGATGTAGATCGATACTTAGCTAGTATTAAAAACAGATTATTAAGTTATATTAATGATGATGAACAAATCAAGTTAAAGTAGATTTAGAAAGTGAGTGCCTATGTCTAGAGAAATAGAAGAATTCATGGATAATGAAGCTGCCTATAATATATTGCGACATGCTTGTTACAAATTTAATGATTGTCATGAGACAATGCGAATCCTAAAGAAATATTTGGATGATGAGAATAAAGAAACAACAGTTCCACCTGTTGAAGTCGCAAGAGAATTAATGCAGGCCGATAAACATCATTTAATGGATAATGATATCTTTTATTTCATAGACAAAGCTTTGCGTGATGCGTATTACCAATCACAAGATCCAATGGCATCTTATGAACTTGGTTGTCTATATTATTATGAAAGATATAATCATGTGAATTATAAAAAGGCATTTAAATATTTTTCTAAAGAAAAGCATATAGGTGATTCAAATGTATTATTAGGTGAGTGTTATTTCTATGGTCGTGGTGTTAAACAAAGCTATAAAGATGCTTACTTTAATCTTGTGAAGAGTGCTTTAACAGACGATAGTGCTCATGCATTATATTTACTTGGTGATATGTACTTAAATGGGTATTTTGTAGAACAAGATATTCCAGAAGCAAAGGATTTATATTGGCATGCGTTAAATGTTGCAGACAAGCTAGACGCATCAAGCAGAATCAAAGCTGAAATTCATTATAGAATTGGAATGGATTATTACCATAGACCAAATACTATTGATAATTTAACAGTGGCTTTAAAAGCCTTTAACACCACAGAATTACTTCTTTTAGAAGTTATGAATGAAGGTAATCCTTCTTTAATACATAGAATACACAAAATTAGACAAACACAAATGGAAGTCAAAGAATGTTTGGATGAATTTATATTGACTCCATTAGAACCATTGAATTAATAGGGAGAGTTAATCATGAATAAGAATGCGATAAAGAGTTATGCAGTTTGGGCTCGTACAGAATTAATGAAACAAGTGTCTCAAAAGGCATATGAGTATGGGGTGACAGAAAACAGTCTTCCTGAATTAAATATAGATACAATCAATGATAGACTTCTTTCTAGTGATGAAAAGAGTCAATTAAATGAATTGGTTCGTGAAGTAAGAAAAAATGGATTTGAACATGTTATTGAAGAAGTAGCGTATACTTGGTTCAACCGTTTTATTGCGCTTCGCTATATGGAAGTGAATAACTATCTTCCTAGAGATTTAAGAGTGAGATTCTTCACAAATGAGAATAATGAGTTTAAACCAGAAATCTTATCAGAGGCTTTGCATTTGGATATGAATTGTTTAGATGTTCATAGAGTATTTGATTATATTGAACAAAATAAAGAAGAAAAGTTATATAAGTATCTTTTGTTGACTTTATGTAATGAAATGAATGAATACCTTCCATGCATGTTTACTTCTATCAATGACTATAAAACATTATTATTTCCTGATAACTTATTAAAGGATGATAGCGTTTTAGCAAGACTTATTAGTGATATTGATGAGGATAGTTGGTTGGATCAGGTGCAGATTATTGGTTGGTTGTATCAATATTATAATTCTGAGCTTAAAGACATTGTCATGAAAAAGAAGAATTATACAAAGGATGATATTCCAGCTGCAACACAGTTATTTACACCGGATTGGATTGTTCGTTATATGGTTGAAAATAGTCTTGGACGTTTATATATCAATAAGAAAAAACATGAAGGTATTTTTGAGGATGGAAGAGATCCTTCTGAAATGACAATAGATGAAATCAATGAAAAAAGAATATCAAACGAGAAATACATTTCAAATGAAATGGGTTGGAAATATTATTTGCCAGAAGCTAAACAAGATGCAGAAGTATTAAAAGAACTAGAAAAGATTGAGTTAGAACATTCAAAATTACAACCAGAAGATATTAAATTAATTGATCCATGTATGGGGTCAGGACATATTTTAGTATATGCCTTTGATGTATTAATGGACATTTATAGAGATGCTGGATATTCAGATCGTGATGCATCAAAATCAATTCTAGAAAATAACTTGTATGGTCTTGAAATTGATGAACGTGCTTATCATTTAGCTTATTTTGCCCTAATGATGAAGGCTAGACAGTACAATAGAAGAATTTTATCAAAAGATACAAAAATCAACCTTGTCGAAATCGTAGAATCGAGCTCAGAACTAAATGAAGAATTATTAAGTCGTTTAGGTGTATATAAAGAGTTAGGACAATATTTAGTAAATACATTTAAAGAAGCAAAAGAATTTGGCTCTATCCTAAGTCTTGATTGTACATTAGTACAATTAAATGAATTAGATAACAGATTAATTGAAATAGATAATAATGCTAAATACGGATCAATGCTAGATCAAATTGAATCACAACAACTCATCGATTTAATAGACCCATTACTTAAACAAGCTAGATTATTAGTACAAAAGTATGATGTTGTGGTAACAAATCCACCTTATATGGCACCAAATCCAAAGCAAAAGCTATATGTACAAAAGCATTATAAGGATTATAAAGCAGATTTATTTGGAGTTTTTGAGAAAAAGTGTCATTTGTTGAATAAATGCAATGGTTATCAAACTATGATTATTCTACCTTCTTATATGTTTTTGAGTTCTTTTGAAAATGCTAGAAAAGAAATGTTGAGTAATGTAACAATATGTTCCTTACTGCATATGGGACGTGGTATTTTTGGAGTGGATTTTGGATCTACAGCTTTTGTGTTATTAAATAACAAAATTGAAAATAATAAAGGAAGATATTTTAGATTACATGAAAGAACATTCCAATACATTGATCCAGATCATATTGCACAATTGTATCTTGATTCTAAAGAAGATGATTCTTTATTGTTTGATTTCCAAACTTATGATACTCAAAATGACATAAAGTATAAGGATAATGGGCTAAAATTATCATTCATTACAACTCAAGATAATTTTAAGAAAATCCCAGGAAGTCCAATTGCATATTGGGTTAGTAGCAAACTGCTTTCTGCGTTCCAAGTTGGGCGACCGTTGTCGCCTGTAGCAAGCCCTTGCGTAGGTCTACAGACAGGCGACAACGGTCGCTTCCTTAGACTATGGTTTGAGGTTTGCAATCAAAATATTTCATTTGACTGTTCTTCTTGTGAGGAATCTTTCGCGCGCGCGACCCGCTGGTTTCCATATAATAAAGGGGGAGATTTTAGAAAATGGTATGGAAATAGTGATTATGTTGTCAATTGGGAAAATAATGGAAATGAGATTCGAAACTTTAAAGATGAACGTGGTAAATTAAGATCTCGACCACAAAATACGCAATATTATTTTAAAGAATCTGCAACCTGGTCAAAAATATCATCGGGGCCTATTTCTTTTAGATTTAAACCTCGTGGATTTGTCTTTGATGTAGCTGGAACAAGTATTTTTTCGGATAATAAAGAATTATTAATATATATTTTAGGTTTATGTAACACAAAGATAATTACGGCAATATTAAAAGCTATGTCACCTACTTTAAATTATGAAGTTGGTCAAATTGCTTCATTACCTGTTATTTTAGAGAATGAAGGAATATCTTCTGTAATTGATGTAACTAGCTCACTTATTAAATTTTCTAAGTTAGATTGGGACTCATTTGAGACATCATGGGATTTTAAAGTACATCCACTTGTTGAATTAAGATTGGCTGGTGCATCTGCAAGGGGTGATAATGATCCTTCTGCAAGAGTATCATCCGCTTACAAAGCTTGGAGTATGGCTTGTGAAGAGCGTTTTAATCAATTAAAGGCTAATGAAGAAGAATTGAATAGAATCTTTATTGAAATCTATGGATTACAGGATGAACTGACTCCTGAAGTAGAGGATAAGGATGTTACGGTTCGTAAGGCTGATTTAGTTCGTGATATTAAATCGTTTATTTCCTATGCGGTTGGTTGTATGTTTGGTCGTTATTCTTTAGATGTTGAAGGATTGGCTTATGCTGGTGGTGAATGGGATAGTAGTAAGTATTCTATATTTATTCCAGATGCTGATGATATTATTCCAATTTGTGATGAAGAGTATTTTGTGGATGATATTGTAAGTCGATTTGTAGAGTTTGTTAGTGTTGTTTATGGTTCTGATACTTTAGAAGAAAACTTGAAGTTTATTGCGGATGCATTAGGTGGTAAGGGTACTCCTAGAGAAGTATTGCGTAATTATTTCTTAAATGATTTCTTTAAGGATCATTGTAATACGTATCAGGTAACTGGTTCTGGTAAGCGTCCAATTTATTGGTTGTTTGACAGTGGTAAAAAGAATGGATTTAAAGCATTAGTATATATTCATAGATATACACCTGATTTAATTGCTCGTATGAGAACTGGATATATCCATCCACAGCAGGCTCGATATAGAACTCAAATTGAATTATTACAAGAACAGATTGATATGGCTGGTTCTACGAGTGAAAAGGTTAAATTGTCTAAACAATTAAAGAAGATTAATGAACAATTATTAGAATTGAATAAGTATGAAGAAATTGTTCATCACTGGGCAGATAAGATGGAACCAATGGATTTGGATGATGGTGTTAAGGTGAATTATGCTAAATTCCAAGAATTATTGGCTAAAATAAAATAAGGAGAATGAATGAATTTTTTAGAGAAACCGTTAGTATTATTTTTAAAGGAGCATTTGATGCCTACTTTGATTTCGTTTGTTATTGCAATTGTTGTTTACCTTTTAATTCCAAGAGATAACTGGGTACTGATAAAAATTGGTGATGATTGGTTTAAGTTATTTATTTTTAGTGTTTGTTTTATATTGATACAATTTTTATTGTATATAAAAGAAAAAATAAACGTTCATCGAAGTTATAAAAAGTATGTTAGATCGAAGAAACTAAGAGATGCAGAAGAATATGAAAAGTATGTTGAAGATTATAGAAAATATGCTGACCGTTTGTCTTACGAGGATCGTGATTTTATTAGGGATTGTATAAAAAATGAAAATGAGCCAATAGTAATTAAAATTAGAAATTGTTATTCAAATTCTATTTATGGATCAAGTAATGTATTAAAAACGAGAAATAAAAATGGCCAGGAAGTTGTTAGATTAACAGATACCGCATATCGAATATTTACTGAAATCTATTACAGATATCATAAGATTGGACATTTTGATTAAAATGAGGTGTTATAGAGTATGGATAATGAAATACAAAAAGTTAAAAATGAATTGCCTGAAGAGTATGTATATGATACGTATAGAGTAGTGCGTTCAAATGATCCTAATTTACATATACCTTTTAAGGATGTTCTTAATAAAATACTAGAAACAGTTAATGTGAAGGATATTTTGGATAATGTACAGGCTGGTACTGAGTATGTAGTTGAGATACCAGAAGAGTTTCAGAAACAATATGAATCTGGTGAATTTTGGATTATGGAAAATGCTATTACAGGTAAGTTATGGCCTTCTTTGGTACGAAAGGGTGAGGATGGTAGAAATAAGATTGTCACTCCACTAAGTATTAAAAAGGAATCTTTTGTGCAAGGTAATCCAATTCAGGATATGTCTCAACAACTTCAAATGGCTCAATTGCAAAGTTCAATAAAGGAACAAACGGAATTATTAGAATCTATTTGTAAATCGGTTAAGCATATTCAAAAGGGTCAAATGAATGATCGTATCGCTTTACTTGAGTCTGGTAAAAAACAAGTATATCTAGCTTTAAAGCGTAGTGATGATGATCCAGGTAAAAGAATAGCAATTGAAAATGGGATTCATGACTTGATTAATGCTCAAGATAAGATTTATGAAGAATTGAAACTTCAAATTAATGAGTTTGATGTAATTCCTAAATCTAAGGCTCTTCAATTGGCTGAGGGCTTTATTCATATGGATTATTGGAATAAGAAATCTGAGGAATATAATGAAATAGTGGATTTATTTAATTTATATAAAGAGTCTACGAAGTATATTGCTGCAGCTCATTTGTTGATAGAACAACCTCAAGTTATTGAATCAATTTATTCAGAGTCTGTTAATAAATTAAAAGAATTGGATTATTCAAGTGTAATGTCAATTGAACATATGTATTCAGAAGATGATTATGATTTCATATTTAATAACGATATTCAATTGCTTGAAGAAGATAAAAAAGAGTGTTTAGAATTAAATACAAAATATGAAGGACTAGCTATTGAGGTTAGTGGAGAACAATTATTGGAGGCTATTAATCATGAAAAAGAAACAAATGAAAGTAAATCCAAAGAAACATGCAAAGAAAGCTAAACTTGTTAAGGGTGCAAAAGTTTTAGGTAGTATAGTAGTAACAGCAGGATCGATTGGGCTAGCTGTTGCTAAAAACGTTGTTAAGAAGTAGTTACAAACTTTATTCTACATAGATTGTTATTGCAAATTTTCTATATATATAGGTTAAAGAATTTTTGTCAGGCATTTGCTGTAAGAAGGTGATTTTGATGAAATTAGATTTGTCAGACGTTAATTTATTCGTAGATAACTCGATTGATTTTGATAAAAAAGTTAATTATATTTATGGCCCAAATGGAACAGGTAAAACGACCATATCAGACATCTTAAAACAAAAATCAAATGAATATGATGTTCACGTATTTCAAGGATTTGATAGTGTGATTTCTGATAGAGACACTTTAAATGCGATAGTGCTGGGTTCTAAGAATGTTGAAATTAGTGCAAAAATAGATGAGATAGATAAAATCTTAGCTGATAAAAAGAATGAAATTAAAAAGATTAAAGAAACTGTATCGGAGCCAAAAGATAGTTCAATAAAGAATTATTGGACAACAAAAAATGAGAAGGTAAAAAAATACAATTCAATGCAAAATCAAATTGATAGTATCTTTTCGTCATGTGCCTCAGAAATAAAAAAAATGACGAATCCTCAGATTGTAAAGACTAATTATAATAAAACGAATTTTAAAAATGATATTTCTAATGCTAAGCTTTTAGAACAAGATGAAATTAAAGTTTATCGAGATACCATAAATGCGCCAATAAAAAAAGCAAGAACATTGTCAGCTCCAGTGTTAAACGAAGCTCAATTACAAACAGAAGTTAATAATCTAATTAGTTTTCCTATAAAAGAACCTTTGAAAATACAAAGAATAGATAATCCTGAAAAAAGAAAATTTGCTGAATATGGACGTAGGATACATAAAAAAGGTGATTGTTGCGCTTTTTGTGGAAATAGAATTGATGATGATGTTTTTAATCAACTTGATGAATATTTTTCATCTAGTGATATTCGTGATTATCAAAACAAATTACGTGAAAAAATTTATAACTTAAATAACGTTAAACAAAAACTTAATGATTTAGATATTGAAATAGATGATTTCTATCCCGAGTATATTTCAAAAGCAAAAGAGTTAAAGGAAAAACTTATAACAGAAAAGGATTCCTATATTTCTTTTGTTAATAATTTAATAGATGCTCTTGATAATAAGAATAAGAACTTGTTTGAATCTACTACATTAATAAACATGGAGTTACCTAATGATTTATCTCATATTATTAATGATTATAATGAATTGAAGAATAAAAATAATGAATCAAGTTTAGAAGTTAAGCAACAATCTGCAAAAGATATGCTGAAATTACATTATGTTAAGCAAAAGTTGATTGATAATAATTATGAAAGATTGTTAGGACAGTTACAGGAATTAGAAAATCAAAAAAATGAAGCAATTCGTGCATTTCAAAATGTAGAGAATCAAATTTCTGAAGGAAGTCAACTAATTAATGAGTTAAAAAAGTTAGAAAACGAAAGGTTTGAGTTAGAAAAGCAGACAGTAAGTGAGACTTTGTTGGTAGACAATATAAATTCTAAGATTCGAAAAATGGTTTCTTTTACATTACATCATCAAAAAAATGATTTTAATAAAGGAATTTATAATATCAAGGATAATCTAACAGGGGAAATTAGACCAATAAACGAGCTTTCGACTGGAGAAAAAAATATAATTGCATTTTTATATTTTATTGAAAAGATTAATGAGATAAATCCAAATTCAATTACTAATAAACCAAAGTTGGTGGTCTTTGATGATCCTATGAATTCTAATGATGATAACATGCAATATTTAATTATGGATGAAATAACTAGGTTAAGAAAAAGTTTGTCTAAATATGATGTGTTTATTTTGTTAACTCATAACAAACATTTTTATATAAACATATCTTATGATATGAATAAGGATAGAGCATACAAACATAATAATTTTTTTCATTTTATTTCAATAAATAATCGAACACAAATAATAAAAATTCAGGATAAGTCTAAAGATTTTTGTACAAGTTATGATTCATTATGGAAAGAACTACGCATCCTATATGATTATAAAGAGGCTTCTTCAGAGTTGTTAATAAATCCAATTAGAAGAATACTAGAGACTTATTTAAAATTTAATGTGATTAAAGCAGATGATTTTTACATTGATATTCGTGGAGCAAAGAAGTTATTTGATGTAAACTCTCATTCAATAGATGATTTAGAGGCTGAATTGAATGGAAAGACTAAAAGACAGTTAGTTGATTTATTAAAAGAGTGTTTTAGTGTAAATAATGCAGAAAGTCATTTTGATTTGCATTGGAATAAGAATGAATAGAAGTTATTTTGAAGTATTCTTTATTCATTAAATAGTCAAGGTGTCATAGCTTAGGTTGGTAAGCCTGCAAAATATGCGAAATGGGTTTTACAGAATTAATTTACGTCTAAATAAATAAAAAAATAAAATGTTTAGACGTAAAATTAGACGTAGAAGTATGGAATGTACTTTATATTTAAGTAATTTTACATCTAAATCAAAAAAAAGACGTAATAGATGAATTTATTTAGGAGGTTCGGTATGGCTATCGAAGATATTAAAATAGAATTAGAGAAAAGGTTTGCTGAACCTTTGGATGAATTTTATAAGAGAAGGATCATTTTCTGGAATGATGAAGATGGTGAGTTTTTAGATGAGATTGAATCACTGACTTTGTGTAATGCAAAAGTATTGGTATTAGAGGCTGGTCATTTGTTTTCTGCTAAACAGTTATTATCAAGTACTGATTTGGTATCTAATTATTTGGTGTATAATCCATTGGTTGTGGATCCAGAACATGATTGGTTTTTGGATATTAAGTTATATAGCGAAGAGTATCGTGCGGATAAGACTTCTCGTTTGATGCAGGAAATGCAGATTGTGAATACGTCAGAACTTCGTCATGTAGTTAAGGATTTTAAGGGATTCTTTAATGCGGCAAGTCGTAGAAAGGCTATGGCTTCTTTTGATGGTTTTATTGATAAGAAGTCGACTTTATATATGTCTATTCTTTCAGTTATTTGTGGTGTGAAAGAAAGAGAGCCAGAACTTATTATTAAATCGAGTTTACTTGCTGGTGCTGATTTAGAGAATACTGTGAAGATGGATTTATTGAAGTATGGAGCAAGTCCATTATTTTGGTCATTGGTTGGTAGTGTGACTGGATATCATGGATCTGAAAATATGGATGATCTAGTAAATCATGTAGTCTTAAGTGCAGTTTCTAGAACAATGTCGAGTGATGTATTGTCTGGACTTGAATCCAAGTATTCGGATATACATAGTGGATTTTGTTATGACTTAGTATTTAATTGGATTCATGGCCAAGATAAGAATTCTTTTAGAGGTATTGCGGAATTTGTAGAGAATAATTTATCTTTATTGGATCGTTTTAATCATTTTGAAATCAAAGATTTAGAAGATACGGATATTCTTCCAATTATTGATGAGGTCATTTTATCTAAATTGATGTATGCTGTTACAAAACGTAGTATGGATAATACTTCGATTATGAGTGTGATTGAAAAGCGTAGAACTTCAGCTTGGTATGATGATTATGACTATTTCTATGATGGTATTTATGAAGTGGCTTTAATGAATCAGTTCTATGATTCGCATTTGAATAGTTTCCATCATGTGGTTGCCAAAGACATGTGGGATGCATATACAAGTGATTATTATGTAATGGACTCTTTATATCGTGAGTTCCATATCGCATTCTCAACTTGTCTTCAAAATCTACATCCTTCTTTGGATGATTCTTTTAAGGATTTGGCTGACTATGTTGAAAAGGAATATAAGAATTGGTATTTGGATAAATTGGCTTCCAATTGGAATACTGTAATCGAACAAGATCTTTCAAGTACTGGCAAGATTACTGGTCTTTTACAACAAACAGATTTTTATCAAGACGTTGTTCGTAATGTGGATGGTAAGGTGTTTGTGATTATTTCTGATGCGATGCGTTATGATGTTGCGTATGCCTTGGCTAAACAGTTAGAGGTAGAAACGACAGCGGATGTAGAAATTTGCGCACAACAGGGTATTTATCCTACTATTACAAAATATGGTATGGCTGCATTATTGCCTCATAAAGATTTAAGTGTGGTTGAAAATAATGGTTCGACTAAAGTATTAGTGGATGGACATTCTAGTGAGATGGCTGATCGTGATGGTATATTGAAGTTATATAGTGAAAATAGTGTGGCATTTAAATATAAAGATTTGATGTCAATGAAGCGTGATGAGCGTCGTGCAGCTGTTAAGGGTAAGGATAATATTTATATTTATCATGATACGATTGATGCTTCAAGTCACAATGATGAAACAACAGTGTTTAACGCTTGTTATAGGGCTAATCATGAAATTAAGAATTTAGTGAATATGATTTGTAGTGAATTAAATGGTTTGAATGTCATTATTACATCAGATCATGGCTTCTTATATACATACCAGGAATTAAATGAATCGGATAAAATGGCGAGATCTTCATTTAAAAAGGATATTGTTGAACAAGGTCGTCGTTATGTAATTACAAAAGATTTGGCAAACCCTGATTTCTTAATGCCAGTCAAAGGTATTTATAATGATGCAAATCTATTAGGCTTTGCACCAAGAGAAAATATTCGTATTAAGGGTTATGGTGGAACTAAGTTTGTTCATGGTGGTACTAGCTTACAAGAAATGTGCGTTCCAATCATTAAATATAAGTATTTAAGAACAGGATATAAGGCTTATAGAATCAATAAGGATAAGTATGATACAAAACCTGTAAGTATTGCCTTGTTGTCTTCTAATCGAAAAATTAGTAATATGATCTTTAATTTGAGTTTCTATCAAAAAGAAGCTGTTAAAGATAGTTATATACCATGTACTTATAATGTTTATATTACAGATGCTGCTGGTAATGAAGTGAGTGATATACAAAAAATTATTGCGGATAAGACAAGTACAGTTCCAAAGGATAGGGAATTTAAGTGTACGTTTAACTTAAAATCACAACAGTTTAGTAATACAGATACATATTACTTAGTAATTGTAGATGAAGATGGTAAACAAGTACCTATAAAAGAAGAAGTTCAGATTGATATTGCGATGGCAATAGGTGATTTTGATTTCTTTGGGTTGGATTGATATGGATTTAACAAATATTTTTACTACCTGTTTAGGGGCTGCATTGGCGTTACTTGGCTCATTTTTTGAAAGAAAATATTCAGATTATTTAAATCGAAAAGGAAAATTTTATATTTACTATCGTAAAGTTAATCTTCCATATGGGAATAAATACGGATGGGGGTTTAAAGATAATTGCTTAGGCATACCTTTATACGTAGATTTTAGTAATACAACTAACGAAAATAAAGTTGTAAGGGATTTTGCGCTGTATTTGTATCATGATAAAGAAAAAGTGAAAAAACTTGTGCAAATCAATCATATGAATAATAACGATATTAATTTTGGAGTTGTAAACGATAGATATAGTTTTGTAGTTGAACCTAAATCAATATTATCTATAAATGCTTTATACATGTTAAAAAAAGATGAATTGAATATAAATGATAGTCTTTATAAAATTAAGATTTCTTATTATGATGAAAACAATAAAAAAATAGAATATGATTTTTTAAAGATACAAAGTGACGATTGGAGTGATCATCTATTTACCATAGATGAAGAATGGATTTTATTAAATCCAGAAAATTGAATTTAAGTTGCAAGGGATTTTTATCCCTTTCATATGCAGATGTGGCGCATCGGGTTTGTGCATCGCCTTATAAGGGCGAAGGATGTTAGGTTCGACTCCTAACCTTCTGCACAAATTAGAATTAATTAGGAGGTTCTTTATGACAGATAGAGAAGAGATAAAGGCAAAGTTACGTTCTAACTTTGATGGCAAAATAGTTCGAAAAGATTTAACAAAGAAAATTAAAGAGGGTGCCAATGTTCCTGTCTATGTGCTTGAGTTCCTTCTTGGTCAATATTGTGGTTCGGATGATGAACAGATTATTTCTCAAGGAATTGAAAAGGTTAAAAAGATTCTTGCGGATAATTTTGTTCGTCCAGATGAAGCACAGAAAACGTTGTCTGTATTACGTTCTAAAGGAATGTATACAGTTATAGATAAAATCACAATCAATTTAGATATTCGTACAGATCAATATGTAGCTGATTTTTCAAATCTAGGTATTACGGGCATTCCTATTTCGAGTGAATATCCTGAAAAGTATGATCGTTTATTGTGTGGTGGTATTTGGTGTATTGTTCAATTGGAATATGTTTTTAATGAGCAGGATAAGCATTCAAATCCTATTAAGATTACCAAACTTACACCTATTCAAATGCCTCATGTCGATATCAACGATTTAAAAGAAGGTCGTAAATCTTTTTCAAAAGAAGAGTGGATAGATGTATTACTTCGTTCAATTGGTATGGAACCTGATCAATTGAATGAAAGAGAAAAGTGGTTGTTGTTACTTCGTTTAGTACCTCTAGTAGAAAATAACTATAACTTATGTGAGTTGGGTCCTAGAAGTACGGGTAAATCTCATATTTATAAAGAGATTTCACCAAATAGTATCCTTGTGTCTGGTGGTCAAACTACAGTCGCTAACTTATTCTACAATATGAGTAAACGTACTGTTGGATTAGTTGGTTTATGGGATTGTGTAGCTTTTGATGAAGTGGCTGGTATTAAGTTTAAGGATAAGGATGGCATTCAAATCATGAAGGATTATATGGCATCTGGATCTTTTGCGCGCGGCAAAGAAGAAAAGGCTGCCAGTGCATCTATGGTTTTTGTGGGTAATATTAATCAAAGTGTGGATGTGTTATTAAAAACATCATCTTTATTTGATCCATTTCCACCTGAAATGGCTACAGATACCGCATTCTTAGATCGTATTCATTGTTACTTACCTGGTTGGGAAGTACCTAAGTTTAGACCGGAACACTTTACCGATGACTATGGTTTTATTACGGATTACTTTGCAGAATTTATTCGTGAACTAAGAAAATCACAGGAAAGTGATGCGTTAGACAAGTATTTTAAATTAGGTAAAAACTTAAACCAAAGAGATACTATTGCAGTAAGAAAAACGGTTTCTGGACTTGTTAAGTTACTATATCCTGATGGAGAATATTCAAAGGATGAATTGGAAGAAATTCTTCGTTTAGCTTTAGAAATGAGAAGACGTGTTAAGGAACAATTGAAGAAAATTGGTGGTATGGAATTCTATGATGTCAATTTCTCTTATATTGATAATGAAACATTTGAAGAAAAATATGTATCTGTACCAGAACAAGGATCTAGTACATTGATTCCAGAAGGTATGTGTAATCCTGGACAAGTATATACAGTATCTACTGGTAAATCAGGAATGATTGGTTTATTTAGACTGGAATCTCAATTGCTTCCAGGTAATGGCAAATTTACTTGTAACGGATTGGGTAGTGATAGAGAGGCTAGAGAAAGTACTCAAAATGCATTTAATTATTTAAAGGCAAATGGAAATCGTATTAGTCAATCTATTAGTACAACAACAAAAGACTATATTATTCAATATCAAGACTTACAAGGTATTGGAATGACAAGTACTTTATCATTACCAACATTAATAGCATTATGTTCAATAGCAATTCAAAAGCCAACAGTAAGTTCATTAGCTGTACTTGGTGATATTAGTGTAAGTGGTACTGTATCTAAGGTAGAAAACCTGGCAAATACTTTACAAGTTTGTTTAGATTCTGGTGCAAAGAAAGTATTATTACCAATCACTTCAGCAGTAGATTTAGGAACAGTTCCACCAGAACTTGTAGGATGTTTTAATTTAATATTCTTTAATAATGCAGAGGACGCAGTGTTTAAAGCTTTAGGGGTGGAATAGATGGGAACTATAACTAACTTAACTAAACGAAATATTATATCTTTATTTAAAAATGGATATACAAGTGATGATATATGGGGTGCCAATTATATAGAGTATGATTGTATTGGTGTTTATGAAAATGATTATGAATTTTTGGAAAGAATTTATGATTTAGATAATTTGCCAAGCAAAGATCCACGTTATGAAAATGCTAAGGCAGATATAATACATCATACAATATTAAATGATGATTATGATAAATGTTGGTTTTTCACCGATGACAGATTTGGCTTGTGTGGAGAAAATGATGAAATCTATCTTCATTTTTTATGTGAAATTTTTGATCCTTATGTGCGTGATGAATCAGAAAATTGGGAAACATTTTTAAAGTTAGTAGATGATTTATTAAAAGAAGATGGTTGGGAATTGTTTGGGTTGGGAATTGTTTGAATGTGGCAAAATTTCAGGTAAAGCAAAATTCGGATACCGAAGATATAATCCAGATAATTACCGATATATTCCTTTTTCTATTAGATATGAGAAACTTTTAAAAAACAAAAATTTAATTTTAACTATACCTATGTCTGTACGCGAAAAAATAAAACAATTTTTAAACAATTCAGATCAACGGTTAATAATAACAGATGATTCAGGTTTCAATTATAACTCATTCATATCAACTGAATTTTTCAATGATGTAAATAAGTTTTATGAGCCAAAATACTTTAATGGCAACAATTATGTTAGTACAGATAATATTAATAGTTTCATTATGGATAATTATCCTGAAAAAGTGTTCGATATTATAGAATATTATTCATATCAAAAGCAAGATGAAAGTTTTATAAAATTCATTAATACTATTTTTGATAATAGTGATTTACCTTTTATCTTAGAAGGTTTTAGAATATCAGAATCTAATTCCTTTAGTATTGAAGATTCAACTGACAAAGCAAAAATAAATGATGAAGATTTAAAAAGAATTATTGAATCAGCAAAAGAGTTGTTTTCTAAACATGAAATGGAATTGGCATGTGAAAAAATATGGGATGCTTTTGAAAGAGTGAAAACATATTATTATCCAGATATTAGTGACAAGAAAGGTTCAGTTGAGAAACTAGTTCGTGGTATAAGTCATGATTCATATTTTTATAATCTATTCAATACTGAATTTAAAGCACTGACAGATATGGGTAATAAATTTCGAATTAGACATCATGAAAAAGGGAAAATTAATATTAACGATGAAAATTATTATGAGTATTTTTATAATAGATGCTTGTCTTTACTGATTCTAGTTTTAAATAGTGTAGAATCACAAACTTCTATATAAAACTATTTATAAATTATTTTGTAGTTATAAATCAATATGTGGTTTACATTTATTAATCCTATCAATAAAACTATGAAACCGTTATAATTGTTATACAATATTTATATTAGTGGGAGAGTTACAAATGGAAATTAGTGTAAAATATGTATAATTTTCCAATTATAATGATATTTTAGAAATTAAGATAAATAGCACTGTTTCTAATGAAGATTTTATAACATGCATATTGAGTAATAATATTGAACTAATACAAGGTGAATTAATCAAAAAAATAAAGATGAATGATAGAGTTTATTCTTATTTTTATTGGTTTCATTTAAGTAATAGAAACTCATTTTTTTCGAGTATTTTAAAAATAAAGCTAGATTCTGGATCTGCATATGAAAATGATGAGATTAAATATTATATTCTATATTCAGACGATGTTTGGGAAGAGTATATAGATGACTATGAATTAATGGAAAAATACTTTAATAGTGTGGATAATCAGGAAAATATTAATAATGTATATAATGCTTATATAGAAGGATTATGCAGTAATTACAAAATAGAAGATCCATATTTTATATTAGATGATGAATTAAGCCTAGAAGATTTTTCTTTCTTATATATTTATGATAGTAATGATGATATTGTTGAAGATGATGATGAAAATGAAGAAGAATTTGAAACTAATACATCAGACTATTCATATTATGAAGAAACTAATGGATATGATACTTCTTGGTTAAGAATAACTCTCAGTGATTGGGACTTAAATTTTACATTAAATAACGAAAACCTTTACATAAAATTAAGAGTAATGTATCAAGGACGTTCAGGCAATATTTTAGATGATCTTCAATTATATGTGACATCTACTAATGGTAATAGCATTCAACCTTATGGTTATATTTCTGATTATGGTGAAATACCAAGAAAAATTGATATTTGGAGCGATAATGAGTTCCATAATTTATGTTTAGCACCAGTATTTCCAATTAAAGAAGATAGTAAATATATTGAACCTGGCATGAGATTTACATTTTCATACAAAGATTTAAGTCAAATATTATGTTAGAAAAACGTTTATTTATAACGGTTATATTTTTGGTGATGAAGAATTATTCGCATACCCATTAAAATAAATGATAAAGGAGTTATTATGTACACAATATTGTTTCCATCGGATTATTTTAATCGGAATAAAATCGATGCTGAACTAGAACAAGAATATGATGCTGCTAAAAAAGCAGGATTTGATGTAATGTTATTTGATTATTCTTCTTGGTTTGAATCTAGAAAACTCGTGTTGAATCGAGATAGTGATTGTGATCTTATCTTATATCGAGGTTGGATGATGAAGCCAGAATTGTATTGTGATTTTGAAAAGCAATTAAAGGGTTTAGAATATTATCTAATTGTTGATTCTAGTTCTTATAAAAGACTACATGAATTTGTAAATGTATATCCAATTATACGAAATGATACAGCACCTATGATGAAGTTTCCTTTACATACAAGAATGGATGTGATATTTCTTCAAGATATTTTTGGTCGTTTTATGGTAAAAGATTACGTTAAATCTGTAAAGGGAAGTGATTTTCCTGTATATTTTGATTCAACTATTACACAATCTGAATTTGATGGTTGGATGGAAAAATTTTATCAATATCGTGGTGATTTATTAACGGGTGGAATTTGTATCAAGAAATATTTGGATCTTAAAAAGTATGATGGTTATACAAATGAATATCGAGCTTTTTATTATCATAATGAATTGATGATTTTAATGAAGAGTTCAAATCAAAGCGATGCTTGTTGTAATCCACCATTTGAATTGATTCATAAATATAAAATATTAGATAGTCCATTCTTTACACTTGATTTTGCACAATTAGAAGATGATTCATGGATCATCATTGAGTCTGGAGATGGTCAAGTGTCTGGAATTACAGATTCAAGTCAAACTGAAACATTTTATAGAATGCTAAAAGAAAAAAACTAATCCCACAAGCATTGGCATCTCGATCTACATATTACTGGCACAGCCGGCCCAGCTTTATCCATCACAGTTAGTTTCTGTATGTATGATACTACATATTTAAAAAAATCTATAAACTAAAATGAGATGATACTATGTTAGTAGCAATTATTGGATGATATTCGTGGAAATGAATATAACAATGGTTCTTTAGAAGATATATTTAGTAAACTTGATGATATTGAGGATAGTATTAATAATTTAGGCTAGATTTGTGGTATCATATAAGTAATGATATATCTTTTTCAAATCAGTTAGAAATAATAATTTAATGTGGCATTGTCTGATTTGAGATGATGCCTTTTGTTTGTGGGGTTGGGTTATGCAGGATTTTAAGTTACTTACTAGACAATTGTTAGAAACATATCTAGGATCGGATACGTTGAGTGATGTTGCAATTCAAGATTTTTTAGATTCTAATGCGAGTATTATTGGTACGGGAAAACAAGAATTCTTTAAAAATATTGAGCACTTTTTAAATTCTTTCAAATTTGATGTGGAGAAAAGGAAGAATATTCATTTTGAATTTAAAGATTTAGAAATTGAAGAAAATATTGTGGATGATCAATGTGTCTTTGTGTATGGATCTGTTCAAATTTATGGTCTTTATGATAAAGAAGTTACAATTATACATTTGGATTCTCGCTTTACTATTATTTATGGAGTTAGGGATGGAAAATGGAAGGTGCTTCATATTCATCATTCGATTCCGGATAAAGAACAATTGGAAGATGAAGAGTTTCCTATTACTTTAGGTAAACAGGTACAACAAGCTCGACATGAAGTTGAGGCATTATCGGCTGGGTATTCCTATATTTGTTTGATTAATCTAGAGACAGGTGATGTGGAATTAATTAAAGGAAATAATATTCCTGGCTTAAATGGACGCTATACTCAGATGGATCATAATATATTATTAGAGCAAGTAAATCGTTTGATTGCCAAACCATTTAGAAAGAGTAGTGTTGAATTTTATGATAGTAAGACCATCGCAAAACGTCTTGAAGGAAAGAATTCCTTATTCCATACTTGTGAAAGGACAGATGGAACTTGGATTCTTTCGATGATTGTACCCCAAAAATATGATGAAAAAGGCCGTGTTGTGAGTGTATTGCTCGCAAATCGTGATTTTACGGAAGAAAAGAAGCGTGAGTTAGAACAAGAGGAGGCTTTACGCCAAGAAAAGGTCAAGGCTGAAAAGGCCAATGAGGCCAAATCTATATTCTTATTTAATATGTCACATGATATTCGTACACCGATGAATGCGATTGTGGGATATTCACAATTAATGAAGAAAGAATTAACGAATCCAAAGCTGATTCATTATCAAGAAATGATTGAACAATCCAGCAAATTATTACTTTCAATTATTAATAATGTATTGGATATGGCTCGTGTTGAAAGTGGTAAGATGGAATTGGATGAAAATTATGAAGTTATTGGGAATATTACTCAACTTGTTTGTAGTGCATTTGCAGCAGAGGCTTCAAGAAAGAATATTGAATTAAACATAATTGTGAATGTCGAACACAAACATATTATTGTCGATTCTACAAAGATGCAGGAAATTCTATCTAACCTAATCAGTAATGCGATAAAATATACATCTGCTGGTGGTAAGGTAACAATCGATACAAAAGAACTTCCTTATGATAAAGAAGGCTATGTATTGATTCAAACTAAAGTTACAGATACAGGTATTGGAATGAGTGAAGAATTCTTGCCATCTTTATTTGAATTATTTACACGTGAAAGAAATACAACTCTATCTAAAATTCCAGGTACTGGACTTGGTATGGCTATTGTCAAAAACTTTGTGGACTTAATGAATGGTAGCATTGAAGTAGAAAGTGAACTTGGTAAGGGTAGTACTTTTACGATTACCATTCCACATAAGATTGCGAATAAAGATTATACAAACCGTAATATCAAAGATTCAAATGAATGTGATATTGATTTTATGGGTAAAAGAATTTTATTGGCCGAAGATAATGAATTAAATGCTGAAATTACAACTACAATTCTTAGTGAAATGGGTTTTGAAGTTAAAGCTGTAGAAGACGGAATTCTTTGCGTGAATGAAATCCAACATCAACCTGCCAATACATATGATTTGATTTTAATGGATATTCAAATGCCAAACATGGATGGCTATAAGGCAACACACTGTATTCGACGTCTTTCTCAACCTGAAAAGTCCAATATTCCAATTATAGCTATGTCTGCCAATGCGTTTGAGGAAGATAAGAAAAAAGCATTTGATGTAAAGATGAATGATTATATAACGAAACCAATTGACTTTCAAAAAATGGAAGAAGTATTAAAACATATATTGAGTAAGTAGAATCCTCTTTGTTGAGGGTTCTATTTTAATATCAGTCAAAAGTCAAGACTAACCTTATCTAATCTAACGAAAATAAGGCATTTTAGATCAAATAGGAACAATCGTTACAAACGTATTGGAATTCACAATATTTTCACATTGGATCTTTATAATAGAAATTGGCTACTGGATGTAGTAACGGTGAACCCTCTGAATTAAAAGGATGACATCTTGAGTTCTCAAAGATTCCGATTTTGTAGGAGGATGTGTTGTATGTATATTTATCTATATATTGATGTTGCCATGTGTTTAATGGCACTAGTAGAAATACTAAGAA
>ERZ791881.748-NODE-748-length-25964-cov-3.363889_pt1 | contig 25964 bp, 20 predicted proteins | sample MGYA00510161_ERZ791881 | MGnify/ENA primary metagenome ERZ791881 (study PRJEB30046, sample SAMN00792073) | human gut metagenome | study: EMG produced TPA metagenomics assembly of the A metagenome-wide association study of gut microbiota in type 2...
CTGATCACAGACGGTCGTTTCAGTGGCGGTACTTCCGGTCTTTCTATCGGTCATATTTCTCCCGAAGCTGCGGCAGGAGGAGCGATTGGACTGGTGAAAGACGGCGATATAATCGAGATTGATATCCCTGAACGTACGATTAATGTGAAGGTAAGCGATGAAGAGTTGGCAGAACGCCGTAAAGCGGAAGAAGCCCGCGGCACAAAAGCCTTTACGCCGCCTCATCGCCAGCGTGTCGTCTCAAAAGCCTTGAGAGCTTACGGTAAGATGGTCAGTTCGGCCGATAAGGGTGGAGTGAGAGTAGTAGAAGATTAAACACAAGACTAAAATAAAGAGATATGGAGAAACAGAAGATAACCGGTTCGGAAGCTTTGCTGAAGTCACTGATAGCTGAAGGAGTAGATACGATTTTCGGTTATCCCGGCGGGCAAGCGATTCCTATTTACGATAGTTTGTACGATTACAGGGATAAATTGAAGCATGTATTGGTGCGTCATGAACAAGGGGCGACGCATGCTGCACAAGGGTATGCCCGTGTATCCGGTAAAGTAGGGGTGACGTTGGTTACTTCAGGACCCGGCGCAACAAATACCATCACCGGCATTGCCGATGCACTGATGGACAGCACGCCTATGGTGGTCATAGCCGGACAGGTCCCTTCTCCATTGCTTGGAACAGATGCTTTCCAGGAAGTCGATGTGATCGGCATTACGCAACCGATCACCAAATGGGCGTACCAGATTCGCAAGCCGGAAGAGATAGCGTGGGCTGTTTCACGTGCTTTTTATATCGCTTCTACCGGACGGCCGGGGCCTGTTGTACTCGATTTGGCAAAGGATGCTCAGGTCGGATTTGTAGAGTATGAATATAAGAAAGTAGACTATATCCGCAGCTATCAGCCGGAACCGGATATCAACCAGGATCGGATTAAAGCGGCTGCCGCGTTGATCAATAAAGCGGAGAAACCGTTCTGCCTGGTCGGACAGGGTGTTCTGTTGGGAGGTGCTGAAGAGGAGCTGAAAGCATTCCTGTTGAAGAATGACATTCCTGCCGGTTCGACTGTTCTCGGTCTATCGGCGTTGCCTTCCGATTTTCCTTTGAATAAGGGTATGTTGGGTATGCACGGCAATGTCGGTCCGAACAGGAAGACCAATGAATGTGACGTGTTGATCGCCATCGGTATGCGTTTCGACGATCGTGTTACAGGTGATTTGAAGACATACGCCAAGCAGGCGAAAGTGATCCATTTGGATATCGACAACTCGGAGATCGGGAAGAATGTACCGGTCGATGTGAAGGTTCTCGGAAATGCCAAACATACCATTCCGATGATAACTGCGTTGTTGGAAGAACGGAAACGTCCGGAGTGGAATGCTGAGTTTGAGCCGGATGCACAGGAAGAGTATGAAAAGGTGATCGAGAAGGAGTTGTATCCGATGAACGGATCTTTGAAAATGGGTGAAGTCGTTCGAAAAGTGTCCGAGGCGACCGGAAACGATGCTGTTTTAGTTACGGATGTCGGACAGAACCAGATGATGGGTGTCCGCTATTTCAAATATAAACGCACTCGTAGCGTGGTTACTTCAGGTGGTCTGGGGACGATGGGCTTTGGCCTTCCCGCTGCTATGGGAGCCAAGTTCGGTGCACCTGACCGTACGGTCTGCTTCTTTACCGGTGACGGTGGGATGCAGATGACGATTCAGGAGTTGGGAACCATTATGCAGGAAAAACTGGATGTGAAAATCATTATCCTCAATAATAATTTCTTAGGAATGGTACGTCAGTGGCAGGAGTTGTTCTTCCACGAACGTTATTCGAATACGATCATGGAGAACCCGGATTTCGTGGCGATCGCGAAAGCGTACGGTATCGCTGGCCGTACCGTTGAAAAACGGGAGGAACTGGATGAGGCTATTGCCGAGATGTTGAACCATAACGGAGCGTTTGTGTTGGTCGCCAATGTGGAAACGTGTGGTATGGTATATCCGATGGTGCCTGCCGGAGGAAGCGTAACGAACATGATATTAGGAGATAAGTAAGGAGGTGAAGCTATGACAACAAAAAAATTATATACCGTTATTATCTTTTCAGAGAATACAGTAGGTCTTCTGAACCAGATTACGATTATCTTTACGCGTCGGCAGTTGAACATCGAGACGCTTTCCGTTTCACCTTCCGCCATACAGGGTATACATAAATTTACAATCACGACATTTGCCGATGAAGATATGATCGACAAGGTTGTGAAGCAGATCGACAAACGGGTGGATATCTTGAAGGCTTACTATAATACGGATGAAGATCTGGTTTTCCAGGAGATCGCCCTTTATAAGCTGAGCACCGAGCTGTTTATCAAGATGGGGACGGTCGAGGATCTGATTCGCAAATATAACGCCCGTATTCTGGAAATGAACGAAACGTGTGTCGTTCTCGAAAAGAGTGGTCATTACGATGAGACGCAAGCCCTTTTCAGGGAGTTGAGCGAAACGATCGGTGTCTTGCAGTTCATCCGTTCCGGTCGCGTTGCGATCACAAAAAGCCGTGTCGAGCGTTTAAGCGATATGTTGGCCGAAATGGAACGTAAGTTGCAGGAAAAAAAATAACGTACGGGTGGTTTGCGAACTGCCCCAACAGAAAAGAATCATGGATAAAGATAAAAGCAAAATAGGGGAATTTCATTTCGTCACGGAACCGTACCTGTTGGATTTTCGTGGACGTGTAACGATACCGATGATCGGAAACTATCTGATACATGTCGCATCCAGCCATGCTGCTGAACGCGGATTCGGTTTCAACGATATGTCAGAACGGCATACGGCTTGGGTTCTTTCCCGTCTGGCGATCGAAATGATCGAATATCCAGCCATGTCCGAACCTATAACTCTTTATACCTGGGTGGATGAAGTCGGCCGTCTCTTTACCAGCCGTTGTTTCGAGCTGGTGGATGGCAACGGTAAGACATTCGGTTACGCTCGTTCTATTTGGGCGGCTATCGATGTGGAAACACGCCGGCCGACCTTGTTGGATATCGCCAGGTTGAGCGCTTATGTCACGGATCGCCCCTGCCCGATAGAAAAGCCGGGAAAGATTGCGGCTGTGGAGAATGAGACGGAAGGGGTTCCTTATTTCATTAAGTACAGCGACCTTGATATCAACGGCCACCTGAACAGTATCAAGTATATGGAACATCTTCTAGACCTGTTTGATCTTGACCTGTTCAAGACAAAAGATATCAAACGTTTCGAAATCGCCTACCAGTCTGAAGGCAAATATGGGATGAAACTCATGTTGTACAAGAGGGAGGCTGATAACGGAAAATATGATATGGCGATCTGTAATGAAGGCAAAGCGATTTGCCGTGCTGCTGTTATGTGGCATTGAACAAACATGGTATGGGCGGATGGTTTGCGAACTGTCCTGACAAAAGAATTATTTTATTAACACATTACATTTAATAGTAGAAAAAATGGCAGTAATGAATTTTGGCGGTGTTGACGAAAACGTAGTAACCCGCGAAGAATTTCCGTTGGAAAAGGCAAGAGAAGTATTGAAAGATGAAGTGATTGCAGTTATCGGTTACGGTGTTCAAGGTCCTGGACAGAGCTTGAACTTGCGTGATAATGGTTTCAACGTTATCGTAGGACAGCGCCCTGGTAAAACCTATGACAAAGCTGTTGCCGACGGCTGGGTACCGGGTGAAACACTGTTCGGTATTGAAGAAGCTTGCGAAAGAGCAACTATCATACAGGTGTTGCTTTCCGACGCCGCTCAGATCGAATGCTGGCCGCGTATCAAAAAATATCTGACTCCGGGAAAAGCGCTGTATTTCTCTCATGGTTTTGCTATCACTTACAAGGAACGTACCAATATTATCCCTCCTGCTGATGTTGACGTGATTCTAGTCGCACCGAAAGGTTCTGGTACTTCTTTGCGTCGTATGTTCCTGCAGGGACGTGGCTTGAATTCAAGCTATGCAATTTTCCAGGATGCAACCGGTAGAGCATGGGATCGTGTGATCGCTTTGGGTATCGGCGTTGGTTCAGGCTATCTGTTCGAAACGACATTCAAGAAGGAAGTTTATTCCGATCTGACTGGTGAACGTGGAACTTTGATGGGGGCTATCCAAGGTTTATTGTTGGCTCAATACGAAACATTGCGTGAAAACGGCCACGAACCTTCCGAAGCATTCAACGAAACAGTCGAAGAGCTGACTCAGTCTTTGATGCCGTTGTTTGCTGAAAACGGAATGGACTGGATGTATGCAAACTGTTCGACTACTGCACAGCGTGGCGCTTTAGACTGGATGGGGCCGTTCCACGATGCCGTTAAGCCTGTATTTGAAAAATTATACCGGGAGGTCGCCTGCGGTAACGAAGCGCAGCGTTCTATCGATACGAACAGTAAGCCGGATTATCGTGAAGGTTTGGAAAAAGAACTGGCAGCATTGCGCGAAAGCGAAATGTGGCGTGCAGGTGCAGTCGTTCGTAAATTGCGCCCGGAAAACAATTGATAGACATCGCATTTTTTATTTGAGTGCATAAAGAAAGTGGCAATTCGGTATGAATTGTCACTTTTTTAAATGAAAATGTATCATTTTGATAAGAAATCTTTGGATAGTAATCGATATCTTCGTAGCTATAAATTCGAATTTAATTGCTTAAATATTATATCATGAAGAAATTCCAAATTTTAGTAATGTTATTGTGGCTGTCTGTTTGTTTAGCAGGAGCAGTAGAGTCGAAGATTCGGTTGGTGCATGGTCCTTATTTGCAGAATCTAAGGCCTGATGAGGTGACGATCGTGTGGTTGTCGGATAAACCTTCTGTCGGTTGGGTGGAGCTGGCGCCGGATGACGATACGAACTTTTATGCTACCGAACGTCCCAAATATTATGATGCCCGTAACGGAGTAAAAAATACATCTACGATCCATACCGTGAAGATCAAAGGGCTTAAACCGGGTACGAACTACCGTTATCGTGTCTTCGTACAGGAAGTACTGAGCCATGTCGGACATAAGATCATTTATGGGAACTATGCCTCGACTGATGTTTACTCCAAAAAGCCGTTGGTGTTCAAGACGAGCGATCCTGCGGATAATTCCGTCTCATTTGCGATGGTGAACGATATACATGGCAAAAATGACCTGTTGACGAACCTAGTTTCCAAGTGTGATTTGAAAAAGACGGACTTTTTTCTTTTTAACGGTGATATGGTGTCAGTCTTCAATGAGGAAAATCATATCTTCGACGGTTTTATGGATACGGCGACCAAGCTGTTTGCCTCTGAGATTCCGATGTATTATACAAGAGGCAACCACGAAACACGTGGCGCTTTTGCAACCGAGTTCCAACGTTATTTCTCTCCAAAAGAAGAGAATATCTACTATACATTTCGGCAAGGTCCGATCTGTTTTGTCGTTTTGGATACGGGAGAGGACAAGCCGGATTCCGATATTGAATATGCCGGTATAACAGTCTACGACGAATACCGGACAGAACAGGCCGAATGGTTGCGCCGAGTATTGGATAGCAAAGAATATAAGGACGCGCCGTTTAAAATTATTGTAGCCCATATCCCACCGATCGGCGGATGGCATGGAAACTTGGAAGTGGAGCAGAAGTTCATGCCTTTGCTACGCGATGCCAAGCCGGACGTTATGTTGTGTGGTCACCTCCACCGTTTCATCCATCAGGATGCAACGGATCGTACACCGTTCCCGATTATCGTCAATTCCAATACGGCTATTTTGAAAGCGGCTGCCGATCCGAAAGAACTAAAAATACAGGTCGTAGATGTGGACGGGAAAGTGGTGGATCAATTCTCCATAAAGAAGCCTTGAAAAATGATAAGTAGATTGTTGGTTATGAATTGAAGAATTTAGATGTATTTGTCTTTTATTTTATAAGAAAATAGTGATAAAAACTTTAAATTATATTTGGATGTTTGGAAAAAGACCGTATCTTTGCAGCGTTCAAACAAAAACGGTTGAAAAGACAATATGAAACAGGTAATGCTAAATAGTCTCATTATTTCTCTAAACATTATTCTACTCTGGGAACGGAATAGGAAGTGAGACTGTGTATGCTTTACAGGGCATTAAGATATGAAAAAGCCTTTCTCGCTTCCTTGTGAGAGAGGCTTTTTTCATTCAGAAAAGATATTAATAAATTTAAGACGATAAGAACTATGTCAGACAGATTATTTATTTTCGACACGACATTGCGTGACGGTGAACAAGTGCCGGGTTGCCAGTTAAATAGTATTGAAAAGATTCAGGTAGCCAAAGCTCTGGAAGAACTGGGAGTAGACGTGATAGAAGCCGGTTTCCCCGTATCGAGTCCGGGAGATTTCAATAGCGTTGTTGAAATATCGAAAGCCGTAACGTGGCCTACAATCTGTGCGCTTACCCGTGCGGTGGAAAAAGATATTGATGTGGCTGCCGAAGCACTGAAATATGCAAAGCACGGACGTATCCATACAGGTATTGGAACGTCCGATTATCATATCAGGTATAAGTTCAATTCGAATCAGGAAGATATTTTGGAACGGGCTGTCGCTGCTGCCAAATATGCCAAGAGATATGTGGAAGACGTCGAATTTTATTGCGAAGATGCCGGACGTACTGACAACGAATATCTGGCACGTGTGGTAGAAGCGGTCATCAAAGCTGGCGCGACAGTTGTCAATATCCCTGATACGACCGGTTATTGCCTGCCGGACGAATATGGGGCGAAAATCAAATATCTGATGGATCATGTAGACGGTATCGAGAATGCTATCATTTCTACCCACTGTCATAATGATTTGGGGATGGCTACCGCCAATACTGTGCAGGGTGTCTTGAATGGTGCACGTCAGGTGGAAGTCACCATGAACGGTATAGGTGAACGTGCCGGTAATACATCCTTGGAAGAAATCGCGATGATTTTCAAGAGTCACAAAGAACGTGGCATTATTACCAATATCAATACGACAAAGATTTACGGAGTCAGCCGTATGGTGTCCAGCCTGATGAACATGCCTATCCAGCCGAATAAGGCGATCGTCGGACGTAACGCGTTCGCTCATTCTTCCGGCATCCATCAGGATGGCGTTTTGAAGAATCGTGAAAGTTATGAAATCATCGATCCGAAAGATGTAGGAATCGACGATAATGCAATCGTGCTGACTGCCCGTAGCGGACGTGCGGCATTGAAACACCGTTTACAGGTATTGGGCGTCGAATTGTCTCAGGAAAAACTAGATAAGGTTTATGAAGAATTCTTGAAACTGGCTGACCGTAAGACAGATATCAACGACGACGATATCTTGATGCTTGCTGGCAAAGACCGTACGGCCATGCACCGTATCAAGTTGGAATATTTACAGGTGACCTCCGGTGTCGGTTTGCAGTCTGTGGCCAGCGTCTGCCTGAATATAGCTGGTGAGAGGTTTGAGGCCGCCGCTTCCGGCAACGGTCCTGTTGATGCTGCTATCAAGGCGGTGAAATCTATTATCCACCGTACGATGACGATTCAGGAGTTTTTGATTCAAGCGATTAATAAAGGCAGTGACGATATGGGGAAAGTACATATGCAGGTTGAGTACGAAGGAAACCGTTATTATGGTTTTGCTGCCAATACCGATATTATAGCTGCTTCTGTAGAGGCATTTATTGATGCAATTAATAAATTTGTGAAGTGAATTGATAATTATGAATACATTATTTGACAAGATTTGGGATTCCCACGTAGTGACGATGATCGAAGAGGGGCCCACACAACTTTACATCGACAGGTTGTACTGTCATGAAGTGACTAGTCCACAGGCTTTTGCCAGTATGCGTCGACGTGGTTTGAAGCCGTTTCGTCCGGAACGTATCTATTGTATGCCGGATCATAACACGCCGACACACGATCAGGATAAACCGATCGAAGATCCTGTTTCGAAGAATCAAGTCGATACGCTGGCAAAGAATGCAGCCGAATTTGGTTTGACTCATTATGGAATGATGGATGAGAGGAATGGCATTATCCATGTGGTAGGCCCGGAACGTGGACTGACCTTGCCGGGGATGACGATCGTTTGCGGTGATTCGCATACTTCTACTCATGGAGCAGTCGGTGCGGTCGCTTTCGGTATCGGAACCAGTGAAGTGGAAATGGTTATGGCTTCCCAGTGCATTTTGCAGGCAAAGCCGAAAACCATGCGTATCTGTGTGGAAGGTAATCTAGGGAAAGGGGTGACAGCAAAGGATGTCGCCCTTTATATCATGTCGAAAGTGACGACCAGCGGTGCAACCGGATATTTCATCGAGTATGCTGGTGCGGCGATCCGTAGTTTGACGATGGAGGGGCGTTTGACTTTGTGCAACCTGTCTATTGAAATGGGAGCGCGTGGTGGTATGATCGCTCCTGACGAAACGACATTCGCTTATCTTAAGGGACGTGAAAATGCTCCTGCCGGTGAAGAATGGGATAAGGCGGTTGCTTATTGGAAGACTTTGAAAAGTGGCGATGATGCTGTGTTTGACAAAGAGATTCTGTTTGATGCTGCCGATATCGAACCGATGGTGACGTATGGTACCAATCCGGGTATGGGAATGGGAGTCACCGAACATATCCCGACTGTCGAGGGTATGAACGATGTGGAGAAAGCTTCTTTTATGAAATCGATGGAGTATATGGGGTTCGAACCGGGTGAATCCTTGTTGGGCAAGAAGATCGACTATGTGTTCTTAGGCTCTTGTACCAATGGTCGTATCGAGGACTTTCGTGCTTTTGCTTCCATTGTTAAGGGACGGAAGAAAGCCGACCATGTGGTCGCCTGGCTGGTTCCCGGCTCCTGGCTGGTAGATGCGCAGATCCGTGAAGAAGGGTTAGACAAGATATTCGAAGAAGCCGGTTTCCAGTTACGTCAACCGGGATGCTCGGCTTGTCTGGCAATGAACGACGATAAGATTCCGGCAGGAAAATATGCAGTTTCGACAAGCAACCGTAACTTTGAAGGACGTCAGGGACCGGGGGCCCGTACGATTCTGGCTGGACCGCTAGTAGCTGCGGCGGCAGCCGTGACTGGGGAAATTACCGATCCGAGAACGTTTTTCTGAAATCATAAATCATAAATTTTAACATTCATGAAACAGAAATTCAATATCATTACATCAACCTGCGTCCCCCTTCCTTTAGAGAATGTGGACACGGACCAGATCATTCCTGCCCGTTTCCTGAAAGCAACCGACAAAAAAGGGTTTGGTGAAAACTTGTTCCGCGACTGGCGGTACGACAAGCAGGGAAATAAAATAGAATCGTTTGTCTTGAATGATCCGACCTACGGCGGACAGATACTGGTGGCGGGGAAAAACTTCGGTTCGGGTTCCAGTCGCGAACATGCAGCTTGGGCGATTGCCGATTATGGGTTTCGTGTAGTTGTGTCCAGTTTTTTTGCGGATATCCACAAAAACAATGAACTGAATAACTTTGTTCTCCCTGTGGTGGTTAGCGAACCTTTTCTGGCCGAGCTTTTCGACTCGATTTTTGCCGATCCGAAAACAGAAGTCGAAGTCAACCTGCCTGCCCAAACCATCACCAATAAGGCTACGGGTAAGAGCGAGCACTTCGATATCAACGCCTACAAAAAAGACTGCCTTGTGAATGGCCTCGATGACATCGATTATTTGCTTTCCAATAAGGAAAAGATTGAAGCATTTGAAAGGAGACGTTAGTTTGTTGCTTTTGGATCAAGCTAAAAGTAGCGTTATATATGAACAATTATGATAGAAATAATGGATACCACCCTGCGTGACGGGGAACAGACATCGGGAGTTTCTTTTGCGGCGCATGAGAAGTTGAGCATTGCACAGGCATTGCTTGATCTGGGTGTGAACCGTCTGGAGATCGCATCTGCACGTGTCTCGGACGGTGAGTTTGAAGCCGTGAAGCGCGTCGCTTCCTGGGCGGAACGTACCGGAAACATCCAGAAGCTCGAAGTGCTCGGCTTTGTGGATGGTGATGTTTCGTTAAACTGGATCGAAGCGGCTGGTTGCCGTGTGGTAAACTTACTTTGCAAGGGCTCTTATAAGCACGTGACGGAACAGCTTCGTAAGACTCCCGAACAGCATTTTGCCGATATACGTTCCGTCATCAACCAGGCAATCGAACGGGGGATTGCCGTGAACATCTATCTGGAAGATTGGTCGAACGGTATTAAAAACTCTCCTGAATATGTCTTTCAAGCAGTCGATTCGCTTCGTGACTTGCCGATCCGGCGTTTCATGTTGCCTGATACGCTTGGCATCCTGAACCCTGGAAATACTTACGAATATTGTAAGGAAATGGTTACACGCTATCCGGACTTGAAGTTCGATTTTCATGCTCATAACGACTATGATCTGGCGGTAGCGAATGTCTACTCTGCTGTCCGTGCCGGTATAAAAGGACTTCATACTACATTGAACGGATTGGGAGAGCGTGCCGGGAATGCTCCGCTTAGCAGTGTGCTTGCCGTGTTAAAAGATCAGTTGGGAGTGGATACGACACTTCGGGAAGAACGGATCAATTATGCCAGCCGATTGGTGGAAACTTTCTCCGGTGTTCATATTCCGCCTAACAAACCGATTATCGGGGAACATGTCTTTACGCAATGTGCCGGTGTCCATGCTGATGGTGACAGCAAAAACAATCTGTATTGCAATGATCTGCTGCCCGAACGTTTCGGCCGTGTCCGCGAATATGCTCTTGGCAAGACTTCCGGTAAGGCGAATATCCGTAAGAACCTTGAAGCACTGGGGATCGATATCGACGAGAACTCTATGCGCAAGGTTACCGAGCGGATTATCGAACTGGGTGATAAAAAAGAAATGGTTACGACGGAGGACCTTCCGTATATCATCAGCGATGTGCTCCATCACGATACGATGGCGGACCAGCGCATCCGTATTCTGAACTATTCGCTGTCTTTGGCACAGGGACTGAAACCGGTTGCCACCCTGAAGATAGAGATTAACGGCGAAGCCTACCAGGAGTCGGCTTCCGGTGATGGACAGTACGATGCTTTCGTTCGTGCCCTGCGGAAGATATATACCGATCTGGGCCGTCCTTTCCCGATGCTGACTAATTATTCCGTTTCTATACCACCCGGCGGACGGACCGATGCCTTTGTGCAGACTATCATTAGTTGGAATTATGCAGGAGTGGACTTTAAAACACGTGGTCTCGATGCAGACCAGACGGAGGCTGCTATCAAGGCGACATTGAAGATGCTGAACAAGATAGAACAATAATGATGTGCCGATGTGCCAATGAAGGAGAATTGCGATGTAGGCTATCGGCATATTAGCACATTGGCAAATTATCACATTGATAAATTATTAATTATTGAAGTTATGAAGAAGTTAACAATCGCGCTTGTTGCGCACGACAACCGGAAGGCTGACATGGTAGAATGGGCTATTCACAATGCTGAATTTCTGTCCCATCATCATATCGTATGTACTGGGACAACCGGAAATCTGGTTCGGAAGGCGATGGAAGAAAAAGGTGTTACGGCGGATATCGCCTGTATGCATTCCGGTCCGCTGGGTGGAGATGCCGAAATTGCAGCAATGGTAGTACGAAAGGAAATAGATCTTGCCGTGTTCTTGATCGACGACTTGAACCCACAGCCGCACGAGGCCGATATCCAGATGTTGCTTCGCCAGTGCCGTGTCCATAACGTGCCTATCGCTTGTAACCGGTATAGTGCCGACTTGATGATCACAAGTACATTGTGGGATGATGAAAGCTATGTCCCGACAGAACCCAAATACGTCTATTTTAAGAGAGAATAGGAAAATTTGCCAACTAATAAATCATTTATGATATGAAATTGAATATAGCTGTACTTCCCGGTGACGGGATCGGTCCTGAAATTGCTGCACAAGGTGTGGAGGTGATGAGTGCCGTTTGTAAGAAATTCGGACATGAAGTCCGTTATGAATATGCTCTTTGCGGGGCCGATGCTATCGACAAGGTGGGAGATCCTTTCCCGGAAGAAACATATGAGATTTGTAAAGGAGCGGATGCCGTTCTTTTCTCTGCTGTAGGTGATCCGAAGTTCGACAACGATCCGACAGCTAAAGTGCGTCCTGAACAGGGATTGCTGGCTATGCGTAAGAAATTGGGCTTGTTTGCGAATATCCGGCCCGTACAAACTTTTAAGTGCCTGTTGCATAAATCACCGCTTCGTGCTGACTTGGTGGATGGTGCGGATTTCTTGTGTATCCGTGAATTGACGGGAGGCATGTATTTCGGGGAGAAATATCAGGATAACGATAAGGCCTACGATACCAATATGTACACACGCCCTGAGATCGAGCGCATCTTGAAAGTCGGTTTCGAATATGCCATGAAACGGAAAAAACATCTGACGGTGGTCGATAAGGCAAATGTCTTGGCTTCTTCGCGTTTGTGGCGCCAGATCGCACAAGAGATGGCCCCTTCTTATCCGGAGGTTCAGACCGACTATATGTATGTCGATAATGCGGCCATGCGTATGATCCAGGAACCCAAATTCTTTGATGTTATGGTAACGGAGAATACGTTTGGTGATATCCTTACTGACGAAGGTTCTTGTATCAGCGGTTCTATGGGCTTGCTCCCTTCTGCTTCGACGGGCGAAAGCACTCCTGTATTTGAACCGATCCACGGTTCATGGCCGCAGGCTAAAGGATTGAATATCGCCAACCCGTTGGCACAGATTCTTTCGGTAGCTATGCTGTTCGAGTATTTCGGTTGTAAGGCGGAAGGAGCCTTGATCCGCGAGGCTGTGGATGCTTCTCTGGACGCTAATGTTCGTACTCCTGAAATCCAGATGGAAGGCGGTGCGAAGTATGGCACGAAAGAGGTAGGGACATGGATTGTCAATTACATTAACAATTGACAATTACATTAGCAGTTGACAATTGACAATTATTTTGGTTTTCAGCCGATTTTGGTAACGCGAAGCCTAATTGTCAATTGTTCATTGTCAATTTAAGAAGTTCCTTGATAACTTCTTTATTGTATCCCATTGATTCTGCTTTCTTGAAATCGAGGGCTGCCCGCTCCTTTTCGTATTGTGCCAGCTTGATCTTGCCTCTCAACACATAGAGGTTGGCTGTCGGTTCGCTTTCGGTAAAGACTTTTTCTATATCTGCCATTGCCCGTGCATTTTTTCCCATCATAAAATACAAATCCGCCCGTCCTTCGTAGAGGATCCAGTCGCGGGGCATCTCGCTAATCAGGTAATTGAATATCCGTTCGCTCTCGTCGTAGTTCCCACGCATCTTTTCCAAGATGGCATGGCCGAGGCGAGCACGAACCGATTTCTCGTTTACTTCCAGAATTTTGTCGAAATCCTGTTCTGCCCACATATAATTTTGTAACTGTATATAGAGCAGCCCTCGGCAATAAAGCGCCTCCTGATGTTCCGGATTTTCTATTAACAAGGTGTTGTAATCGTTCAAAGCTTTTTCTGTTTCTCCCAATTCTGTATAAAGGGAAGCCCGGTTTTCGAGAATGGTGATGTTCTTTGTATGGCCGCTTAGTGCGGAAGTGTAGGAGATGAGAGCCTCTTGCAGCTTCCCCTGTCGGCGCTGTATGGTTCCGAGGTTCGTAAGTAAGGCATAGTTCAACGGGTTAGCCGGTTCTTTGCGCATGGCCGCTTTCAGGCTCTCTTCTGCGGACACCAAATCGCCTTTATCTACGAAGTCGTAGCTTTTCTCTATTAATTCTTCGTATGATTGTGCAAAGCTGTTTCCTATAAACAGGAACAAACCTATAATAATCAAGAAAGTCCTCATTTTCTATTGTTTATATCTGTTTTCTGAGCGTTTGCAAAACTACATAATAAAATCGGTTCTTTATTCGAATAAAAAAACTTTATACCTTTGCTACAATTTCTAATACTTTTGGAATGAATGATTGTTATGTAATTAGTATGAATTTCCATAAATATAAATAATTATGATTGTAACAGCAATTGACCTTTCACATGGTCTGGAAGGTATTTTGAATTCCCTGATGACGCAAGGGGCGGCGTTGGGATGGACACTTATCAAGGCGTTTTTGGTTTTTATAGTCGGGCGTCTCCTGATTAATTTGGTGAATAAACTGATAAAACGGGTTTTATTGAAACGTGATATCGATCCTTCAGTCAAAACTTTTGTCGGAAGTTTGGTAAATGTTGTCCTGACTATTTTATTGATCATCTCGGTTGTCGGTGCTTTGGGTGTACAAACGACTTCGTTTGCTGCTCTTCTTGCTTCTGCAGGTGTTGCTGTCGGTATGGCTTTGAGCGGTAATCTGGCAAATTTTGCGGGTGGATTGATTATTCTTTTGTTCAAGCCATTCAAAGTCGGTGACTATATTGAAGCGCAAGGTACGGGCGGTACGGTGAAGGAAATCCAGATTTTTCATACGATCTTGGCAACACCTGATAATAAAATGGTGTATATCCCGAACGGTTCGCTCAGCAGTGGTGCGGTTACGAACTTTAGCCGGCAGACTACCCGCCGAGTAGATTGGACATTCGGTGTCGATTATGGTGAGGATTATGATAAAGTAAAGGCGGTGATCGAAACGATTATTGCCCGTGACTCTCGTATTCTGACTGATCCGGCTCCTTTCATTGCCTTGCATGCGTTGGCAGACAGCAGTGTGAATATTGTTGTCCGTGTATGGGTGGAAAGTCCGAATTATTGGGAAGTTTATTTTGGCATCAATCAAGCGGTTTATGCAACATTTAATGAAAAAGGCATCAACTTCCCGTTCCCGCAACTTACTGTGCATCGGGCTGATAACTGATTTGTCCTAAAAAGAAATGGGTTCGTTCAATAATCGCCCGGTTTTGTAAGGAGTCCTTTTGAAGGATAGGACTTTGGATAAAAAGATTTATCTTTGTCAATCATTATAATAATTAACAAGGACGATATAAGTATAAGATATTAAGAACTTTATTTCATTACTTTAGTATTATTATTTGATTATAAGAGAAAATGATTCCCGGCTCGTCACTTTGGTGGCGAGCCTTTTTTATTATGGCACGGATAATGGCGCTTTTGTACATTATGCCCAGATGTAAGTATCTTTTATAGTAGATTATAATTTTGTGCGACTGAACTTTTCTATCTTTGCCTCTGTTAAAGGATTAAATGATTAAACAATTTGCATATGAATAAAAAATTTACACTTTTGGCTGCGGCCTTAATGACAGTAGGAACTTTTACTGCGGCGAGTGCGGCAAGTGATGATTGGACTGTCGGTAATTATTATTACTTGAAGAGTGGTAATAAATACTTGTCTTTGGATGGTAACAAGGCTGATTCGGTAGTAGTGAAAGAAATCACTTCATTTGAGAATGTGAATAAAGCTGCTCGTGATTCCGCTCTTTGGGAAATTACGGGAATAACAGAAACTGCTGGAACAGTTTATCAATTTAAGAACAAAAAGACAAATGCTGTTTTATCTTTTGCTGCATCTCAAGATGCTAAGCCTACTTTGGCTGCTGGCGTAAGCAAATGGACGTTTACAGATGGAGGCAGTTTAAGTGCTTCACTAAGTGATGGTAAAAAAATGACATTGGCTTTAGGTGCTAATGATGGCATTGTTTTTACTGGAGGAAGTGAGCTGAAGTTGGCTGTAACTAAGCCTGACACAATGACCATGACCCCGCAGGATCTCGGCGATGGTTTCAGTACTTTTCAGTTGACATTTGGTGATAAATATGAAGGGAATATCTTTACAGGTGAAGATTTGATTGCTAATTCTGTTGGAGATAAAGGTTTTATGACTTTACAGGTGAAAGGTGATGAAGCATATTCAAATGGTGTAAAGAAGTTTTTAGGTGTTGATACACTCAAAACGACAATCAATAATCAAGAGGATGTATTTGGTGCAGGGTTTGCATTAGATTCAATTCGTAAAGTTTTGCGTCCTAATGAGCTTTGCAAGCACTTTAAGTTTGTTGTCAATTTGCAGAATGATTCTATTGCAATGTTTGTTGCAGGAGCTCCTGATTTTGATGATAATTTAGACGTTAATACAGAAGTGGGTGATACGGTTCGCGTTGTTTATGCTCAGGTTGGCAATACCAAGGTTTTAACTGTGTCTAAGTTTGGAGTGGGTGCTCAGCCTTTGCAGGGTAAACTTCCTTTGATTAATGTTTCAAAAGGAACTCCTGTTACAATCCCGACCGGTACAGGTGTTTACTTCTTACAGAAGGTAAGCGAAGGTGCTGATAACGGTAAATATTATGTGACGAAAGATGCCTTTATGGGAGGTGACAGCGTTCCTTCTATGAATTTGGCAAGAGGTCAGTGGTATATTAAAGAAAATAATGGTAAATATTCTGTTGTTGATCGTCAATCAAATTCAAGTATGATCGTAGATCAGGAAGTTTTTGCTGTACAAGGAAAAGAAAACACTTATTTGTTTGGTTCTGACTCCGTGAAAATATTTAAACAAGAGGTTAATCTGAATGATAAGTATTTAGGTTCTCTCTATTTTACGGAAGAAGAATTGAACGCTAACGGTTATGTACTGAACTTGGTTTCTGGAACAACAGGAGTAAGTAATATTTATGCATATACTACAGATTCTATCTTGAAAGGTAAAGTCGGTGATGCAAAAGATGCAGCAATCTTTAAGTTGGTAGTGGATAAAGTTGAAGAAGCTGGTGGTGCAAAGAGTTTGTTAGATACCTTGTTTGTCACTTCATATAAGTTAAGAGCAATGTTTAATAAAGATATGCTCGCAAAACAGAATGATAGTCTGAAGTTCTCATCTGTTGGAACTGCTGAATCTTTTAGATTTATTTCTGATGCTACTGCTGAAAAGTATGCTATGTTGTCTTCTACTAATCAGTATGTAGGTATGAATGTCAATACTTCTTGTGTACAGTTGTCAGAGAAAGCAGCTTACGTAAACCTTGAAGCCGTTGACGCCCCCGAATATGCTTCATTTGCAAGTGCTCACAAGCGTTTGGCTTATAACAACAATGCTTTGGCGATGAATCCGCTGAACTTCTTTGCTGAAATGAAAGATGAAGGTAATCCGATTACAAAAGCAAATTATGAAGCAGATTATTTTAGTTTGTGGGTTGAACAAGATACAGTCATTGCTGGTAAACAATTGTATTTTATTTCTTCCGGTGTCGCTAATGGTGGCAAAGCCGAAGCAAATATTCGCTATTACTTAGCTGCCAAAGATACAACAAGAGCAGGTATCGATGCCGATACTTATGCAATGTTCATCTCTCACGACTCGATTAAGACAATGAAGAACAACCCTGCTCTCTTCGCATTCAAGACTGCAGAAGAAGGCGGTTATTATCTGGAAAATCAGAAAGAGCTGAATGAGAATGGTAAGCCTTATGTAGGTGTTGTGAACGGTTTTGCCGTTATGCAGACCACTCCGAGTGCAGCATTCGAAGTACAAACTGCTTCTGCTCCGACAGCCAACGAAGAGATGAACGTCTCCGAGATCAAGGTGATCAGCAATGACGGTCAGGTTATCGTGACGAATGCTTCCGGTAAGATGATCACTTTATCTAATATCTTAGGACAGACAATCGGTGTTCGCAGAGCAAATTCTGAATACTTCTCAATGCCAGCAACATCCGGCATTGTATTGGTAACAGTCGAAGGTGACGCCACTTACAAAGTGATTGTAAAATAAGGACGATGATCTTATAAAAAAAGAAAGGCGGCCTCCTGCAAAGGGAGCCGCCTTTCTTTTTAGTAATTTTTGGAGATGTTTTTATTTCTCACCTGAAAGCTTCTTTTCCAGATAAGCCAACTTCTTAGTGGCCTTTTCCTTCTCTTTCGTCAGCTTTTCGATGTCGCTTAATACGACAGCCAGTTCATAGGTCGAGGCGATTGCTTTCTTATCCGCATCGGCAATGTAGAGGATATAAGGCTTGCCTCCCGTATATTCAACCTTGATGCGCTTCTCTTTATTGGCAAAAATGAACTTGACGGCATCTTCGCATTTTTCTCCTTGATAGGTCACGACTTCGGTCGTATTCCCTAAGTCCTTGAAATGGTAGTTCAGGCCGCCGTCGTAAGGAATGGCAGGCGTTTCGGCGAAAAGGCCGTCCTGGATACTCAACTTGATGCCGGTATGATTGATTGGCTTGCCTCCGAAATAAACACTTGCCAGGTACATCTCTCCTTTCTCGTTTACGCCAGAACGGATGTAACAACGCTGGATGTTGCGTTCGATAGTCTGTTGCTTGGAGACATAATTGCCGATTTCGTTATAGGCGGAATCCTTTTCGAAGTTAAAACCTTTCTTCAATCCTTCCAATTCCTGTTGCTTGACAGGGATCAGGCTGTCGCAAAAGGCCAAGTTGCGTTCCGCCTCCTTTTGCTCCACTTGGCGCATTAGTGTCAGACCTTCCCGGATCACCTTGAACTCTTTCGGGTATAGGATGCGGATGCTGTCTATTTCATTTTTGGCAGCAAAGAACTCATTCTGTTCATACATGCTTCTGGCATTGTCCAGCCTTGCCTGTGCATTCTTCTCGTCATTGTTACAACCGGCCAGTGCCAGGGTTGCAAGTGTTATACAGATTGCTGACTTTTTCATTATGATACTTCTTTAATTGTCTACTACTTTTATTCCCTGCAAAGATATTGGAAAAAGAGAGAATTAGCATCCCCGCAAGAATTTAATTATCTTTGCGTGTCTGTTACTTTGGGCTTGATCCAAAAGTAACAGATAAATTTGTTGATAAACAATATATATATGTATATAGAACAAGAAGACATATTAAAACATATTTCGGCGAAACCGTTTCATTTGATTTCGGAGGCGGCGGACGAGTTGGGAGTTGAAGCATATGTGATAGGCGGTTATGTGCGGGATATCTTTCTGCATCGTCCTTCCAAAGATATCGATGTCGTTGCCGTCGGGAGCGGAATCGAGCTGGCGAAAGCTGTTGCCCGGAAATTGGGACGGGGAGCTTATCTGTCCGTCTTCAAGAACTTCGGTACGGCACAGGTGAAAGCCGGCGATCTGGAACTGGAGTTTGTCGGCGCCCGCAAGGAATCCTACACGCATGACAGCCGCAAGCCGATTGTCGAAGACGGGACGCTCGAAGACGACCAAAACCGCCGTGACTTTACGATCAACGCTCTGGCGCTTTGCCTGAATAAGGACCGGTATGGTGAACTGGTCGATCCTTTCGATGGCTTGACCGATATGGATAATTTGCTGATCCGTACGCCTCTCGATCCGGATATTACGTTTAGCGACGATCCGTTGCGCATGATGCGTGCCGTCCGCTTTGCCAGCCAGTTGGGATTCTTTATCGATCCCGACACTTTCGATGCGATCGAACGGAACAAGGAGCGCATCTCGATCATCTCGAAAGAGCGTATCGTGGATGAGTTGAATAAGATCGTCCTTTCGCCGAAACCTTCTGTCGGCTTCGACCTGCTGGAACGTTGCGGATTGCTGCCGCTGATTTTCCCCGAACTCTGTGCCCTGAAAGGAGTGGAGACGAAGGAAGGGATCGGGCATAAGGATAACTTCGCCCATACCTTGATGGTGCTCGACCGCCTGAGCAAGACCTCTGATAACCTGTGGTTGCGCTGGAGTGCCCTTTTTCATGATATAGCCAAGCCGGCGACGAAGCGTTTCGACCCGCGCCTGGGCTGGACGTTCCACAATCATAATTTCATTGGTGAGAAGATGATTCCCGGTATCTTCCGCAAGATGAAGCTGCCGATGAACGAGAAGATGAAATATGTCCAGAAGATGGTCAGCCTGCACATGCGCCCGATCGCCTTGTCGGATGATGAGGTGACCGATTCCGCTATACGTCGCTTGCTGTTTGATGCGGGCGACGATATAGACGACTTGATGAAACTTTGCGAAGCCGATATCACGAGCAAGAATCCCGAAAAGGTACGTCGTTTCCTAGCCAATTTCCAGAAGGTACGCAGCAAGCTCGCCGATATAGAAGAGAAAGACCGTGTCCGCAACTTCCAGCCCCCTGTGACAGGCGAGGAAATTATGGAAACATTCGGACTTCCCCCTTCCCAGCCGGTCGGTGTCCTGAAAGAAGCCATCAAGAACGCGATCCTCGACGGCGTGATCCCGAACGAATACGAAGCGGCCCATGCTTTTATGCTTCAACGGGCGGAGAAGATGGGGTTGAAACCGGTAAAGGAATGATTGAGAATAATTATAAATAGAAGAACAGATGAAGCCTGAATTTAATTACGAATCCGTCCCTTTCGATTTTTCTCATTGCTTTTGCGGGCAGTGTAAAGTGGCTGATAAATGCCTCCGTCATCAAGTTGCCCTTCGGATTCCGGAGAGCAGGTATTCCGTGCCTGTCATAAACCCGAATAATGTTTCGCCGGATGGTGAAAATTGTCGGTATTTCAAAGCTGACCGGATGGCTGTGTACGGATTGGGGATCAGCCGTATGTTTGACGACTTGAATTATCGAAAGGCGATTGCGGTCAGAAGACAGGTATATTATTATTTCGGGCGAAGCATGTTTTACCGGATTCTTCATAAAGAACGCCATGTCACGCCCTCCGAACAGGAGCATATCCGGCAGATATTCGTCAATAACGGAATCGATACCGAACCGGTTTATGATGAATATCAGGAAGAGTATAGTTGGTAAATCCTGAGTTTATATTTTTCTTATGCCAAGGAGAGCGTTTGGGCGTAGGCACGGGAAAATTGTCATATAGGCATGAGAAAACTTTCTTGTGTGCAGGGGAAAGTTTTCTCATGCTGATGAGTATTTTTTCCCATGCCTATGAGAATAAATTCTCATGATGATGAGAAAAAGTTCTCATAGGCTTGAGAACTGTGAGAATTGGGAGTGTTGTCAATCAGTAACTTAATCTAATTTATCGTTTATACCTTTCCCCGTTTCTATCTTCTTGATGAATTTTGCCGGATTGCCGGCTACCACCGTCATGGGAGGCACGTCTTTAGTCACTACGCTACCGGCTCCGACGATAGCTCCGTAGCCGATGCGTACTCCCGGAAGGATGGTTGAATTGATGCCGATCCATGCCTTGTCTTCGATTACGATCGGACGGCCGTAGGTCGCGCTGCGGTTTTCCGGATCCGGGTCGTGGTTGATGGTGATCAGGTTGACCTTCGGACCAATGAATACTTCATCGCCAATCGTGATGCCGCCGCGTCCGAAGAAGGTACAACACTGCTGGATGAAACATCCCTTCCCAATCGTGACAGGCTTACCGTAGTCGATGTAGAGCGGCGGCAGTACCGTCGTGCTCTCTTCGAGGGGTTTGCCGAGAATCCGGCTCATATATTCGTGTACCTCTTCCGGAGTGCGGTAACCTGTATTCATTTCCGTAGCGGTTCGGATGGTGGCGAAAATGTCGGTGATCAACGCTTCGTAACCTGGCTCATTGGGCGAAACTATTTCACCCGATAAATCTTTTTCAAAGATAGTCTTCATGTTATTCTTTCTTTATTTCGTTTTCTGATGCAAAGGTAGGCGGGTAGTGGCGCAATGGTTTTGTTGTGTGGTTCAAAATGCTTTGTTGGAAAGTCCACAATAAAAAAGTCCCGCAACCTATGCGAGACTGATTCCCGGTTGTGTATCCTCTGTCGGAGGAATGCCGTACGTTTCTTTATAAATCTTCGAGAAGTGGGAAAGGTTCTTGAATCCTACTTCAAAGCAGATATCCGATACCTTGCGTCCCCCTTTCCGTATCAACTCGCGGGCGGCTTCGAGACGACGGCGTATCAACCATTCCCGCGGGGAAAGCGTACTGCACTTTTTAAAGTCCCGCTTGAACGTGGATAGGCTGCGGCCGGTATAATTGGCGATCTCTTCCATCGATATATCGTTCATGTAATTACTTTCGAGGAATTCCAGTATGTCGATTTTCCACGGGTCCGTAAAGTCGAAGATAGAAGCATACAGGTTCTTGCTCGTATTAAGCAACACATATATACCTTCGATCATTTTCAGTTGCAATAACTCCTCTGTCGGCTGGATGTTCGAATCGAAGTAAGGTGTCATGGATTCGAACAGACTTACGATATCGGGGCGGTTGGACGGCAGCTTGTACAAGCTTATTTCATCTCGCTTGGCATCTTTGGGTATTGCATCCCGGTCCAGACGATTGTAAAAACCACGCAAGAATTTGGGGGTAAACATCAGGAATATGGCTTTGAACTGTTCCCCGTTCCATGCCTGCTTGGTCATTTGTACACTGAAGTCCTTGCGGATAAAGGCGCAATCACCTTTATGCAGCCGGGTGGTTTTTTCTCTTTCATCAATGACCATTTCACCGGAGTACATGTAAACTAACACATGGGAATGGTTCCGATGTAAGCAACTTTTTCCTCCGTCGAAGTACATGGCCAGGAAAAAATCCGAATAGCGCAGTGTGTTGATTCCGTCCGTCATATTTTCTATTGGGCTATGAATGCAATTTCGTTTGCAACGGATAACTCGTTTCAGGAGTTTAACCTTTCGACCGTCTTTACCCCCTTCACAGCATTGATCTTCTTGGTCAGCATGTTTAACGCCGTCGTGTCGCGCACCATAACCGTGAAGTTCCCCTGGAAGATCCCGTCCACCGAGTCGATGTTCAGGGAGCGGAGCGTGACGCCCGTTTCCTTGCTGATGACGGAAGTGATGTTGGTGACAATCGCGATGTCGTCACGGCCGATGACCCGGAGCGTGACGATATATCCGTTGTCCCCCTTACCGCTCCATTTGGCCTGGATGATGCGGTAACCGAAACGGCTGAACATTTCCTGTGCGTTCGGGCAGTCCATCCGGTGGATCTTGATGCCTTGCGTGGAGACGAAACCGAACACCTCGTCGCCATAGATCGGTTGCAGCACTTCGCCAACTTATACTCGATGCCCGTCAGGTTCTTGTCAATCACCAGGACATCCTTGTTGGTCGAGATTTCTTCTACTTCGGTTGTCGTGATGTATTCTTCGGCGCTGCGGACTTCGGTGTGGTCGTTCGTTTCCGTTTCCCGGCGGAGCTGTTCCAGGTATTCGTCGATCACTTGGTTCGGGTCGAGGCGTTCTTCGGCAATCTCGACGTAAAAGTTGGTGACAGTCTTGAAACCTTTCTTCTTGATGTAACGCATCAGGATCGGTTCCTCCATCTCGATCTTCCGGTTCTTGAAGCGGCGTTGCAGCATCTCTTTGGCAAAGTCCACCGCCTTGGCAGTCTCTTCGCGGAGTGCCTGTTTGATCTTGACCCGCGCTTTCGAGGTGACGACGATGTTCAGCCAGTCACGTTTGGGTGTCTGGGTGGGAGCGGTGACGATGGAGACCGTGTCGCCGTTGTTCAAGGTATATTTAATAGGTACATTCTTCTCGTTCACCTTTGCCGAGACACATTTGCATCCTAACTTGGTATGGATCGCGAAAGCAAAGTCGAGCACGGTCGCCCCTTTGGCCAGCTTGATCAGTTCGCCTGTCGGGGTGAAGACATAGATCTCGTCTTTGTACAAGTCCATCTTGAAATCCTGCATCAGGTCGAGCGGGTTGTTCTCTTTCGTTTCCAGGGCGGCACGGACAGTGTTCAGGAATTCGTCCAGCCCGCTTTCCGCCTTTCCTCCTTTATATTTCCAGTGAGCGGCCAGTCCCCGTTCGGCAATTTCGTCCATGCGGCGGGTACGTATCTGCACTTCCACCCATTTGTTCTGTGGTCCCATCACGGTGATATGCAGACTTTCGTAACCGTTCGTTTTCGGGATAGATATCCAGTCCTTCATGCGTTTCGGGTTCGGCTGGTGCATATCGGTGATGATCGAGTAGACTTGCCAGCAGTCCGAACGCTCCTTCTCATACGGCGTGTCGAGGATGATGCGGATGGCAAACAAGTCGTATATGTCTTCGAACGGGATGTTCTGTTTCTTCAGCTTGTTGTTGATGGAGTGGATGGACTTCGTGCGTCCCTTGATGTCGAACTGCAGCCCAGCCTCCTCCAGCTTGCTTTTGATAGGGGTGATGAACTCGGCGATGTAGGCGTCGCGCGAACGTTTCGTCTCGTTCAGCTTCTGCTTGATAAAATCGTATTGCTTGCGGTCGGTATATTTCAGCGACAAGTCTTCCAGTTCGCTTTTGATCGTGTACAAGCCGAGGCGGTGGGCGAGCGGGGCGTATAGATAGGAAACTTCCGTTGCCAGCCGTTTCCGGTCCTCGTCATTCTTCAATTGTTTGCCGAGGCGCATCAGGCAAAGGCGGTCGGCGATCATGATCAGGATCACGCGTACGTCTTCGGCAAACGAGAACAGCAGTTTATGGAAGTTCTCGGAGTCGACAGCCGTATTGCGGGCGTAAAGATCCGAAGTCTTCAGCAGACGGCTGATGATCAGGGTGACATCCGCATCGAATGTAGTCTTCACTTCATCTAAAGTAATGATCTTTTTCATGACCGGACGGTAAAGCAGGAGTGCGATGACCGAGGTGCGTTTCAACCCGATCTCTACGGTGGCGATCAATGCCGTGTCGATATTGCGGAGCAGGCCGTTAATGCCGTTTTTGTCTCGTCCGTAACAATCCAAAGCCACAACCCGCTTCATCAACTCTTTCATTTTACTCAGATCTTCTTTTTTCAGGAAAGAGTACAGATGGCGTAATAATTGCTTGTACTTGGAGAAAAACTGTTTTTTCTCCTCTTCGGTAAAGAACGGTTGTATATCCATAGTCGTCTGTCTTTTTACAGCTTGTTTGTGGGCTGTCCGTAAAACATACCGTAAAAATAAGTTTTTCTCCGAATATCAGTGCAATTCTAATGGTATTTTTATACATTTGCGATATACATAGGCCGGAAGGGCCTTGTAGCGTGTCTGATTATTAACTAATTAAAAAGATATACTATGTTAAACGCAAAAGACTTAGAGTTACTGGCGGCTAAAGGAATCAGCGAAAAGCAGATTGAAGAGCAGTTGGCTTGTTTCGTGAAAGGGTTTCCTTTTCTGGAAATTACAGCTTCGGCGTCGGTCGAGAGAGGGATTATGGTAATCCCGCAGGAGAAACAGGCTACCTATATGGATGCCTGGGATGCTTATCTGGCAAAGAATAAGAAGATCGTGAAGTTCGTGCCGGCTTCGGGTGCGGCAAGCCGTATGTTCAAGAATCTGTATGAATTCCTGTCTGCTGACTATAACGAGCCTCAGAATGCGTTTGAGAAGAAGTTTTTTGATGATATCAGGAAGTTTGCCTTCTATGATGCCTTGAACCGGGCTTGCATCGAGAATGAAGCAAAAGATATTCCTGCACTAATCGCTCTCGGACAGTATAAGGCTGTTGTCTCCAACCTGTTGGAGTCGAAAGGACTGAACTACGGACAGCTTCCGAAAGGTCTGTTGCTTTTTCATTCTTATCCGCAGACAGCCCGTACGGCGATGGAAGAACATCTGGCCGAAGGTGCGATGTATGCGAAGAACAATGCCGGCGAAGTGAATATACATTTCACTGTGTCGCCCGAACATAAGGCGTTGTTCGAACAGTTGGTTGCTGCAAAGACGGGAGATTATGAAGAGAAATTCTCTGTCAAATACGATATCTCTTTCAGCGTGCAGAAACCGAGTACCGATACGATTGCCGCCGATATGGCAAACAATCCGTTCCGCGACAAGAACGGTAATCTGTTGTTCCGTCCGGGTGGCCACGGTGCTTTGATCGAAAACCTGAACGATGTAGATGCCGATGTGGTGTTTGTCAAGAACATCGACAATGTGGTTCCGGACAGTTTCAAATGCTCGACCGTTATCTTCAAGAAGGTGATCGCTGGTGTGCTGGTTTCTTTGCAGGAACGCATCTTCAAGTATCTGGAGCTGATCGATAGCGGCAAGTATTCGCACGACCAGGTGGAAGAGATGATTCATTTCTTGCAGGAGGAGTTGTACGTGAAGAATCCGGAAACGAAGTTGTTGGAAGATGCCGAGTTGATCCTTTATATTAAGAGTAAGCTGAACCGCCCGTT
>ERZ791881.753-NODE-753-length-25789-cov-3.438564_pt1 | contig 25789 bp, 20 predicted proteins | sample MGYA00510161_ERZ791881 | MGnify/ENA primary metagenome ERZ791881 (study PRJEB30046, sample SAMN00792073) | human gut metagenome | study: EMG produced TPA metagenomics assembly of the A metagenome-wide association study of gut microbiota in type 2...
CCGACATCTGGTTCGACTTGTGTATCATGCGGTCGTGCAGCCCCACGGCGTCGAGGGCTTCCTCGGCGCGGCGTCGGCGCTCTTTGGCTCCGATTGCGGAGTTGTAGAAAAGTGGCAGCTCGACGTTCTCCACCGAAGTGGTTTTCGGCAGCAGGTTGTAGTTCTGAAACACGAATCCGATTTTGCGGTTGCGTATGTAGGCACGCTCGTTGCGGCTCATTTTCTGCACCTCCGCTCCGTCGATGAAGTAGCTTCCGTAGGGGTGTCGAGGCATCCGAGAATGTTGAGCAACGTCGACTTTCCTGAACCCGATGTGCCCATGATTGTGACAAACTCGCCCTCGTTGATTGTGAACGACACTCCGCGCAGCGCATGGACGGTCTCCCCGCCCACAACGAAATTGCGGTGGATGCAGTCGAGTCGGATTATCTCTTTCATTTTTGTCCCTCCTTCTTTTTCTGTCCTGGGTGTTTGGGCGCGAACGGACTGCTTTCCTCGCTGTCGCCGGCTTGCTGCGCCGCCATATCGGCTGAGTAGTCGACAGCCACCACGTCGCCCTTCTTGAGTCCTGACAGAATCTCCACGCTGACACCGTTGTTTGTGCCGATGGTCACTGCCACGGGATAGAGCTTGTTGTCGTGCACTGTCCACACCACCGCCTTTGCGTCTGCAGGCGCGTCCTGAGCCTTCTGTGGAAGCGACTCGTCGTCAATGTCTTTAGGTGAGAATTTCAGTGCCGAGGCGGGCACTATGAGCGCATTCTGCGACTCGGCGGTATAGATGGTGATGTTGGCGGTCAGTCCGGGAATCAGTTTGTGGTCGGCGTTGTCGGCTGAAACCACCACCTCATAGGTAATCACGTTCGACTCCTCCGTAGGGTTCAGGCGCACCTGCGTCACCTTGCCGTTGAACACATCGTCGGGGTAGGCGTCGACAGAGAACGTAACCCGTTGCCCAACTTTCACCTGACCAATGTCGGCCTCGTCGACGTCGGCTATCACCTGCATATTGTCAAGGTCGGCGATGGTGAAGATGTTGGCAACCGTCATGTTGGCAACGACGGTCTGTCCGATTTCCACCTCGCGCGATATCACGATGCCGTCGATAGGAGCGTAGATTTCGGCATAGCCGAGATTCTCCGTGGCCTTCACGCGGTCGGCCTTGCTCTTCTGATAGGCGAGGCGCGCCACGTCGTATTCGTTTCGCGACGTCTCATAGTCGTAGTCGCTTATCAGTTTCTTGTCGTGCAGCTTGCGGTCGCGCTCATAGTTTGTCTTGCGGTATTCGTAGGTGGAGCGCGCGCTCTCAAGGTTGGCGTTGGCAGCCTCCACCTCGCTCTCGAGCAAGGTCTTGTCGATTTCGGCTATCAGCTCGCCTTTCTTGACCACTGAGTTGTAGTCGGCAAACAGTTTGGTGATTTTGCCGGTAACCTGCGTGCCCACATCCACCTGCGTCACGCTTTCAAGCGTTCCGGTGGCGGTTACGGTTTCGCTGATGGAGCCGGCAGACACCGTTGCCGTCTCGAGTTGTATCTTCTCTTTGTCGGCACACGAAGCCAATGTCAGCGCGGCAGACAGAATCAGTGTTGATAACTTGTTGGGATTCATATTATTGCTAAAGTGATATTTGTTGTGTTTGATAGAAGTTGAGCAATCGCTTGTTGAGGATTGTGAGATATTTTGCCTGAAGCAACTCCTGCTGCGCCGTCAGCAGCGAGGAATGGGCGTTGAGAAGGTCGAGCGTGTTGACCAGTCCGAGCGCGAACTGCTCGTTGACCAGCTCGTCGGTCAGCGATGCGCTCTTCAGTTTCTCAGCGCAGCTCTCATATTTGGACTGTGCGTTCTCGGCGTCAATATAGATGCCCTCGATTGTCTGCGACAGCGATGTCATGGCCTCTTGATAGTCGAGGTCGGCGTTGAGTCGGGCAATCCGTGCTTTCGCAACCGCCGTCTTGTTCTTTTTCTGGTCGAGGATAGGCACACTGACAGTCACCGAAATCTGCTCGTTGAGACGCTCCTTCAGCTGCGTGCCGAGATTTCCGCTGCCCGATGTGTTTGACGTGCCGACACCGGCGTTGAGCGACACGGTAGGGTAGTAGCCGCCACGGGCAATGTCGATGCTGTACTGCTCCGCCTCGCCTGCCAGTTTGTAGCGCTGCAGCGCCGGCATCCATGAGCAAGCCGTCTCAAACACGGTGGTCTTGCGCGGCAGCTCGGCGGCAATCTCTGTCTCGTCGAAGTTGATGTTGGCAACATCGAAGTCGGTTGTGATGTCGAGTTCCAGAAGCGTTTTCAGAGCTACTTTTGCAGATGCCAGATTGGTCTCGGCTGTGGTGAGCGAATAGCGGTCGGTGTGCCATTGCGATTCAATCTGCGAATAGTCGACCCGCGACAGCTTGCCCGAATTCATCAGTGCCTCGGCGCGCTCCATCTGATACTTGCTCACCTCCACATTCTTGCGTGCTATGGCGATAGCCTCCTTTGCATACAGGATGTTTAGATATTTCGACAGAATCTCCGTCTGAAGCGTGTAGCGCTGCTCGTCGACACCGAGAGCGGAGATGCGCTGCTGCATTTCGTCATATTTTATCTGATTGCGGCGGATATTGCCGTTAAACACTGTCCACGAGGCGTTGAGGTCGTAGGCGCCCGAATAGACATTGGCTGTCTGGTTTTCCGACGGCGAGGCGTAGTTGATGTAGCCCTGCGTGGTGGAGAAGCCGAGCGTTGGCTGCCACTGCGCTTTCGATTGCTCGAGCGTCGCCTCGTCGCTTTGGTTGTCAAGAACAAGTCTCTGCAGGCTGATATTGTTGCTGTAGGCATAGTCCAGACATTGGCTGAACGTCCATGCCGCAGCTGAGTTGTCGGACTCTGCCGCCTGCATCAACGCAGACGGACAGGCCAACAAACCAAAAACAAAAATTTTCACGTGTAATTGCATAAAACTATGTATTAATCCAATGCAAAATTATGGTCGAAAAACGGCAAGAAAAAACACAATAGATTAAAGCGGCTGCATCGGGGTACGCTTCATTGATTTTGATAGATGAACACTGAAAACGCGCTCTGGCGTTAACTTAAATTTACCAATCCATAGCCTGCAAGGCAGAAAAACCCGACAAATGGTCAGGAATCGTTTGTACATTCGGTTTTTATAGTTATTTTTGCAGAAATGATAAAGAAAAAAATCATTATGCAACATATTAATGAAATACTCCAAAATTCAATAAAAAAGAATTGGGAAGAACTGGCGTTCACCGATTTTGGCGGCATGTCGTTGCAATATCGCGACGTGGCGCGGAAAGTGGCTAAACAGCATCTTCTTTTTGAACATGCGGGCATAGCGGAGGGCGACAAGATTGCCCTCTGCGGAAAAAACTGCACCCAATGGGCGGTGGCGTTTATCGCAGGAATGACCTACGGCGCGGTGCCGGTGCCTATCCTGCACGAATTCAAGGCCGACTCAATCCATCATATCCTCAACCATTCGGATGCGCGCATCCTGTTTTGCGACACAACCGTGTGGGGGCAGATCGACATCGCCAACGCTCCGAAGGTGGAGGCGGCGTTCAACATCGCCGACTACAGCCTCTTTGAGTCAAACAACGAAAAGATAATATATGCGCGCGCACACCTGAACGAGATTTTCGGTCAGCGCTATCCTGAACGCTTCACTGCCGATGACGTGGTCTACAAGACCCCCGACATGGACCGTCTGGCAATAATCAACTACACGTCGGGCTCAACTGGCTTCTCGAAAGGCGTGATGGTGCCTTACCGCGCCATCTCCTCAAACATAGCCTTCGCCCTAACCAAACTGTCGTGGCTCGGCCCGGGACATGACACAATCTGCATGCTCCCGCTGGCACACATGTTCGGCCTATCGATCGAGATGCTGCACCCGCTGTCGAAAGGATGCCATCTGCATTTCCTCACGCGTGTGCCGTCGCCTAAAATCATTATGGACGCTTTCGCCAAGACGCATCCGCGACTGATTGTCACAGTGCCGTTGGTGCTGGAGAAAATCATCAAGACAAAAGTGTTCCCGCTGCTCGACAAGCCGGTGATGAAGCTGTTGATGACTGTGCCCTTTGTCAACGACCGTCTGCTCGGCAAAATCAAAGCCAAACTCAACGAGGCGTTCGGCGGAGAGCTGTTTGAAATCATCGTGGGCGGTGCGGCTCTCAACGCCGACGTGGAGAAATTCCTGCGCCGCATCAACTTCCCTTACACCGTGGGCTACGGAATGACGGAATGCGCGCCGCTGATCTCGTATGCCGGACACGAGGAAAACCGTCCAGGCTCCTGCGGACGTCCTACCGACAACGTGGAGATAATGGTCGACTCTCCCGACCCTGAGAATGTGGCTGGAGAGCTGCTCGTGAGAGGCGCGAACGTGATGCTCGGATACTATAAGAACCCTGAGGAGACTGAAATGGCGCTGCGCGACGGCTGGCTGCATACCGGCGACATCTGCAACGTGGACAGCGACGGATTCATATATATTCGCGGACGCAACAAAAACATGATTCTCGGCCCGTCGGGGCAGAACATATATCCAGAGGAAATCGAGCAGAAACTCAACAACCTGCCATACGTCAACGAGTCGATTGTGATTGAACGCGACGGAAAAATCATCGCTTTGGTGCATCCCGACTACGACTTGGCACAGTCGCAGGGATTGACCGACGACGACATCAAAAAGCAGATGGACGACAACATCGCGGCGCTCAACAAGGAGATTCCTGCCTACTCGCAGGTGGCTGCAGTGGAAATCCACGAGGAAGAATTCGAGAAAACACCGAAACGGTCAATACGCCGTTTCCTTTACAAATAAAAACAAGACTGATGAAACGGATAAATACGGCAATGGCAATGTTTGCCATCGGTGTGGCTGCTGCAACGGCGCAGGTCGCCACGATGAATCTGTCGGGCTCGGTGCCCGCGGAGCTGAACGGCAAAAAAATGTATATAATAAATCTCGACACGCGTGAACGCATTGACAGCGCGGTGGTGAAAAACGGCAAGCTGGTGTTTGCAACGGAGGTTGGTGCCGGGGAGGCTGTCCCTGCTGCTATTGCCGAAGGAAGCAAAAGACGGCTGAGCTTCATCCTTGAGCCGGGCACTGCGACAATAAATGACCGCGGTCAGGTGAAAGGCACACGGCTGAACAACATCGTGGAGGGTGTAGGCGATATGCTCGACAGCCTTACGGTGGACTACAAAGCCCGCCAGAAGCAAATCATGCAGTCGCAGATGAGCAACGACGAGAAAATGAAGGCCGCCGAGACGCTTTATAACGATGTGGCGCAGAAGAGCGGCGACATCCTTGTGGAAACATATAAGGCAAACAAGACAAACGCCGCGGGATACATGTTGTTCCTGCAGATTGCCGACGGTATGACGGTGGCTGAGATGGACGAGCTGCTCGACGGCGCCGTGCAATGGATAAAGGAATCGAATGCGGTGGCGTCATACAAGCAAAAGGCTCTAAGCATGGAAAAAACCGCTCCCGGACAGATGTTTACCGATTTCAGCGTGAAAATGAGCAACGGCAAGACTGTGAAACTGTCTGACTACGTCGGCAAAGGCGACTATGTGGTGCTCGACTTCTTTGCAAGCTGGTGCGGTCCGTGCCGCCGTGAAATGCCTACGCTGAAGGGAATCTACGAAAAATATAACGGCAAGGGACTGAAAGTGGTCGGACTTGCCGTGTGGGATGAGCCTGCCGACACAAAAAAATGTGTCAAGGAATTGGCTTTGCCGTGGACAATCATCGACAATGCTCAGTCGGAGGCTACAGAAATCTATGGCGTGAGCGGAATCCCGCATATCATCGTGTTCGCTCCCGACGGAACAATCCTGGCGCGCGACTTGCGCGGCAACGACTTGGCTGCAAAGGTCGACGAACTGCTTGCAAAATAACACTATAAGACGATGGCTTATTTCTCTATAATAATACCCGTCTACAACCGTCTTGACGAGGTGCGCGACCTGCTCGACAGCCTGTCGAAACAAACCGACAAGGACTTTGAGGTGGTGCTTGTCGAAGACGGCTCGACGCTGCGGTGCGACGCTGCGGTGAAGGAGTTTGAAGACAGGGTCGACGTGAAGTACTTCTACAAGGAGAACGAGGGACGTAGCATTGCGCGCAACTACGGAATGGAGCGTGCATCGGGCGAGTATTTCCTCTTTTTTGATTCCGACTGCGTGATTCCGGAACACTACATCGCAACGCTGCGCAAGGCGTTGGAGGAGAGGCCTACAGACTGCTTCGGCGGTCCCGATGCCGCCCATTCGTCGTTCAGCGACACGCAGAAGGCAATCAACTATTCGATGACGTCATTCCTTACCACCGGAGGAATCCGCGGCGGCAAGGTGCAGCTGGAGAAATTCGTGCCGCGCACGTTCAACATGGGCTTCTCACGCCGGGTGTGGGAGAAGGTGGGCGGATTCCGCGAGATGTTTTCCGAAGACATCGACATGAGCACGCGCATACGCCAGGCTGGATTCGCGATATCGCTGATTCGCGAGGCCTACGTCTATCACAAGCGGCGCGTAAACATGCGGCTGTTCTGCCGTCAGGTCTACGTGTTCGGCATGTCGCGCATCACGCTTTATCTGCTCTATCCCGACTCGCTGAAACTTGTGCATTGGCTTCCTGCCGTGTTTGTGACAGGTGTGGCGGCCATGGCTGTGCTGGCGGCGGTTGTGTCGTGGATGTGGCTGCTGCCGCTGGTGGCATATCTGCTTGCCGTGTTCGGCTGTGCCCTTGCGATGACCAAGAGCCTTAAAATCGCCGCCCTGTCGATTGTGGCGAGCGTGGTGCAGCTCGGCGGCTACGGTTGCGGTTTCCTCAAAGCGTTCTTCACGAAAATCATTCTCCGCCGCGGACGCAACATCGAGGAAGAGATAGCCATCAGAAAAGGAAAATAAACACACACAGACATCACTGCGATGGAAACACCTTACAGGTCAAGCCGGATTGCCGACCTATCGGCGGAGGACCGTCCGAGGGAGAAGGCGTTGGCTATTGGTGTGGAGGCACTGACCACCACCGAACTTGTCGCGCTGCTGCTCGGAAGCGGCACTCCCGGCGAGTCGGTGATAAACCTGTCGCAACGCATTCTTGCCGATTCGGGCAACAGCCTTCAGGAGTTGTCGAGGCGCACTATACGCAACCTCGTGCGCTCGTTCAAGGGCGTGGGCGACGCAAAGGCGGTGACGCTGCTTGCCGCCATCGAGCTGGGCAAGCGATATGCGCAGGAGGGTCCGGTGGAGAAACCGGTGATCAATATGCCGTCGAAGGCATACGACTTGATGCTCGACAAGCTGACGGGACTCGACCATGAGGAGTTCTGGGCAATCTATCTGAACACTGCCAAACGCGTCATCACGCGTGCCAGGATAAGCCAGGGAGGGGTGGCGGCGACGGTGGTCGACGTGAAGATTGTGTTGCGCCACGCCATCGACAACCTTGCCTCTGCAATAATTCTTGTACACAACCATCCGTCAGGCTCGTTGCGCCCAAGCGCGCACGACGACGCTCTGACCGACAAACTCAAAAATGCCGCCAAGCTGATCGACGTCTGCGTGGTGGACCATATCATCTTCTCGTCAAGGGGATTCTACAGCTACAGCGACGAGGGACGGCTTTAGTCGAGGCGTTTCAGCCAATCGTAGCGAAGCATGTAGTCCGACACGGTGTGAGCCTCCTTCAGCCGCTCCACCTCCTTGTCGCTTCCCGTGCCTTCCACATTCATCACCGAGCCTACGGCAACGCCCTGCTTGCGCGGGTCGAGGATGCTTTGTCCCAGACCGTGCCAGCGGTAGGCGTCGAGCTGCATGAGATTGAGTAGTGTGGGGTAGATGTCAATCTGTCCCATAAACTTGTCGTAGCGCATCCCAACGGGCGAGTTGAGCACGATAAACGGCGTGAGCTGTTTGTCTGACACCAGTCCGCGGCAGGCTGGGTTGCCGACGAGTTCCTGACGGTAGGATGCCAGTCCCTCATGGTCGCCGACAATCACCACAATGGTTTCTTTGTATTGCGGCAGCGTCTTCAGATAAGCCACGAAGTCGCCGATGGCCTTGTCGGTGTAGTGGGCGGTGGTCATATAGTCGGCGGCCTTCTCAGGGATAGACGCTGGAAACGTGATGGTGCGCAGATGGTCGGGCAGCTTGAACGGCGCGTGGCCGGAGTATGTGACAAACTGCATGTAGACCGACTCGCCCGGCTTCCACACCTCGCCGCGCTCAATCTTCTCCCGGCATTGCTGGAAAAACGAGGCGTCGCCGATGCGCTTGTGGGTGCCGAATGCCTCGGTCATCTTGAAGTCGTGGTAGGAGATTATGGTGTCGGTTCCGAAGCTGCGTGCCACCGCGCCCTGATTCCATGTCGACACCTTATCGATGGTCAGCAGGTAGCTCCGGGAGTGCTTCAGCCCGCGCATCGCTTTCTGAAGCGTGTAGAATGTGTTGTCGTAGTAGAGGCTGCTGTACGTGCCGCTCATCAGCGGCAGCAGTCCGCTGCAAATCATCAGCTGCGCGTCGATTGAACGTCCGCCCTTCACCTGTGTCAGCACATTGGGCGCATAGAGCGTCGACTTCTCTTTCAGCAGTCTGTTCAGACAAGGCGTGATTTCCTTGCCGTCGACTTTCTTCTCAAGCACCCAGCTTTCAAGCGACTCGGCGAAGACAATCAGCAGGTTGCTGCGTTTTTCCGTGACGCTGTCGGCAGGCTGGTGTTTCGGTTGCGACGCCAGCCATCGCTCAATCTCCACCTGTTTCTCGGGCGTGATTGGCTCGGCGGCGTCGGTGATGTCATACCAGATGCATCCGAAGACCGAGAAGATAGGCGCGTCGGCAGAACAGAGATAAGCCGATTGGCGCACGGAGCGCAACGACTTGTGGAAGCCTCCTTTGCACAGATTGACGCCCGTGAGCAGCAGGGCGAAGCCTGCAAGCGGCGCTGCCCACCATTTCAGCACGGCTGTCAGCGGCTGACGCTTGGTGGTTTTGTAACGAAATGCCATGACGGCTGTCGCTATGGAGATGAGCAGCAGGACGATGTCTGCCCACCGCAGCGAGTCGGTCACACTTGCCTTGAAGTCGGCAAGATTGCCCGCCTCGAGATATGAGCTTGCCGGGATGGCGGAGTAGTAGGTGCGGAAATACATCAGGTTGGCAACCAGCAGCACGTCGAGCAGAGCCATGACCACAATCTGCGCCCATCGGCTGCGCGTCAGGACATAGACGCCGACCAGCGCCAGCGTTGCGATGATTTTTGTTGCGTATGTCTCAAAGAAAGAGAACGATGCGAAGGTGGTGTCCATACACCAGATCACGTCGAAAGCCACAAACGTCAGAAAGATTCCGACGGCGAAGATTATGGCGGTTTTGTCCCAAAGTTGTTGTCTCATAACATGTGCTGAAAAAAAGTTTTTGCAAAAGTAGTCAGATTCTGCCTAATGTCGCTAATTTATTTCTGAGATTTTGAGGTCTGCGAAGTTAAGAAGGTTTCTAAGGAAAAGCAAAATCAAACAAGTTTGTTTTGCATTTCGCTCGCCTTGCACTATCTTTGCACAAAAATTGATAAGCAGTTATTCTAATGAAGAATAAATTTAAGGAATATAATGGATTCAACCTCTCCGACGTCAATAAGGAGGTTCTGGAAAAATGGGACGCAGAACAGGTTTTTGCGGAAAGTATGAAAATCCGCGAGGGACATCCTTCGTTTGTGTTTTATGAGGGTCCGCCTTCGGCAAACGGTATGCCGGGCATCCACCACGTGATGGCACGCACCATAAAGGATTTGTTCTGCCGCTACAAGACGATGAAGGGTTTTCATGTGAAGCGCAAGGCTGGATGGGACACTCACGGTCTGCCCGTGGAGCTCGGAGTGGAGAAGTCGCTCGGCATCACCAAGGAGGACATCGGCAAGAAAATCTCTGTCGACGACTACAACATGGCTTGCCGACGCGAGGTGATGAAATACACCAAGGAATGGGAAGACCTTACCCACAAGATGGGATACTGGGTCGACACAAAAGATCCGTATATCACTTACGACAACCGCTATATGGAGTCGGTCTGGTGGCTGCTCCAGCAACTCTATAAAAAAGGATACCTCTACAAAGGCTACACAATCCAGCCTTATTCGCCGGCTGCTGGAACAGGATTGAGCTCGCACGAGCTTAACCAGCCGGGATGCTACCGCGACGTGAAGGACACAACTTGCGTGGCTCAGTTCCGCATCAAGAATCCGCGTCCGGAAATGGCTGAATGGGGTACGCCGTATTTCCTCGCATGGACCACTACTCCGTGGACATTGCCTTCAAACACGGCGCTCTGCGTGGGCCCGAAAATCGACTATCTCGCTGTGCAGTCATACAATGGATATAACGGCGAGAAAATCACGGCAATCGTGGCAAAACCGCTGCTTTACCACCACTTCAACCAGAAGGCCGAGGGGCTGGCGCTCGAAGACTATAAGCCGGGCGACAAGCTGGTGCCGTTCAAGGTGGTGGCTGAATATAAGGGTCCCGACTTGGTGGGCATGCACTATGAGCAGCTGTTCCCATGGGTGAAGCCTGTGGAGATGGACGCCGACGGCAATTTCAAGAATGCAGCCGACAAGGCTTTCCGCGTAATCGCTGGCGACTATGTGACCACCGACGACGGTACGGGCATCGTGCATATCGCACCGACATTCGGTGCCGACGACGCCTTTGTGGCACGTGCGGCAGGCATCCCGTCGCTGTTCATGATCAACAAGAAGGGCGAGACGCGTCCGATGGTCGACCTTACGGGCAAATTCTATATGCTCGACGAGCTCGACGAGCGTTTCGTGGCGGAGTGTGTCGATGTCGACGTGTATAAGAACTATCAGGGGGCTTGGGTGAAGAATGCCTACGACCCGCAGTTCAACGTCGACGGAAAATATGACGACAAAGCAGCCGCTGCCGCTGAAAGTCTCGACATCCGCTTGTGTATGGAGATGAAGCAGGAGAACAAGGTGTTCAAGATTGAGAAGCACGTGCACAACTATCCTCACTGCTGGCGCACCGACAAACCTGTGCTCTACTATCCGCTCGACAGCTGGTTTATCCGCACAACGGCGTCGCGCGACCGTCTGATTGAACTCAACAACACTATAAACTGGAAGCCGCAGTCGACAGGCTCCGGACGTTTCGGCAAATGGCTTGAAAACCTTAACGACTGGAACCTCTCGCGCAGCCGCTATTGGGGCACTCCGCTGCCTATCTGGCGCACCGAAGACGGCGACGAGGAGAAGTGTATCGGCAGCGTTGAGGAGCTCTATAACGAAATTGAAAAGGCTGTGGCTGCCGGCGTGATGAAGAGCAACCCTTACAAGGACAAAGGCTTCGTCCCTGGTGTATACACGGCTGAGAACTACGATAAAATCGACCTGCACCGTCCGTATGTCGACGACATCAAGCTGGTTTCCGACAGCGGAAAGCCAATGCGTCGCGAGCTCGACTTGATCGATGTGTGGTTTGACTCGGGCTCGATGCCTTACGCTCAGATTCACTATCCGTTTGAAAACAAAGAGGCGTTTGACAAGCGTGAGGTGTATCCAGCCGATTTCATCGCCGAGGGAGTGGACCAGACTCGTGGCTGGTTCTTCACCCTGCACGCCATCGCCGGAATGGTGTTTGACACGAAAGCATACAAATCGGTAATCTCCAACGGACTTGTCCTCGACAAGAACGGCAACAAGATGAGCAAGCGTCTTGGGAATGCCGTAGATCCGTTTGGCGCGATTGAAAAATATGGCACCGACCCGCTGCGTTGGTACATGATTTCAAACTCTTCGCCATGGGACAACCTGAAATTCGATACGGCTGGAGTAGAGGAGGTGAGCCGCAAATTCTTCGGCACGCTCTACAACACATATTCATTCTTCGCTCTTTATGCCAACGTCGACGGATTTGACAATTCCACGGAACAGATTCCTGTGGAGAAACGCCCGGAAATCGACCGCTGGATCATATCTCTGCTCAACACGCTGGTTAAGGAAGTGTCGGCCGATCTCGATGACTATGAGCCTACAAAGGCTGCACGCGCCATCTCGGATTTCGTGGGCGACAACCTGAGCAACTGGTATGTGCGCCTCAACCGCAAGCGTTTCTGGGGCGGCGAGATGAACGACGACAAACTGTCGGCTTATCAGACTCTGTTCACATGTCTGAAGACGGTGGCTCTGCTGATTGCTCCCGTATCGCCGTTCTTTGCCGACCGTCTGTACACCGACCTGACCGCCGCTACTACCGGCGAGTCGACATCGGTCCACTTGGCCGACTTCCCTGTCGCCGACGAAAGCGTAATCAACAAGGCGCTTGAGGAGGAGATGAAGATGGCTCAGGACATCACGTCGATGGTGCTCGCTTTGCGCCGCAAGGCCAACTTGAAAGTGCGTCAGCCGCTGGCAATGATCATGGTGCCGGTGATGAGTGAGGCGCAGAAAAACAGCGTAGAGGCAATGAGCGCGCTTATCAAGAACGAGGTCAACGTAAAGGAAATCAAGTTTGTGGGCAACGACGAGGGCGTGCTCGTGAAGAAGGTGAAACCCGACTTCAAGAAACTCGGTCCGAAGTTTGGCAAGATAATGAAACTCCTTGCCGCGCAGATTACGGCAATGTCGCAGCACGACATTATCGAATTCGAGAAGCAGGGCAAGTTTGCGTTTACCGTTAACGGTGAAGAGACTGTGGTTGAGCTTTCCGACGTAGAAGTGATTTCGGAGGACATCCCGGGCTGGCTTGTTGCCAACGAGGGCTCGCTCACTGTGGCGCTCGACATCACTGTCAGCGACGAGCTGCGCCGCGAGGGCATCGCCCGCGAACTCGTGAACCGCATCCAGAACATCCGCAAGAGTCAGGGATTTGAGATAACTGACAAAATCGATGTTGTGGTCACCCCGAATGCCGCTACTGATGAGGCTGTGCGCGAATATGCCGACTATATCGGCCGTCAGGTGCTCGCAGAGAGCGTCACCATCGCCGAAATCGCCGACGCCGACCGCACTCCGCTCGACATGGACGAGTATCCTGATTTGTCGGCATCTGTAAAGATTCACAAATAGGGAAATAATATAACTTTTATAACTATGGCAGAAAAAACGAGATATTCAGACGCCGAGTTGCAGGAATTCAAGGAGATTATCCTTGCCAAACTCGACAAGGCATATAAAGACTATGAGCAGCTTAAGAATGAGGTGACAAACTCTGACGGTAACGACACCGCCGACACGTCGCCTACATTCAAAGTGCTGGAGGAAGGCGCAAACACTCTCAACAAAGAGGAGTCGGGACGCCTGGCTCAGCGCCAGATGAAGTTTATCCAGCATCTGAAAGCGGCTCTTGTCAGGATAGAGAACAAAACCTACGGTATTTGCCGCGAGACGGGAAAACTGATTCCCAAGGAGCGCTTGAAGGCTGTGCCTCACGCCACTCTGAGCATCGAGGGCAAACAGCAGGAAAGTTTAAAAAAGAAGTAAACTTCATTGATGCAGAAAAAGAAAATTTCTAATGGAACCTTGGCGGCAATTATAGTCCTTGCGATTATAATTGCCGACCAAGTTATTAAAATTTGGGTGAAAACGTCGTTCCGCCTCGGCGAGTCGATGCCTTTCACCAACTGGGCTGAACTGTATTTCATCGAGAACCCGGGCATGGCGTTCGGAATAGAATTGGGCGGAAAGCTGTTCCTGTCGATATTCAGAATCCTTGCGTCGGTGGCTCTCGTGTATTTCCTGTTCAAGATACGCAAGAACGAGGCATACCCGAAAAGTTTCGTGGTCTGCCTGTCGATGGTCACCGCCGGAGCCATAGGCAACGTTATCGACGGAATGTTTTATGGATTGATTTTCAGTGAGTCGACGTGGTATTCCGTTGCAACGCTTTTCCCCGAAGGCGGCGGCTACGGAACGTTTCTTCACGGCTTGGTGGTCGACATGTTCCACTTCCCCCTTGTGCAGGGCACATGGCCCGACTGGATGCCGTGGGTGGGTGGCACCGATTTCGAGTTCTTCCGTCCGGTGTTCAATCTTGCCGACGCGGCGATATCTGTGGGTATCGTGTGGCTGATACTCTTCAATTCAAAGTATTTGTCATTCTCCGGAATCGAGAAAAGCGAAGCCGGACAACATGACGGAGACCAGGATGCAAAACAATAAGATGAGAACCTGTCTGTGCATATTGTGTGTGGCTGCAGCGGCGCTGCTGTCGTCTTGCTCCAAGACTCCCAAAGGGGTGATTCCGGAGAAAGATATGGCAGTACTGCTTGCCGACATGGCTGAAGGCGACGCCGTGGTGGAGCTGAACAGGTCTGACTATGGAAGCGATGAGTCGCGCAAGGCTTTGAAGCAGTCAATACTGATTAAAAACGGCTACACGCAAGCCGACTTCGACAAGTCGCTGATGTGGTACGGACACAATCTTGACGTCTATGGCGACGTCTACGACGATGTGGTGTCTATCCTTGAAGACCGACAGCGGGACGCACGCAACGAGGCAAAGAAGGTTGGAGAGAGGCTTGTGGCGGCTGGCGACAGCGTTGACGTGTGGCAGCAGTCGCACTCTTTGCTCTTCGACAGGCGTCAGTGCGGCGGTCTGGTGCAGCTGGCTTTCTCTTATCCCGCCGACAGCGAGATGCGCACAGGCGACCGCTACGAATGGCGGATGCAGATGGTCAACGCGAAAAACGCCGCAACGCTGTTTGTAGGAGTGGACTATGCCGACGGCTCTTCTGAATTTCAGTCGCAGAGTCTGATGCCGGAAGAAACGGCATCGATTGTGCTGCAGACCGACTCCACGCGCACCACAAAGCGTGTATACGGATATATGAACTACAAAATGGTGATAGAGAACGCTGTCTTTGTCGACAAAATCTCGCTTTCGCGCTCGCGCCTGCGTCAGGACATCTACAACGCCCATCCATATCAGCGCGGGCTGCGCAACTGACAAGATGCGTTTCCTTGCGCCATATACGGTCTATGAAGGTGCGGTCTGTCGGCTGCACCTTTTTGACATAAGCTCCGACGGCAGCGTCAACCACCGTGCTGTCGAGGAGGAGACCGCCTACACTCTCTATGTGCAGGGCATCGCTGTTGTGGCGGCGGCTGGCATCGACACCGCGCTCATCTCGGAGAGAATAAGAGAGATGGAAGGGCAGGGTGTGCCGTTGGCTGAAATCAGCCGTGCCATTGCCGGAATGAACCTGCCCGCAGGCACCGATGTCTATGTGGCCATATTCCCGTTTCAAACTCTGCAGCGTATTGGCTGAGGCGAGGCAAAATAGATTTTCTGATAAAAAACTTCGGAATGTCCTTACTTTATTGTTGTTGCTCAGCTTCGTCTAACAATTTGTCGAGTTGCGCTTGCAGTTCTTCACGCTTTGGCAAATAGAGTTGGTAACGTGCCACAAACAACTGGTTTGTAATGCCCTCCAAGGCATACTCCATCAGAAGCTCGTCTTTTCTTGCTCCCAAAACTATGCCGATGGGTGGATTATCGTCTGGTTGACACACTTCTGTTTTGAAATAGTTAAGGTAGAGGTTCATCTGCCCAATATCACCATGTTTTATCTCTGCTTGCTTCAAGTCAATCAGCACATAGCATTTTAAAATACAGTGGTAGAACACCAAATCCACCTTAAACTGTCGGCTGCCTATCTGCATGGAGTATTGTCTGCCGACAAAAGCAAAGCCACGCCCCATTTCCAAAAGGAACTGCTCCATGTGGTCTTTAAGAGCCTTTTCTAAGTCACTTTCCTTATAGCGTTTCTGTTTGGGAAGTCCAGCAAATTCAAGTACGAATGGGTCGCGAATAATGTCTTGTGGAGTTTGTACTTGATGCCCCTCGTTAGCCAAAGCTAGAATTCCTGCCTTGTCTGTGCTTAGGGCAAGTCGCTGAAACAGGCAACTTTTCATCTGTCTTTTCAGTTCCCTGACTTTCCAACATTCTTTGATGGACTCCGTATAATAAAACTGCATTTCAAGTGTATTATCGCACTTCAATAGCTCAAAATAGTGACTCCATGTCAATTTGTGAGACACTGTCTCACAAATTGGAAAAGCAAGATAAAACTTACGCATATAGACAAGATTAGAACGACTGAAGCCTTTCCCATTTCTTGCCGTTAGGTCTTTGGCAAGGTTCACAAGTAATTGCTTGCCATACTCAGCTCTATCCTTACCTTTAAGCTCATATTCTACGATATATTTGCCTGTCTGCCAGTTGGCATCAAGCAATTCGGTATTGACCGCAGTAATGGCTTTTGATTTCGCCTCACCCCATAGCGTGGTTATGTTGTCTATCAATTTCTGATAGACAACATCATTTATGTTTGTCAAATCATTCTGTCCCATTGCTATATCCACACACGTTCATTATTTAATCATCTGCTTGTACTCTATATGAAAAGTATTGAGGTTCCATTTTCAATTCCTTCTTTAGGTTGTCTGCCATCTGTTTGTTCATAGTTGGCAAAAAAGAGAAATAATTGATTATTGCGGACTGAATACCTTGAATGCAGGCTTTGTTTTTCACCCAGTTTTGTGGTATGAAAGTCTTGTTGGCTTGTATGCAATTTTGGGACTCTGATGCGATTGCGTTGTTTAGACAATTGACAGATATTGCAATAATCGTATCTATAAGGTTATTTGCCTGAGCAAGTCGCAATGACTCCGCAGGAGAAGGTACACCCATTTGATTGTTGCATTTTGCAAAGACCGCAGAAATAGCAAACAACAAATGATATGGAGCATAAGCCTTCATCGTAAGAAGTATTTCATCAAGTGCCAAAGGATTGTCAATAGTCCATGAGTCCATAATTTTATTCATCCAAAAATTCAACGCATAAATGTCTTCTGGATGATATTCGTTTTTGAATAAAGTGGAGAAATATTTGTCAAAAATCTTCGTCTCACCATATGACAAATTTGGGCGTTGCATATACCACGCCATAAGTTCCTTACCCAAATTAGACAGTTCCACAGTATAAGCCTTGTCCTTGTTGGCTGGCACTTGTTCACCTCTCTTGGTTGCGAAGAATCCGTTAGGATATGTTTGCTCATATACTTTCTTCAACTTCAGCACTTGTTTACTATTGCTTCGCAAATCTCTTGCCTTAACAGCACTCTGTGTATTCGTATTAATACTTATAGAATCAGCACGGTCACGTTGTGGAATTTCGTAAAAGCGAAACAATACATAGGCATCATCACGTTTTTTTACATTTTCACTGCAACTCAATATGGTGTTTAATGACTGACAGCCATTAACGACATTCAGTCCGTAAAACTTGAACTGACCATTTTTTAAATCTTCCATTTTATTACAAATGGCAGTTATACCATTATGGAAAAAGAAGAAATCTCGACACTTGTTTGGGTCATTGATCGTTCTCTTAATTTTCTTGTTTACAGTATTGTTGATGCCTAAACTCTGTCTTACATTTTTTTGAAATAGAGAACCATCTTTAATGCCTGGGATTTTGATACATTCCTTTAACGGCATAGCAGCCACAAGAACTTTTGTGGAACTAAGTTCTGTCATGAGATATTTACCCTCTTCTAAAGATACAGTGTGGTTAAGTGTTGGATTTGTTTGCTCTAATACCCTGTTGTAAGCATCCAATAATCCCTGTCTATCAATAACGGCAAACTGGGCGTTTATATCAGAGTTATCGTCTTCTGTCAGTTTGATTTGAAAAGCCTCAATATCTTTCTCCGCATCAACGGAAAAAGTAGAAGTTGTTATCAATTCAAAACATAGACAATATGAATCGTCATTTAATGCCTCGGAAATCTCGGCTATTTTCTTTTTTAGTTTCTCATTCGCATTTTCTTGTAACTTAGCAAGATTGCTAAAATGACTCCAAGAGGAAATAACTTCTCTTACAGGTTCTGCATTAACTGTATCGCCAAGATAATATTTACCTTGAACAATATATATTTTTTGCTCATCCTCATCAATGTAAACTGCATCTATCTGTTTATCATTTGCACCATCTGTTATTGCATCTTTTGTTTGGCATTGGTCCAACAAATGTATATTGCGCATATACCATGCAACAAATCTTTGCCCATCATTAGGAAAGTTCTGTTGATAATAATCGTGCGAAATTTCGTTTTTTATAATATCAAGTATATTCTCCATAATTACATTCTATTCCGGGCATAGCAATTGACCGTGCTAATGCTCTTACCCAACTGTTTTGCCAGCCAAGTTTGTGAAATACCCGTGCTGTCTAAGATATCTTTAATTTGTTTAGTTTCATGAATTCACCGAATTCTGCTGTAAATATACATTAAATTTTGCGATAATCATTATAAAATAAGCTATTTATGTAAATTATTCCAATAAGCGATTGTTATTTCGTGCGGTTATAGTACCTTTACAGCGGAGAAGAGTTGTTTGACAGCAAACATATGCATATTGCAGAAATTGTGACTGTTGCCAAATCATTACCTCTATTGAGGTGAGATACTCATAAATAGCTCATTTTAAGCTATTTGGCAGATTCTATCGTAATTTTCTGATAAAAAACTTCGGAAGATTATTGCTATTTTCAATGAATTGCCGTACCTTTGCAACACTTTTGAAAAAGATGGTCCGGTAGCTCAGCTGGATAGAGCAACAGCCTTCTAAGCTGTGGGTCCTGCGTTCGAATCGCAGCCGGATCACAAAAAAATCCATCGGAAGAAATTCTGATGGATTTTTTTGTATTGTAGATGGTGGTGTGATTTATCTCAGCTGCCCGCGTGAAGATTTGCGTATCATAGACTTGCCCGGGACAAGATAAATCTCCAACCGGCGGTTCTTCTCGCGGTTGTCGACAGAATTGTTGGGAGTGTTTGGCAGCGGGTCGTCGGCGCCCATTGCGTAGGGAATCACATAGTCGCTGCATGCGGCATTGTCCTTTATCCAGTCGAACACGGCCGACACGCGCACCGTGGTGAGGTGGTTGGTGTATGCCTCTGAGCCGGTGTTGTCGCTGTGCATCAGCAGTAGCATCCTGTACATGTCGGGCTCTTTAAGGTATTCCATATATGGGCGCAGCACTTTTGCCGCCGTTGGGCGCAGTGTGGTGTCGTTTGGCAGAAACAGGTCGTTGGCGGCGACAGTGGCTATAATCACCTCTCCGTTGCGTGTCGTCTCGATGTTTTGCCCTGACGACAATAGTTTTTTTGCCTGGATCTGTTGGTATTCGCGTATTTTAGCGCGTTGGTTGCCCAGTTTCGGAAGAGCTTTGTTTTCCTCAAACGACAGGTCGTAGAGCTCAGTGACCGATTTGTCGTCGATTTTTTCGCTTTCAGGCTGTGTTGTTGTTGTTGTGCCGCTCTTTTCGGGATTGGCTTTTTCTTCTTTCTTTTCCTTGTCGGGAGTGCTATCGTCCTTCTTTTTGTCGTCGCTGAAGAATTCCTTCACAGCATTCGCCGAGCGTTTGAAGAAATTGTCCTTGGCATAAGCCGGCGCTATTGAAATCGAGATTGCGACAAAGCCAGCCGCAAGAGAATATAATATGTTTTTTGCACGCATAAATGTCTTAGAAATCGTTAAGCGAATCTTCGTAAAGGTTTTCCAATCCAATGATTTCCAGCACTTCGCTTTCTGTCAGGCCGCAGCCGGTGCTTTCGATTATGGCGCTGGCCATTTTGCGCTCGTCTACGTCTGAGTCGAAGTCTGACAAGTCGAGCAGGCCGTTGTCGTCATAGTAGTCGTAGGCGGCATCGACTATGTCGAGGATGTCGTCGTCTGACAGCCGTGAAGCCACGTCTTCCGACAGCCGCTCTCTGATAAACTTTACAGCGGCGTCTTCCGAGAACTCTTGAAAGTCATTTTTATCGGACATTGAGATTCTGTTTTTTTATATATTTCTCGCTAAGATACAGAATCTCTCTGTTAAATCAAAAAAGATAAACAGTATATTTGATTAATTAGCAAAATTTAGAAGGCATTCCGCTGCGCGGGGTCATAAATCGAGGATGCCCTCGGGCAAATCCATCTCGATTGTTTTTCCTTGCTCGTCGATTTCCGTGATGAAATCCTCCGAAATGGGGATATAGACAGTTTTGCCCTCGTTTTCCACCACAAACAATGCGTTTTCCGTGGAGTCGTCCACGTCGGTTATTGTGCCGATAGTGTTTCCGTCGGTGTCTGTGATTGTGAAGCCGATGAAAAAGTCGCAGTACACCTCATCTTGCTCCGGCATTTCTTCGGCGAGAGCGTAGATGGGGCAGTTGACGAGGCGTTTAGCCTGCGTCTCGTTGCTGATGCCGTCGATTTTCAGCAGCAGAGTGTCGTTGTTCTTCGGGCGTATGCCGTTGACAAAGAACGGCACGAAAATGCCGTCCATCGGCGACACCAGAGCCGACAGCTCGCCGACGGCCATCGTGTCGCAGTCGAAAGTGGCGGAAATCTCGCCGTTGATGCCGTGCGCCTTGTTGTAGCGTCCGATTTCGATAAGTTGGTCGGCGGTGATCATCGTTTATTTGCGCTTTTTCGATTTTTTATTGTTTGAGGCTGGTTTTTCGGGAACCATATCCTTGAAGTCGCGCAGTTTGTGTTCCTCTGGGTTCAGCACAATCTTTCCGCGCGAATAGAGGGCGAGGTCTTTGAATATCTTTTCATCGTCGACACCGTCGATGTTTGACTGCACCATGAGCTTCTTCATCTGGTTTGCAATGAGCAGAGCCAGCTGTGTGCGCTCCTCGCCCTCGGGCATGTCCTGGGCGATGTCAATCAGATTCTCGACGATTTTGCCATAGTGGCGGAAGCGTATCGGCGTCAGTTTGTAAGGAATCTTCTCCGGCTTGGAGTGCAGATTCTCGGGCTTGATCACCTCGCACGGATAGTCGATGTCGAGACGGAAGTCTGACATTATGGCGAGTTGGTTCCACAGCATCTTGTTGAAGTCGTCAACGCCCGCCTGGGCAGCAAACAGATTGCTCATTATCGCCACGATGGCAGACGCGCACCGGTTGCGCTCGTCACGGTTCTCGATGGTGAGGCAATAGTCGACCATCTGCTGTACGTTGCGGCCATATTCTGGCAGCACCAGTTTCTCTTTCTGTGTGTTGTATTCTAACATAATTATTTCGTTGGTTGACAGCCAAGAACGTTTTTCTTTGGCGTTGTGGTGTGGAACTTCTTGATGTAGTTTGGCGTAGAGTATGCAAGGTCGAGAAAATCATTCTCGCGGAATGCCTTTTCCGAGAGGGCAATCATGTCGGCTGCATTGGGACGTATGCCGAGAGTGAACTCCGCGTTCTGGCTCTTTATCAAGTCGGAAGCCTTGTCGGCGCCGTTGCCCATGAAGTGCAGCTTGCGCGACTCCAGCAGGTCGGCAAACGAATTCTCGTCGAGAATCATCGCCTGGTTTGGCATAACCTCGTTGAGGGCAAGGTCGTAGACCGCTGTGAACACCTCCATGCGCCGCGCGTCGATCATCGGCACGAAATAGTCGTCGGGACCGATGTTTTTTGAGAACATTACAGCCACGCTCAGCAGTTTCAGGGTGTTTACGCCAATCAGCGGAATGTCGAGACCGAAGCACAGGCCTTTCGCTTCCGACAAGCCGATGCGCAGACCCGTGTAGGAACCAGGGCCTATGCTCACGGCGACGGCGTCAAGCTTCATCTCGCACATCTTTGCGTAGTCGAGGGCGTTTTTTACGAAGCCGCCAAGCACGGTGGCATGGTTGCGTCCTTTGTAGTCAGCGTCGTGAAATTTCATCTCACCGTCGTGCGACAGGCAGACGGAGCAAACGTCGGTAGACGTCTCAATATTTAATATCGTTGCCATTTGGATTCTTGTTTTTTGCTAAAAGCATTGCAAAGTTACTATCTTTTATGCGAAAAAGAATAATTTTTCGACATATTCGGGGAGATTAGTCCGTATATGTAAGCGATTTTAATTAATTTTGCAGAAGAATTAAACCAATTCCCTACTCAATAAATATGATTAGTTTCTTCAAAAATGTGTCGGGTTCGATTATCGCAGTTGATACCGACCACAAGCTGGAAAACAGCGAAATTGAAAAATTAAAATGGTTGTTCAACGACGCCCAGCTGCTTGACGCCTCTACGGTGGAAGGCAAGTTTGTGGGACCGCGCCGGGAGATGATAACCCCTTGGAGTACGAACGCGGTGGAAATAACCCAGAACATGGGGCTTTCCGGAGTTAAACGCATTGAAGAGTTTTTCCCGACAACAGCAAAAAATCCAACCTACGACAAGATGCTTCAGCGCCTTTATGAGAATCTCGGCGCCGACATCTTTGAAATTCTCAAAAAACCGGATGAGATTGTTTACATCTCCGACATCGAGGCATACAACGAGCAAGAAGGCTTGGCGCTCAATCCGGAAGAGGTGGATTACCTGAAGTCGTTGAGCGCAAAGCTCAACCGTCCGCTGACCGACAGCGAGGTGTTCGGTTTCTCTCAGGTCAACTCTGAGCACTGCCGTCATAAAATCTTCAACGGCGTGTTTGTAATCGACGGCGAGGAGAAACCGTCTTCTCTTTTTAAGCTCATTAAAAAGACATCGCAGGAAAATCCGAATAAGCTTGTGTCAGCATATAAAGACAACGTGGCTTTTGTAGAAGGTCCGGTGATAGAGCAGTTTGCTCCGAAAAATCCGCAAGGCCCCGACTTCTTCCAAATCAAGGACGTTGAAACAGTAATCTCGTTGAAGGCGGAAACCCACAACTTCCCGACGACCGTAGAGCCGTTCAACGGTGCGGCTACAGGAACGGGAGGTGAAATCCGTGACCGCCTCGGAGGAGGAAAGGCGAGTCTGCCGATAGCCGGAACGGCGGTCTATATGACCTCGTATCCGCGCACAGAGGAAAACCGTGTGTGGGAGGCTTCGGCGATGGCGCCGCGCAAATGGCTTTACCAAACGCCTGAGGAAATCCTTATCAAGGCATCAAACGGTGCGTCCGACTTCGGAAACAAATTCGGACAGCCGCTGATTTGCGGTTCTGTGCTCACGTTCGAGCATAAGGAAAACGGAGAGGAATTTGCCTACGACAAAGTGATTATGCTTGCCGGTGGCGTGGGATTCGCAGCAAAGCGCGATGCCCTGAAGGGCGAGCCTAAGCCTCACGAAAGCGTGGTGCTGATGGGCGGCGACAACTATCGTATCGGTATGGGCGGCGGCGCCGTGTCGTCGGTCAACACCGGACAATACGACAACTCTATCGAGCTCAACGCCGTGCAGCGCGCCAATCCGGAGATGCAGAAGCGTGTGTCAAACGTAATCCGTGCGCTTGCCGAGTCTGACAACAATCCGATTGTGTCAATCCACGACCACGGTGCCGGCGGACACTTGAACGCTTTGTCGGAACTCGTTGAGTCGACAGGCGGAAAAATTGAAATCGGAGCTCTCCCGGTGGGCGACCCTACACTGTCGTCGAAAGAAATCATCGGCAATGAGTCGCAGGAGCGTATGGGCATGGTGATTGAGCAAAAAGACATTGAGTGGGTGCGCACAATTGCCGAGCGCGAACGTGCTCCGTTCTATGTGGTCGGAGAAACCACCGGCGACCATCGTTTTGTCTTTGAGCAGACCGACGGTGTGTGCCCGATCGACTTGGCTATGAGCGACATGTTCGGCAGCTCGCCAAAGACTTATATGACCGACTCTACGGTAGAACGCCATCTAAAGTCGGTTAAATACAAGAAATCAGACATCAACACATATATAGAAAATGTGCTTCAGCTCGAGGCGGTTGCCTGCAAGGACTGGTTGACAAACAAGGTTGACCGTTCGGTGACAGGCAAGGTGGCACGCCAGCAATGTCAGGGCGAGATACAGTTGCCTCTCAGCGACTGCGGCGTTGTGGCACTTGACTATACAGGAACGAAAGGTATCGCAACATCAATCGGCCACGCTCCGCAATTGGCTTTGGCTGATTCGGCACAAGGCTCTGTGGCGTCGATAGCGGAAGCTTTGACAAACATTGTGGGCGCGCCTCTCAGCGACGGATTGAAGGGCGTTTCGCTCAGCGCCAACTGGATGTGGCCTTGCCGCAACGCCGGCGAGGATGCCGCTCTCTACAAGGCAGTGGAGGCATGCAGCGACTTTGCCTGCCGTCTTGGCATCAACATCCCTACTGGCAAGGACAGCCTCTCGATGACGCAGAAATACGGCAAGAAAAAGGTGATGGCTCCAGGCACGGTGATTATCTCGGCTGCCGCTGAGGTGTCTGACGTGCGCAAGGTTGTGTCGCCGGTGGTTCAAAACAAGAAGAACACCACTCTTGTCTACGTTGATTTCAGCAATTCTCCGCTTGCGCTCGGTGGCTCTGCGTTCGCGCAGATGCTCGGCAGTGTGGGCAGCGACGTGCCGCGCATCGACTCCGCTGAATATTTCGCAAAGGCATTTGCCGCTGTTCAGTCGCTTGTCGACGAAGGCAAGGTGCTTGCAATGCACGATGTCTCGGCGGGCGGTCTTGTCACCACGTTGCTTGAGATGACATTCGCCAACACGAAGGGCGGTTTGAACATCAACCTCGACGGATTTGACGACAAGGATGTCGTGAAGCTGTTGTTTGCTGAAAACAGTGCTGTCGTGATGCAAGTTGAGGACAAAAACTTGAAGGCTGTGGAAGCGGCTGTCGACGGTTTGCATGCCGTGGCAATCGGCACGGTTCAGGACGAGCGTGTGGTTCTCGTGTCAAATCTCGGTTGCGAGTATCTGCTCGACATTGATTATCTGCGCGACTTGTGGTTCAAGTCATCGTATTTGCTCGACCGCCGTCAGAGTGGCGCGGCATGTGCGAAAAAGCGTTTTGAGAACTATAAGAAGCAGCCTATACGCTATAAATTGCCGAAGGATTTCAAAGGCACGCTTGCCTCTTACGGACTTACCGGCAACCGCCGCACTCCGACAGGCATCAAGGCTGCCATTATCCGCGAGAAGGGTGTGAACGGCGATCGCGAGATGGCATATTCGCTTTATCTCGCCGGCTTTGATGTGAAAGACGTTCACATGACCGACCTTATGTCGGGTCGCGAAACTCTTGACGACGTCAATATGATTGTGTTCTGTGGAGGATTCTCCAATTCCGACGTGCTGGGCTCGGCGAAAGGATGGGCTGGCGGCTTTGTCTGGAACGAGAACGCAAAGGCTGCCCTGCAGCGCTTCTTCGCCCGTAAGGACACTCTGAGCCTTGGCATCTGCAATGGTTGCCAGCTGATGATAGAGCTGAACCTCATCAATCCGGAATTCAAGCACAAGGCTACGATGGAGCACAACGACTCGCATAAATTCGAGTCGCAGTTCCTTGGCCTCCGCATTCCGGAAAACAACTCGGTGATGTTCAAGTCGCTTTCAGGCTCCAAACTTGGCATCTGGGTGGCTCACGGCGAAGGTAAGTTCAATTTGCCTGAAGGCGTTGAAAACTACAACGTGGTTGCGGAATATGCGTATGCGTCATATCCAGCCAATCCTAACGGATCGCCTAAGGCTGTTGCGGGTATAGCGTCGGCCGACGGCCGCCATTTGGCGATGATGCCTCACCTTGAGCGTGCCATCTTCCCATGGCAGTGCGGATTCTATCCTGAAAACCGCTGTCTTACCGACGAGGTTACTCCTTGGATAGAGGCGTTTGTCAATGCACGCAAGTGGATTGAGCAGAACAAGAAATAACAGCAACTCCTGAAAAAGCAGTCAGCGCCGTGTCGATGGATGCGGCGCTGACTTTTTGTGGTATGCTCGGCATGAGCTTATTCTAATGGGTGCAAGTCCCTAACAA
>ERZ791881.762-NODE-762-length-25585-cov-5.098002_pt1 | contig 25585 bp, 27 predicted proteins | sample MGYA00510161_ERZ791881 | MGnify/ENA primary metagenome ERZ791881 (study PRJEB30046, sample SAMN00792073) | human gut metagenome | study: EMG produced TPA metagenomics assembly of the A metagenome-wide association study of gut microbiota in type 2...
TTTAAAAGCAGGAGAGCCATAAAAATACTCGGATACCCGCTGGCGCAGGAGCAGCGGATCGGCGCCCATGCGGGAGCGGACCAACTGTGCGGATACCGTGTCCCGCTCCGCGCGCAGCTTTTCCGTATCCGTGGCGGCAATGTCCAGATACACGCCGCAGTGGATGAGCGGTTCCTTTTCCTGCCGCTGCTTCGCCAGCAGCTCCGCCATATCCCGCAGGTTGGCCTCCGCCGTGACGCTCTGCTTATAATCGTTGGTGTTGCTCCGCTCCATGCGGCTTTTGTTGGTGGCGGCATGAAGGATGGCGTCCTCCTCGGCAGGCGTGACCTGCCGCGCCGTCAGGCGCAGGTTGACGCCGCCCATATCGCCAAGACCCCGCAGCAGCGCCAGCTCATCCGTCATGGGCGGGTAGCTTTTCAGCGCCATCGCCGTGTGATACCGGCTGCCGAGAATGAAGTGATCTGTGTTGAACTTCACCGCCGCGGGCGCGATCATATCCAGAAAGTCCTTCGGACGCTGTACCTGCTCTGCCGCTTTCTTTTTCGCTTTTGTTTTCTTTTTAGCCATGTGCCATATACTCCTCTCCATCGAAATCACGGAAGACCTCCGTGGTGAGATCCTGCCGGTAGTAGATCGCCAGCAGGCGCTTCACATCCTGCTCCTCCGCCAGACGCACGCGGAGCCCGTGGTCGCAGATGGCTTTCTCCAACTGCCGCAGCGCGCTTTCATCCGCACCGGCTTTTTCATCCAGTGGGAGCACCAGCACAAATTTGCGGGAAGAGGCGGAGGAGAACTGGATGGCGTCCAAATGGGCCATGTCCCGCTCTAACAGCTCCCGCACGGCAGGCTCCGTTTCCTCCTCCAAGCGCCGCAGGTAATATTCCTTGTTCCGCTGGAAGGATTCGCGGGAGTCCAGCGCCAGAATTTCCAAGGTTGGTTGGGTGCTGAGAAGCATGGTGAGGGAGCGAACGCGGCCCCGGATGACCTCCGGGGACAGGACGGAGAGGTTGTCCGGCTGGATCAGGAAGAAGACCCGCTCTCCGGAATCTGTCACGATGCCGTGGGGCGTCACACGGACGATGCCCATGAGCTGCCGGGTCGACTGCCGCTGGCGCAGTTCCTTTTTCTGTTTTCGGTTCATAGATCCTGCCTCCATTCATAGTATTGCTGCCGCAGAAAGAGAAAACAGGCGGCACGGCGCAGGAAATCCAGAATGCTGGAGCCATCCACCTGAATGGTGAGGAAGGCATACAGCACCGTGACCACCAGCAGTCCCATGCCGAGGCCCTGTGTCAGCGCCAGCACAGAGAGCAAAGCGCCAATGCCGATCACGGCGATGTCCCGCAGCAGCCAGAGCCACAGCATGGGCTTGGCTTTCAGGTTTTCGGGGTAAATAAACATTTTGTTCCTCCAAAGCGAAACCGCTGCCGAGGATCTCAGCAGCGGTTCACGCGATGTATTTCTTATTCTTCGGCAGTGCCGGTGTCCTCCGCCAGTGCCTGCCGGATGCAGTCCAGGAAGAAGGCATTCTGCTTGATGCCGTTCCGCTTGAGGTATGCTTTGAGCTGCTCAAACAGCTCGGTGGGCACCTGAAACGCCACCGTCCTCACATTGTCCCTGTCCATCTTCACATTTTCCTCCATTTCATAATATTTTGTGATGAGCGCGGTCATGTACCGGCTCAGTGTCTCGCCGGATTCCGCCTGCCGCTGCCGTACTTTGGTATGCAGCTCCAAGGGGATCTCAGCGCAGAGGTTGCGCGTTTTTTCTGCCATGGCAGTTCCTCCGATCTTTTTAATGGTAAAGCTAAGATACCCGAAAGCAAGCGCGAAAGCTATGACCAAAGCCAACGAAGAAGCGGTACGAAACAGTGACGATACCAACAAAGCGGCTATGCTACCCGCATGGCCGCGGCGATCCGCGACATAATAAACTCCACACAGGGTATCGCCACGCTGTTGCCCAAAGCTTTGTACCTTGCACTATCCGACGCGCCGGGGATGTCTGTCCAGCCGTCCGGGAAGCCCTGGAGCCGTTCACACTCCAAAGGCGTCAGGCGGCGAATGAGGTGATGTGTTTCAGAACAGGATGCGTTGATGATACACTTATCCTGACTGACGTATTGATTACCGATACCTTTTTCATCTCCGCGGCATAATGCTCCAACTGTTTTTTGATAAAGTTCTACGACCGCGTGGCGGTCTGTGGCGGTCAATGTATACGCCAAATCCTCCTGACAGCCAAGGCCGTTGCCGCCGTTCTCCGGCTGGCGGTCTACAATGTTTCCGGCAATGCAGATGGCGCCCGCGTTCTGCTCAACCAGAGGTATATTGTTACCACCTGTGCCATAACGGGCAGACATGGTGGGCGCTACCTTGTGGGGGCCAGTGTAGCGGCTGTCAATGCCGTGATTTTCGTAAACAAGAGGTTGGTGTCCATGCTCCTGTGCTCGGAGGGTTCCGGACACGTTTTCGCTGCATTCCATCACGCTGCCGCCCTGGTCATTAAGGCATAAAACAGACGGCATACAGTTCCCGCCGGGGCTGCCCTTGAGGGTTGGAGCAACTGATTCGTTGTATCCAATGCCGCCTGCGCTGGCGCCTGCTCCGGCGGAAAAACCGGCAACAAAGGTCTGCTGCTTCATCCCCGGCTGTGCGCCCAGCGCACCCGCCACATCGCACAGATCCCGCACCTCGTCCCGCTGGTTGGCGGCAAAGGCCATGACACCGTTATAGCCGTCAAAGCCCTCCGCAGCTCCATTTGGCTGTGTCACAAAGGTCTGCATCTGCATATTGGTGAGCTGACCGTCCGGCCGCATGAGCCCCGCTTGGATCTTAAGCGCACGCGCCAGCATCTTCGGCAGCTTCTTTCCGCGCTCAAAGGCGCGGCGCAGGATGCCCAGACAGGCTGTTTTCGATAGATAATATTTTAAGGCTGGGTACGCCTCCAGTATGCCGGACAGTGAGACGCGGATCGGGCGGCGGGGCGCGGCCCCGGTATTGAGGGGCCGCTTGCCTTCCCGCCATGGAGATCGGAGCTCCCAATGGCGCTGTCCAAAGAGATCCACGGGAGAGGACAGCAGATCCAAGTGGAAATACGGGATCGAAACCAGTTCGGAGTCCGGCTTGCCCGATCTGCGCTTGGGCGGAGCTCCGCCCCTTTCAGCCGTGTCTAAATCAAGCATCGTCATCTGCCCGGTCGTATCGAATCGGTACATCTATGAGACCTCCTTCTCACTGTTTTCCGTTTCGTCAAATACATCAAATAAAAGCTGGGGCGCGAGCGGCCCGGCAAAGTCAGCAAGGAGAAAGATGCGCTTGCGACGCTGCGCGACGCCACACAATTGAGCGTCCAGACAGCGCCACGCAATAGAAAACATATCGCCTGCCGTGAGATCACCGACATCGGGCCATCCGTAAGGATAGGGGCCTGGGATAAGCTCGTTGGGAAAGCAGATCCGCACGATCTCCTCCAGCACGATCCGAAAGTCCTCATACTTCGGTTTTCCGCTTGAAAAGGCCCCCGGCACGTTCTCCCAACACATCCAGCGCGGCCGTATGTTGACGCTCTCCCGGCCACGGGCTTTCTCTGCCAACCGCATTTCACGCACAATGCGCATCTGCTCCATAAAGAGGCCAGAACGCGCGCCGACAAGACCTGCCCTTGCGCCAGCAACGGAGAGATCTTGACACGGGCTGCCCCCGCAGATGATGTCCACAGGCGGCAGCTCCGCGCCACGCAGCTTAGTGATGTCGCCTACATGGATCATGCCGGGAAAGCGCAGCTTTGTCACCTCAATGGGAAATGCTTCGATCTCCGACGCCCATATCGGCGTGATGCCGTTGCGGACCGCAGCCAAAGGGAATCCGCCGATACCGTCGAACAGGCTGCCCATGGTGATTTGTGTTAACCAGGTCATATCATCACCCTTTCATTTGATCGCCGCGGCGATGGTTCGGGTGGTGTTGACGGCAGCCTGCGCCGTATACACGGCGCTCGTAATATTGGCCTTTGTTGTGGTGTCCAAGCCAAAGCTGCCAGCGATGCGGGGAACTTCGCCTGCGGAGAGCATGAGCCCCACGCCCATGAGCGCGTGGTCCTTGAAGACCATGAGTCCCGCAATGAGGATGGTGGACTGGAGAAAGGCGGTCAGGCACAAGCCGATGACCTGCCGCATCCAGCCCATAAAGCCGTCCAGATAGCCCCGTGGGACGCTGAACATATAAAGGCTGCCCACCGCGATCTGGATGAGCAAAATGCCCCCGCGTTTCAGATTGGCGAAAAACACCTTGATGACCGCGTAGCCCATGAGGATCACGCAAAAGAGGAGCATGATGGGGCTGGTGATGACGCCAAGGCCGAAGTGGGAGCTGTTCACCACATCCGTAAGCGTCTGGATCTCCTTGAGCTCCGTGATGATGTCCTGTCCCACCTCACCGATGCTTCGTCCGTAGCCGGTAAGTCCCGCGGAAAAGGTTCCCTGCAGCGACACGGATAGGGCGTAGAGGCGGACGGGGACAACGGTGAACAGGCTCACCGCCAGAAAGCCCTTGATGATGTTCATCCCGCACTGCTGGAGATTACCCCTGCCAGCGGAGTATTCGATGCCGCACTCAAAGGCGCAGACCACCACGCTGACCGTAAATAACGCCCACGCGAGGCGGGAGAAAAAGAGGACGATGGCGCTGACCCATTCCAGCTCAAACAGCTCCACGCCCATATTGCCCATGAGGGCAAAGAAGTTGCCGAGAAAGCCTATGGCCTGCCCATAGACCCAGTCCATGAGCTGATCCAGGACTGTCGCGGCGACAAAATCCCAAATAAATATTGTTCATTCACCTCCGGAGACGCGACAAGGCCGCCGCCCTTTCGGGCGACGGCCTTGACTGCTGTCTTTACTTATTTCATTGTCTGTCCAAAGCTTTGGGTATCTTTGCTTTCCGGTTCATATCCAAGTTTCTGGCAAACAAAGTCTTGAACGAGCCTGCATTCCTTTAACGCGCAGACGGCGTCGGATTCATCCAGTTCTAAATTGGACGGATAGCGAACTTGAACGCCGTATGGCGTCAGTTCAATACAGGAGTCTGCCAGTTGCTCAAACCGCGTGTCTACTTCGCAACACAGCTTACAAAGCTGGATAAGGTCATGCGTTTTGGGCGGCTCTCTGTCGAATTGAACAAGCGTGGCTTTTAGAAATTTTTCGGCAGCCTGTTCACAGTGATAGCAAATAATTTCCACAGGCAGCGGACGCATCGTCAGCAGATGTTCCGCGGCGCTGAGATCCATATAGGCAAAGTCAAGCCATTCGCTGCTCCAGCCGGTGCTCATACAGCAAGACCCCCTCTCTTGCGATTTTCCGCTCCAGAGAAGCGTGTTCCGCTCTCTGATGGAATGCGTTAGAGCGATAAACAATTACATCCAAGGGGACGGACTGCGCTGAAAAGAGCGCACGGCGGATCGCCTTGACCGCGTCTGCCGGACGCATGGAATTTTCCGGGATAATGACGCACAAATCGTAGTCACTATCATCGGTTGGTGTACCATAGGCGTATGAGCCGAAAAGATAGATCTTCTCTGTACCCACAGTTGCGTCAATGATTCGGCAGATATCAGAAAGCTCATTTTTCACAGATTCTGTCATTCGCGCCGCCTCCTTTCCTAATTTCCATTATACCCAGCACGCAGAAAATAAGCAACTGATTTTTACCCTTGCACTACTTAGATGCCGATGATGCTCCAAATGTATTTCGGAGCCGTCAGCGTGAAGATGAGGCAGGCAAAGAGGATGGCGGGGCCGGTCCACTCAAATTGACCTCGCTGGCGAAAATCAAAATACGCGCCGCCAAGCTTTACAAAGAACGCGATGGCGAGGATCATATCCAGCGCCGGGAACACCACCTTCTCCACCACGCTTTTAATTTGCGTAGCTGCCTCCTTCCATGTCTGTTCCACCGCGCCTGCTACATCGCCGCCCGCGGCGAGGGCGGAGGTGCAGCAGAGCGCGGTCAGGAGCAGGAGTGCCAACGCCAAAATCATGATTTTTTTGTGTTTCAAGATATCAACCTCCTTGATATGGGGATGCCGCCCCTTGCGGAGCGGCATCCGTTGTTGTTAGCTCTTAATAACCGGTGCGGGGCAGGGGCTTGCTGGGAGCATAAACTCTGGTGACCCAACGGGAGGTCGCCATGATCCACTGCCCGTTGTAGACGCCGCCCGCGTCCGACGTGTTGACGAACTGCGTACCGCCGGTGAGCTTGGCAAGTGCCTTGCAGTCCACGCGAGGGGTCTCCACCTGCCGGAAGTTGGCGGGGACGATGCCGAACGCAGCCATAAACTCCGTCACATACTCGTTGGCGGCAAGTCCCAGCGCCGCGGGGGAAGCATCCAGCACATAGTTTTTGGATGTGCTCAGGTTATCCGCCAGCGTGCGCCAGGTATCGCCGCTGAGATTGGTTTTGTACACGATCTTATAGTTTCCAGGGGTATTCCACGTGCCAGTATAGATGGTCTGAAGCCGCACCGCCTTGACGGGCAAAGTGTCTCTCCAATAAAAAGATTCCAGCGCCGTGGTGGAATTGTTGGCAATGCCGGTGAAATTGTAACGGACAAGCTGCCCCGGCATGACCTCCACGTAGCCGGTTTTCTTGATGGACACATTCGTGTACAGGCTCTTATTGGTCATGGCTGCCTTGACGATTTGACCGGCGTACTCGATCTCTACCTCGATGGGGGTCTTATCCAGTCCGTAAAACTCCGCCGCCTTGGATTCCACGATCTTATACCGTGCCAGCGGCAGAGGCTTACTCACCGCCAAGCCGTTTTTGTCCGTCTTGATTGTATCCACCAGACGGTTGGTGCGGGCGTTGTAGATCTCAAAGACGGTGTTGGGGATGGGCGTCCCGGCAGGCCAGCCATTCATGGCGTTGTAGTCCGCGCTGACCTTCGTCACTTGGATCTGCCCGGTAACAGGGGTGTTCTTCCACTCGATTTCCGTGGTTTCGCCGGATTTTACATACACGGTCTTTTTCTGCGTGTCGGGGATATAGCCCTCATTCTCCAATTCCCGCAGATAGTAGCGGCCATCTTCCAGTCCCTCAAACCGGACATAGCCCCGGTCATCGCTGGTTTCCTGCGCGATGGGGTTGTTGCCGCTGTCATAGAGGAGGAAGGACACACCGGGGATGCCCTCGCCGGTGACGGCATTGACCTTGTGGATCAGAATGCCGGAGATGGCCTTGTTGGTGATCTCCAGCGTGGCGGTCTGGCCATCCCTGACCTCGACCCGATGGGGCGTGTCATCCAGACGGTAGCCATCGGCAGCCTTCAATTCCGTCACGGTGTACCAGCCGTTTTCCGCTTCGGGGAGATAGATCACGCCGTTTTCATCGGTGGTGAAGGTGCCGACGATCTCGCCATCCATTTTTTGGATCTCGAACTGGACGCCGGGGATGCGCACTCCGGTTTTTTCGTCCTTCTTAATGACGGTAAGCCCGCCCGCGCGGACGTTATAAAAGCGAAGGGTCTGCACCTCGCCCGCCTTGATGAGAATGGATTTCGGCACGCCGTCCAGCACAAAGCCCTCCACGGTCTTGACCTCCCGCGCCGTAACGGTGGTGCCGGGGATCCGGTCATGGATAACGACGCGGCCATTCTCATCGGTGATGAACTCTCCGTTGCTTCTGCCCACAACAGCGCCGCTGCTGTCGGTGACAAGGAAGGTCACGCCCTTCAGCGGCGTTGTAGTGCCCTCGATATACTTTTCGATCACAAGGGTGGTGCTGGGCGTGTTGGTGAAGTGCAGCGTCTGGGTGTCATTGGGGTTGACCACCACGGTCTGGGTGCGGCTGGCCTCGTCGATGGTGTAGCCGGGAATGGTGGCCGTTTCCGTCACCACCAGCGTCCCCACCACGCCATGGATGGTGATTTTGCCATCCTTGTCGGTGAAGTACAGGCCGTTGCTGCTGATCTGTCCATTTTCAGCGGGTACAAACTCGCCGGTAGAGGTCGTCACCTTGAAGGTCACGCCCTGCAGGGGCTTCCCGGTGAGGGAATCCCGCTTGTCGATCACCAGGGTTCCGGCCTTGGAGTTTTTCACGATGACCGTCTGCGTATCGCCGTTTTTGCCGATGACCACGTTTGTGGACGCACGATCCATCACATACCCTGTTGGGGCCTTGATCTCGTTGATGGCATAAGCGCCGGGGGCCAGATTGGTGATCGTGATCTCGCCCTGCCCATCCGTGGTAAAGATACCGTTTTGCGTCAGGGTGCTGGTGCCGATCACGCCGTCCAGCCCCACCTCACAGCCAGCGGCAGTGGTCACCCGGAACTCCGCACCGGGAAGGGGCTGACCCGTGGCGCTGTCCCGCTTCTGGATGATGAGCTTGCCCTTGGGCTGGTTCTTGAAGGTCAGGCTGATCGTGCGGCCTTCCTTGATCTGAACGGTCTGGGATTGGGTATCAATGATATAGCCGTCCGGAGCCTTCGTTTCCGTCACAATGACGCTCTTGCCGGGTTTCAGGCCGGGGACGCGGATCTCGCCATGCTCATCCGTCCGGAAGATGCCATTGGCGTCACCAATCAGTGTGCCGTCCGCGTAGGTGATCTTGAATTCCGCGTTGGCGAGGGTCACACTGGGGTTCACGGAACAGACCTTGCGGACCAGCAGGATGCCGTCCGGGGCGTTGTCAAAGCGGACGGTGACAACACTCTGCTCACCGCTGTCCGCCAGATAGATCGTTTCCGAGGCGTTGATGATGGAGTACCCATCGGCAGGGTCAACCTCCTCCACGATATAGGTGCCCGCGGTCAGCCCCGTCCAGATGGCGGTGCCGTTCTTGCCGGTGACCTTCTGCCCGATGGTCGTGCCGCCGGTGCCGGAGGTGCCGCCCAAAAACCGCAGCTGGAAGGTGCAGCCGGGGAGCGCCGCATGGGTCACGCTGTCATACTTCTCAACGACGATGGCATTCAGCGGAGTATTCTGGAAGGTCAGGGTCTTGCTCTCGCTGCCGTGGAGGATGATCTTCTGGGTGGAGGGTTCCTTCATCTGGAAACCGGGAGCGGGTTCCACTTCCGTCACAGTGTACGCGCCGGGATAGAGCCGCTTGCCCTGCTCATGGAGCCGGATCTCGCCCTTGGCGTCTGTGAGGATATTTCCGTAATCGATGGTGGCAGGGGCCTCGGCGGATTCGCCGCTGCTGGTGTAGGTGATGTGGAACTTGGCTCCCTCCACAGGAGCGCCCGCCACGCTGTCCTCCTTGTAGATGGTGAGCTGGGGCATTTTCCGATTCTTGAAAGTGACATTCACCTCGTCACCGGCGTTCAGGCTGACGGTCTGCTCCCTGTCGGCGTTTTTGCTGGGCAGGTAGTACGGAGCGGGAACAGACTTTTCCGTGATTTTATAGCTGCCGGGAGCGACGCGATCCGTCACCGTGCCGTCCGCGCCGGTAGTCCAATCGGCGGAGAAATCACTGTCGATGCCCTCTACGGTAAACACGGTGCCGGGGATGGGCTTGGAATCCTCCGCGTCGATTTTGGTGATGGTCAGCCGGGGCATTTTCAGATTTTCAAATACGAGGTTTTGATCGTTGCCGGGGCCGAGGTAAATGGTCTGGATCGTCTCGCCGCCCACCACATAGGGGTCAGGGACGGATGTTTCCTTTACCTCATAGCTGTCAACAGGAATCGCGGTGAGGACCGCCTTGCCGTCCGGCCCGGTGGTGACGTCCTGATGATAGCCGTAATGGATGCCCTTGATCTCAAAAACCGTGCCGGGGATAGGCTGCTTGGTCTGCTTATCCAGCTTCTGGATGGTCAGATTGGGAAGCTTCTGGTCTTTGGCTGTTACGGTCACGGTGCCGCCGCCATTGACGGTAGCCTGATCCACATGGGCGCAGACGGGGGCGGTCAGCTTGGCGTAGGGCGCGGGGGCGCTGACCTCCACAAAGGCGTACATCCCCTCCGTCACATGGGGGACGGTGATCTTGCCGGAGGCGTCCGTGGACTCCGTGCCGATCAACTGCCCGTCCCGGAGGATATGGAATACCGCGCCGGGGAGGGGCGCGTTGGCGTCGGTCAGCTTGATGAGCTGGATCTTTACCTTCGCGTCATTCTCAAAAACGAGCGATACGTCCGTTTTGCCGTCCCAATAGAATTCCTGACGGACTTTGCCGGCGTCCTTACTCAGAGAGTAGCCGTTGGGCGGCGTCACTTCTTCCGCCACATAGCTGCCGATGGGCATGGTATCCCAAGGCACATCTGTGAGCGCGCCGCCCGCTCCGGTGGTATAGGTGCCGGTGAAATTGTTATCCACACCGGTGATCTTGATGACCGCGCCGGCGAGACCTCTGTTGGGATCATCCGCGTCCACCTTGCGGATCTTACCGGTGGCGGTGACGGTGGGGGTGTCTGTAAAGGTGATCGTCACGGTGCTGCTGCCGTTGTTCGGCAGGACTACATATTCAGGCCCCGCGTTGTCGATCTCGTAGCCGTTCGGGGCCGCCGTTTCCGTTACGGCGTAGGTTCCGGCGTCCAAGGGAGAGAGGGTATAGGTGCCGTCCGTGCCGGTGACGATGTCCTTGGAGAAGGAGCCGTTGGTGGATTCCACATGGAACCGCGCTCCGGCAAGGCCCTTGGTGGGGTTGGTGGTGTCCACCTTCTTGATCACCAGCTTGTACTGCTCATTCGTGACGGTAAGACTGCCGATCATAACGCTCTGGACGGTGCTGGCGGGGTGGGCGGCAGAGCCAGCGCCGGTGAAGGAATACTCTTTTACGTCGCAATCGCCCCAAACATCCTGCTTGCCAAGATCCAGAATGTATTTCGCCCGATCCCGGAATGTGGTGCCGTCGCAGGTCTGGTCGATGTTGGTATAGCTTGCGCCCTTCAGCGAGTTCCAGACGTACATCAATTCCTCCGCGCAGGCGGTGGATGGATCACCCAGGGAGCCGTCCTTATACCGCCACACGATGGCCTGTACCCAGGCGTTCATGTACCAGCTATAACCGGAATCCCAGATGTCATCTACGCCAAGGGCGTGGGCCTTGTCCGTGAAGATGCCGAGGGAGTGGGCGTAGTAATAGGCCATCATCATTTTGACGGTGGGATCGGTGACGGGCTTCGGATCGCCCCAGGTCTGCCCGATCAGGGAGATGCCCATGCCGCCGCCCTTCGTCCCGCAGAAGCCCACGGAGGTCTTTCCGGCCACGCCGTAATACATCTGGTGCATTGTGCATCTGCCAAGGCTGGCGGACTGATAAGAGACGCCGCTCATGCCGAACCGCTCCAGCTTGATGGTGTCGGCTCCCGCCGCCAGCGCGGCAGTGGGGAGCAGGCCGAGGACGCAGATCAGGGCCAGCAGCATCGCGGTCACGCGATTTTTCAATGAATGCCATGTCTTTTTCATCGTTATTTGACCTTTCTTTTTAGATTTGCTCATTAGATTTGCTCATAAGAAATGGCCTTCCGGCGATGAAGCTGGAAGGCCATGTGAGCATATTGAGTTGCGGATAGGTTATGCGTAGGGATTGTGCGCGTTGGGATCACCGACGAACAGGAAGCAGATCGTTCCGCCCTCATCAGTTGAGATCCCGACGCCGATGGTGTCGCAATCAGGGTCAACCATCGTCTGGAAGTGGCCGGGAGAATTCCGCCAGTTCTCCACTGCCCGCTCTGCGGTTTCAGAGGCGGGCACATTTGCGAACGCGGTGATGTTCGATCCAAATCCATGGGGATACCCGGAGGCCGCTACCGCCTCGCACTCCACCTTATTCTGGTGGTATGTGACACGCAGGGACGCGCAATGCTGCGCCGCGTCCATCAGAGCCGCGTTGACCGTCAGCTCTGGCGCGCCGTTTTCACGGCGTACCTGATTGACCAGCCGGACGATCTCCTGCCGCGCCGCGTCTGTCTGACTGGCGCCGGATTCCGGAATGCTCGCACTTTGCTTGCCGTCAACTACCGTCAGCGTTAAAGTGGCGGTCTGGCCATGCTGATCGGTCACGACCACATCGGATGTGCCGCTGCTGACCGCGATAGCGGTCCAGAGGCCGGAGGCATTCTCAACGCGGATGACATTGGGCTGCGTGGAGACCACACTTTTTATATCCGCGCTGGGACTGATATTCAAGCCGCTGCGGTCTCCGGGGCGGAGGGTGCTGCCCTTGTAGCTGCTGACGCGGATGCCTGATTCGGCAGGGGCGATCCCCGTGTATGGATGCCCAGTGTCGATTTGGACTCCGGCGCTCCAATACACATTGAAACCGACCTGTTCGCCCATGTCCCGCAGCTTGATGTAGTTGTGTCCCGCAATATTGTAGGCTTGCATTTCCACCTGTTGACCATCCACAAAGATGGGCTGCCAGGTAGGTTCCGCCGTGATCCCGGCTGCGACTGCGATAGAGCCGCCGGTCAGCGCCGCGCCGATCACCATGCCGGTGAGCATCATACTGACATTTTTTCTCACATTTTTGCTCTCGTTCATCTTTCTGCCTCCATTCTAACTGTGTATGTGGGAAAATCTTCTTCGCAGCTTCACCATATCACAAGTGTGGGGCAGAAGTCGAACAGAACCGATTCGGCAAAAGGGAGAAAGATTCAGACCTCCGCTGCGGTGACGCACCAGCGCTGGTCCCGCTGGTTGCGGACGCAGGTGTAGAGCGTCAGCATATTTTCGCCGGAGTCCGCAAGACCGCCGCGGTCTGTCTCTCTGACCTTGCTGACGTCCGTCACCTTGTAGGTACGGGTGCCCAGCTTGGTGGTCAGGGTAATTTTGTCCCCGATGTCCAGCGTGTGGATCTGGCCGAAATAGCTGTTGGCACCCCGGTTATGAGCGGCGAGGCAGACATTGCCCTCCCAGATGGAGGTGTCCTCAAAGTGCCCGATCCCCTTGGCAAGCGTCTTGCTGTCCGTCCCCTGATAAATGCGGACGTTCAGATCCAGTGCGGGGATCTCCAGCCTGCCGAGGGAGCCGTTTTTGTAGTAGAGGTCGCCCGTCACCTCCGTGAACAGCACGGCGGGCTGATAGCCGCTGCCGCCATTCACCGTGCTGCCTGGGGTAATGACGCCGGAGGCACTGCCGCCAATGACCGCGCCGGACGCGGGAATACCACCGGAGGCCAGATTTGGAGTGAGGTACTCGCCGGTGTAGAGGGCGTTCATGCTCTCCGAACCGAAAACAGGCGGAATAAGCGCGGCATTTTTGCTCATGTCGGTGTTTTTCATAGCGCCGCCGTCCGCCGTGTGGATGACCTCAATAGATGTATCCCCGCCAAAGTCAAAGTCCTTCGGAGGGGCAATGCTGTATTCCAGCGCCGAGGCACTGGCCGCAAGGGATGCCATCATACTGACGGCAAGCGCGAAAGTCAAAATCTTTTTCATTCTGTATCCTCATCATCCGCGTTTTCTTTTCTGTGCTTCACCAGCAGTGCGCCGCCGACACACGCACCTGCCGCAGCCACGACACCAATGGGGATGAGCACATAAGACCAACGGAACGCGGACGTTGTGGCGGGTGTCTCCGCAGGCTCCGTGGGCTGGATGGGCGTTCCCTCAAAGATAGCCACATACCGGACACGGTTCAAGGCGATCCGGCTGACGGTCCCGGCGTAGTCCGCCGTGACGGTATAGCCTTTCACATAGCTGCTGGTAGCGCTGCCGGAATAGGTGGCAACGGCCGTGTAGCGATCCGCCACGGCGTAACCGTCCATGTTAGCGGTGTTGTCCGTCTGCCACTGGATGTCCGTGAGCGTCAGGGTCTTGCCGTTTTCTGTAATGGTTTTGGGAAGATACTGCGTATCCTGCTCGGCAAGATTGGGATAGCTGCGCTTGGTGGAGATTTCCCTGGTGGAGCTGCCGTAGCCGGACGGCTCCACCTGCACGGTATCAAGTCGGAGCGTCAGGGTCCCCATGAGGCCGTCATCCGTGATGAATTCCCGCTCCTGCGGCAGCAGCGCCAATACAGATTCCATGTCTTTTTTGGCGCTTTCAACGGAAATATGCTCCGTGTGCTGGCGGCTCTCATTTTCAGGAAGCTCCTGCTTCAGAAGGTCCGTCAGGGTGTAGTGAAAGCCGTCCTGCCGGAAGTCCGAGCGGGGGATACCGGCAGGATCGTCTTCGGGGCTCAGGTCATAGATCTTTTTCAGTTCCGTACCATCGTCACCGCGAACGATGGCGGTGGGGTAGCAGACCTTGGCGTTCGGTACCGCAGGCTCAAAGTCCGCTGCCAGCGCGGTGGGCGTCAGCGCCAGGGTCAGGCACAGCGCCGCGGCACAAAGGGAAAGCATTCGTTTCATTTTGTGTTCCTCCTTAATGTTTCTTCATTTTATAGTGATCTCTTGTCTGCTCCAGCAGAAGGTCATATTCCCAAGGCTCCACTTCTAAGGAGAGGTAGGCGCCGTCCTTCGTCATGCCGTCTACCCGATAGCGCAGCACCAGGGGAAGCTGCCGCTGCTTTTTCACATCCTGGGGCGAGAGCCAGCCAGCGCCTTCTACAAAAACAGCGCGAATGGCGGAAACATAGTTTTCCTCATAGCCCTGCCAGAGAAGCGCCTCCCGCAGTTCTTTCCGCAGCTTCTTGCGCTGGGGAACGGGGATCAGGCGCTCCGGCTCCAGCAGAAAACGGGGACGCAGGCTTTCCAAGCAAATATCCAGCGCGTCTTTCAGGGCAGCGTTCTTTTTCACCAAGCCGCCGCGCCAGTGATCTGCTGCCAGAACATCCTCACCCTGGGCATCGCCGGGGAAAAGACGCACACAGCGGATGAGCTCATAGGCGTGGGTATCATCCGCCATGCCGAGGACACGGGCCCCATCCATGGGGAGTGTCCGGTAATGGGAAATCGCATCATTCAACGTAGAAAAACGCTTCACACCCCAGCCGGATCTTCCGGGCCGAAGATCGTCCACGGTGTAATAGGTCATGCTCATGCAAGTATCCTCCTCACTTCATTTTTATACCGCCCATTGTGGGGGCGTCCGTCTGTTCCTGTGTCATCAGTTCCTCCAGCTTTTCCCGCGCCCAGTCCGGTAGGTATTTTTCGTCCAGTACACCGATGAAATCCTCCCGGTTCCATCTGGCTGTTTCGCCGTCCGAGAGGCAGGTGGCAAAGACTGCTCGACCACTGGAATGCGGCTCGTAGCCAAAACCGCTCCGAGCATACCAGAGCTGGTTTTCCTGCCCCCAATACTGCTCCCGCAGCGCCTCCGGCGACAGCACCAGCACCTTGCCGGTGAAGTCCTGCTCGGCGCGGTCACCAACGCAATGCTCCGCGCCAAACAGATTCAGTGCCTGCACCGCTTTGCGGTAGAAAGTGACGAAGCCATCCAGCACGGCCGGATGGCTTCGGACAACAAAGTCGCTGTTGTGGTTGATGTCTTTGGGAATGCAGGCGTGCTCCGCCCACTGCTTGTTGGCATGGCCGAAGCGCCCGTCCCACTTGAGTTCGTGCAGGGTGTTGGCAAGCATCCATGCGGTGCGCTTGTAGCCGTATTCCTCCAGCACCGGCGTGATGCAGTTCTTGTCCAAATGCATTCCGTCGAAATTCTGACGGATGGTGTCCTCGATGGCGTTGCGGCAGGCGATGTTCGCCTTGTGGCTCTCCCGCCAGAGGGAAAGCTCGTTCCGATCTCTCGCCTCGGCGGAGGAATAAGGGTAGAGATAGGTGTCATTCATTCTGAGATCTCCTCCTTTTCCAGCAGGCGGCATACGCCCTCCATCCGCACACCGGAATCCTCCAGCATGGTGCGGACATCATCGTCCAGCTCGTCGATGAGCACATCCGCGGCGGTTTTCTCCGCTGCCTGCACGATGACTCTACCCTCCTCTACAAAGGACTCCAGCGCGGCAGTGGGCGAGATCCCCGCCTCCGCCAGCTGACAGGGTGGAATTTCAAGGCCGGAGCATTGGGGTTTGCGTTCACAGGCACCGCATGCCGTTTCCGTCATTCCGGCCTCCATTGCCATCTGGCTTCTCTCCGCCAGACGGGAGATCAGCTGCGGCGTTACGGTGGAAAGCAGAGAAATGGTTTTCAGCAGCTCTGCCACGGTGGGATCTCCCGGCAGCAGCAGAACACAGCCGCTGTCGGTATGGAGGATCAGGTCGCTGACATCTGCAAGGCCGGAGAGCTGCAGCGCGGCGCGGGGAATGGCAAGGGTCTTGTTCGCGGGGTCATGGTTCAAATGGAATTTCATGATGTTTGCCTCCTATTTTTTGATTTGTTTAACATTTCAATGGGCACTTTGGCTCGTGGATCATCTCATAGCGGGTATCGCCGTCACCGCCCAGCAGGTTTTCCAAGGAGAGCTGCCAGCAAGCCTTACGGGGATCATAGTTCGTGATGATGATTTCCTCATATTCACTTCCTGCCCTTTGCGACATACTATTTGGGCGCGAGGTCCGGAAAATAAAGCAGCCATCTTGATAGAGATCGCAAATGTATTCCTGATAGTTATACGAAACAATAAAGTACCCCTCACTCCCGATGAGCACATCGTGAAGCCGCTGGTGATCCTTCAGCGGAAACTCTACCGGATAGCAGCCCTCTGCCATATAGTAGGGCGGATCGCAGTAAAGTACGGCATTCTTCCTGTCATATTGGCGAATCAGCTCCTCAAAGTCCTTATTCTCAATGACAACATTGGCCAGCCTGCGGGAGCTCTCCCAAATCAGATGGAAGAAGCGGCGGATATCACAGGGCTTACCGCCGAAGGACTTGGCGCCGCCGCTGAAGCTGTATCGCACCAGCTTGAAGTAATCCGCGGCACGGCGAATATCTCCGCGTGGCGCGCGTTCCAACATGAGGGCGCGGATGGCTTCCGCGTCAGGCGGCTTGAGGTAGACCTCCGTCAGATCCATTTCCTCCTGCAGGTAATCATCCGTGATCTCATCCTTTGAGAAAAATTTATAGAGGACGTTGAAGTCATCCCGTGTGTTCAGCGGCAGGAACCCCAATTCCGCTAAGAGCGCCATGGTACGGTTCTTCACGCAGCAGAAGAGGTTTGTTAGATTTCCGTTGTAGTCATTGTAGACCTCCATACAGCCCCGCTGGATAGGACGGCTCATTGTCACTGTGCCGCTGCCGCCGAACACATCGATAAAACGTTTATAGTGATCCGGCATCAGCTTGTTGATGATCCACAGCAGCTTGCCCTTACCGCCTACCCAGGGGATAAAGCTGTTCAAGATGCACCTTCTTTCAAAGGAAAAGCATCCAGTGACCGCTCTAATCCGCGTCTTGCTGCCGCAAGTCCATTTTCCATGTTTTGAAGCTGCTGAATCGTGGAGTAGACTTCACCGGCAGTTGCCGCGTAGAAGTAGCCGCATCGATCGCTCCCAATAGGAACACCCTTGCGTCTCATACGATTTACCAGTTTTCGAAGATCTGTTCCGCTAATCCCTATAGCCGCTTCCAGCGCAGCGCTGCTCGCACTGTACCTTCGCCCAGTACATGCTCCTTTCAGATAACTCAATAATTTTTCTTCTCGCATTTTTGCTCCTTTCCGGGGTTGTACTCCCGGAGGAAGGGACAATGCGCGAAAAGAAGGGGCCGCTTTCCCCATCCGGGAATACGGCCCCTAAGTGTGATTGTTTTTCTGAACGTTCCGTTCTTGCGGAACGGTAATCGCCCCGTGTGCTCCTGTGAAACAAACGCTATCTCCCATATAATTTAAGAACGGATACCGTTCAAAAGGAGATTGCGTATGGATCAGGTCGCATTGGGTAAACGGATCAAGGCCGCTCGTGAGCGAGTCGGCATGACGCAGGAAGATCTTGCTGCCGCTGTGGATTACAGCGTGGACCATGTGAGCGTCGTAGAGCGGGGCGTGAAGCCGCCAAAGCTGGAAAAGCTGGTTGCCATTGCCAACGTGCTCAATGTTGGGACAGACGAGCTTCTTCAGGACAGCTTGAACGCGGCGACGATGCTCCGAGCCACGGAGCTCTCCGAGCGTTTGAAGACGCTTTCCCCGGACGGGCAGCGTAAGGTGATGAATGTGCTGGAGGCGTTGATCACCGAATTCCAGTAACACTACGACAGAGGTTTGCTTTTTGCAAACCTCTGTTTTTTTCGACTGCGTTCGACATATTTCCCGTAGACTCCTGTGGTATTGTAGTTCCACAAGAACGATAATCGTTCTAAAAAACAAGGAGTGAACAATATGAAACAAATGAATATTCGTGCCGAAGCAGCTTTGCTGGAAGTAGCCCGCAGACACCATACCACCGTAGATGAGGTGCGCAGGGAGATCCGTCTGGCTATGGCGATGGCAATGTGTAACCCTGCCCCTGCCGCGCGGAAAATCTGGAGGGAGATCCCCTGTGATGGAAACGTCCTTACGCCGGAGGATCTCATCACCTATGCCGCGATGCGATGCCGGGAAAGTGGGTACTGAAAATGTCTTGCCCGTTTTGCGGAGCAAGGTGGTGTTATTTCATTTTCATTTCCATTTTTTGTGTTTCCTGCATTGGTGTCAGCATGGGCTGATAGTCCGCACGGCGCAGCAGGCCGTAAGGCGAGAGGACGGCGTTGTCCTCCTTGATGAGGTCGCAGCCGTAGGCGTAGAGGTTCACATGGGAGAGCAGCAGCTCCGCCGAATGGTCATCCGCCATGAAGCGTAGGTGGTCAATGGCTGTTTCCTGCGCCGAACTGATCTCCGGCGCGAGAACGTAGTCCGCCAGATGCTCCGTTAGGAACAGGGCGGTTTCGATGTCCCGTACCTCGAACTGCTCCAGCAGAGCCTTCAGCTTTGACAGCTCAGATCTCGGAATGTCCCGCGCGGCCTTGGTGAAGGCGTTAAATTCCTCCAGCTCCATGGGCAGGTCGGTGAAGTCCGCCGCATAGGGGATGATCCCGTCATAATCAATGACCGTGACGCCCTCCCAGCCCTCCACGCCGAGCTGTTCCTGTGCGTCCAGCAGCTCCGCCTCTGCTGCGGGAAGATCCAGTGTCACCGTGCGCGCATCGCCAATGTCGGGATGCAATCCAAGCGTGAGCCGAAAGAGGTATCCCGGCTTTCCCGGCAGCGCCTTTTGGACAGGCGGCGCAGTTGTCAGTTCGCCATCCCGCAGCACATACAGACTGTTCACAAAAACGCCGTTTTCACTGCATCGCATCATTCTTCCAATGCCGGCGAAGTCCAGCATCTCGAATACCTCGTTGGATACGCCGTCCAGTTCGGGGATAAATTCATTTTCCGCGTAGAAGCGGCCAAGCTGGGCGTCATCCGCGGCATCCACCACATGATAGCAGTCTGTTTTTGCGCTGACCGCCAGATTCCGCAGATCCTGCAGCGTGATGACGCCGCCGTTGGCGTTTACTTTTCTCTGCACCTCTATGGAAAACAATCCCTCAAAGGCAACCTCCTGCACCTCATCCAGTACCGACAGCAGCGCGGCAAGGTCGTTCAGTTCGTTGAGGCTGATGTCCAACCCGTCCAAATAGGGCGAGAGATACTCAAAGGCATCGTAGTCTTCGATCTCCATGTATAACTGCTCACCCTCGTTCAGCCGTACCTTGTCCAGCGCATCCACCACCTCCCACGGGGAGGCGGGCAAGTCCAGCTTGGCATAGGATTCGTTGTTGGGTACGCTTTCTTTCGCAAGATATACATGAAATATTTTCTTATCCACGGCCGAGACCTCCCATTTTCATCCCGCCCTGCTCATAGGCCTTCGGGTCCGCACCGGGGATGTTCCAGCCGAACATGGAGCCCGTTTTCATGGCTTTCTCCTGTGCGGGGGTAACGCCAAGCCGCTCGTTGTTATAGTCCGCCAGTTCACGATTATGCGTGGGATCGTTGGTGTTCCAATCACTGTGGTAGTAGCCGCTCTCACCGCGCTTGATGCAGATGAGCTCGCCGGTGCCGGGGAGCGTGGAGAAGCACAGCTCCGGCAGTCCTTCCGCCAGCTTGGGGGAGAAAAGCTCCTGTTCCGTTTGGATGCTCCACTCGTCCGAGTTCCAAAAGTGGACATACAATTCACCGCCGTCATCCACGGAGATCTCACGCTGCTCGAATCCCTCGCCCCAGCCGTCCGAGGCCTGTCCAGTGAGGTATTCCTTTAAGGTTTCCAGCTCCGTGTCCGACAATTCCCCGGCGATGCGGCATTCCGCAACGCCCCAGAGCTGCCGGTCACGTTCCTCCACGGCGAAGACGGCGGAGCGTACCTTGCGGTCAACACTGTCGGCTTCATCATACCAATGCATGAGACCTCGCTCCGCCTCCTCCGGCATCCGATTCTTCACCAGTGCCGCCGTGATCTGCTCCTGATAGCCGCGCAGCTCACTGCCCTCCAGCAATGTGCTGCTGTCGTCGAAATCGCCGTACTCGTTTCGCTCGTAGAGATCGGCGGTCAGGGGCATATACAGCTTGAGGCTGGTCAGCTTGGGCGGCAGCACGGTAAAGCTGTCCTCGCCGGGGATGAGCGGCAGCGTGCGGCCATTGTCCCACTTCATAAAAATTTGCCCCTCATTGTCCACAAAGTCTACTTCGCCCTCCGTGCCGGGAAGAATGGGATGATAAGGGTCCTCCATCGAATTAAGCCGGATGCGGGTGCCGGGGGGATACTGCTCCTTGATAAAATTCACCATTTTTCTGTCCATCACTTTATACCTCTCATTGTCATGCCCTGTTTGGGCGTTTTTTGATATTCCTCCAACTGACAGGGATTCTCCTCGCCATAAAGGTCGAAGATAATGTCATCCACCGCCTTGCGGACAGCGGGATCGTCGGTCAGTACCTCGTACCGGAAGCCTGTGGTGGGGTGATACGGCAATTCCTCTCGGACGCATTTGAGAAAGGCTTCGGCATCGGTAAACTCCTGTGTATCGCCATTGGCAAAGGACACGTGGCCCACCAGCGGCTTGTCCCGCGCCATGTTCTGCCGCTGGACGGCCAAATCGTAAGCGGTGAGGTAACCATTGTAATCTTCAGGGGACGGGTTACAGCGCAGGCAGTAGCGGTAGCGCTCCGTTTCCACGATGTAGCCGTAGTTCTGTACATAGCCGCCGTCGATTTTACCGCCGTGGTCATAGCAAAAACGCTCCATTGCGAAGCGGCTTTTCAGCACATCTTCACGGAGCTTACCAACGATCTGCTGCAACTCCGCTTTGAACGCGGGGCTGTTCAGTTTCTCCGGGCCACGGGGCCACCAGGTATGCCAGAACTCGTTGCCGCTGCGCCCGAAGTCCATGCGGACATGTCCGACAGCGCCCAGTTGCTTATCTTCTTCGGGGTGCTGGGCATAAAATAAGCCCGCCTCCTCCGGGCGGGCAGGACGGATATGAAATTGTGTTGCATCTTTCAAGATTTTGATCTCCTTTCGGTGTAGTATTTAGCTTTACACGTTTTCGGGGGTATGCTATAATGTTGCAAATAAATGCGGATTTATCGAGTTGCCTTTATAAAGAACTGTAAAGGAGAGATATTGTGGCTGTTGATAACGCAAGTCAGATTGACGCAATTGCAAACGATAAAGAAAATGCTTGTTTGGTACTCCTTATTACCGACCATTTGAACTGGGACAATGAGTTTGAACACTTGAAGATTTTACAAGATAAAATCAATGCGTATGTGGCTTTTATCGAAAGCGAACAGTACGATGAAATATACCCCAATGCTGATTTTAAGATGGCTATGATAGAAATCCATTTCAAGTATGACATAACAGATAGCTGCCAGAAATTTTTGCAAGTAGCTCAAGATCAATTAGGTCAGATAGGGATAAAAATCAAGGCACAGATTAGTTAACATTTTCCAGTTTGTCAGCCTACCAAGCGGCTCGTTCCATTTGGATCGAGCCGCTTTTGCTTACATCATTCGCTGCCCCTGCCGCTGCTCCGGGAAGGGCGGGTCCAGGCACCGCAGCAGGCCAAACTCTGTTTTGTCACGCAGTCATTTCCCATGCAGTCCTGACCGTATTTCTCAAAATCCATACAGCCACGGCACAGGGGTCTGCCTCGCACCCGGTCTGCTTACACTTTAGTTCTGCTTGAATGATCATCGTGAAAGCCCTCCCATCTCCATGCGGCTGCTCTGGCTGCCGTTCATCACTTCCTCCATGCGAAAAAAGCCTTTGTAGGCAACATAGCCCCGGTCGGTGAACATCCCGTCTTCCGCGTTCATGCGCTCCGTGCCGTACTTTTCATAGTCATAAAATGCGTCGAGATTTTCGTCATAGTCGAAATGACCGGACTGCTGGATCATGTACTTGCCGTATTCCTCCGGCGTATGCGCGCCGGGGGCGAAGTCGAAGAGGTCGAGGTTTTCCGCAAGGTTTTTGATCTGTGCCGCGGACTTTGGCTTTGCCAGCATGACCACGGCGCCCAGCTTTTCCATATCCGCTTTTGACAACCCATCCGTCGCCGCTGCCAGTTCGTTAAGATCAGAAAGAGTTTCGTACTCCATATCCAACAGGACATCCACCTCATTGGGGAGCTGGCTGTCCTCCAGCCGCAGGCGGACATCGGCGGGATCTGTGATGCCCCCACAAAGGAGGGCGCGGTCGATCTCCTCCTGCACCATGGGGAGGTACAGCCATGTGATGTGATTGGTGTCCTCTGGCTCACTTTTGGAGGTCACCGCAACGGTGATGGCATTCGGCTCATAGTAATAGCAGGGGAAGAACCGGCCATCATAGACCTGTTCCAGCTTCATGCCGTTGTCGTAGACCACACCGTAGGGGGTGATCGTGCCGCCGCCGTTTTCAATGAGCCGCCGTGCGGTTTCCTCGCCATCCAGTTTGTTCAGTTCATCCACGCTTGCGCTGCCGCCGTGCAGGTTCATGTAATGGTCGCGGCCGATGGCGGCGAGGTCGGAAAAGTCGGTAATGACCGTGGCTTGCTGGCAGCAGAAGGTCAGGTTGATGAGATCCTTCAGCTCGAATAGCTCCAGCTTGTGGGCCATCGCCTGAAACTGTGCGGCCTCGCCGGTGTCGAAGCTTTCCAGCCGTTTGGCGAGGTAGTTCAGTTCCTCCACATTGACCGTGAGCATTTCCGTGCGTTTGAGCACAGAGAAAAAGCTATCAACCTCCTCCACCTTGCAGTCCGCCTTGACCGCGTCGCCGATCTCCAACGCCGCCAGCAGCTCCATACAGTGCGCGTACTGATGGTGAGAGATGGGGAACGGGATGGTCGCCACGCCGTATTCCGGGTGGCTGGGATTACTCAAAATTGCTTGAAACATCATTTTTTTCCTCCGATCCGTTGATTTTGTTCATTCTGGTCCGCAGGCAGGTTCCGTCCGCGCCCCAGCAGAGAAAGCCATGGCGGGGATAAGGGCAGCCGTCACATTCCGGCGAACGGCTGCAAACAGGCGCTGGCAGCGGCTCCTGCTGAAAGCCGGGGAAGTGCGGAAGAATGAGTTTGAAGTGGATCGTGCCATGAATTTCCATCGTCTTTTCCTCCTTAAACCAAAAAATGCCGGACATTTCTGTCCGGCCTGCGTGGATACTTATTTCATTGTCATGGTGCCCCGCTCCGGTGCGTCCCGCTGCCGCAGAGCATCCGTGGGCAGCAGTCCGCTGACCTGTTCCATCAGCTCCGCCAGCTCCCGATCCCGTCCGAAGGAAAGGCTTTCATCCTGTTCGCGGACGAACGCCAGCGCGCGGTAGATCTCCGCAAGCTGCTCCGGTTCAAAAAGGGCGCCTTTTTGAACAAGCCCGCTGCGTGTGGCGAAATCCCGCTTGGCGGCATCATAGTCATCCTGGAAATAATGTCCGTGATGGACGCCCTCCCGGTCGAAGTCCCACTCCCAAGTCACGAATTGGACACCGCGCTCGGTGGGGTGGCCCGCCAGCACTGCGTCACCAAAGTCCGCGAGGACGCGGTAGTCGCCATCCAGTCCGCTGGCTTTGAGCCGCGGTGCGGTTTCCAGAATCGCCATGTATTCCGAAGTCATTTTGACGGTGTCAATCACCGTCTGCAAAGCGTCCTGTGCCCTGATATTGTCTACGTTTTCTTGCCGGTACAATACGCTGCCCTTGCCGGAGATACGGCAGAGGCGCCCTTTTTCAATGCTGACGGGCAGGTGGTGATCTTCGATTGGTTCCACCGTGAAGCCGTTCTGCCGCAACTGATTGGCGGTTTCCTCAAGGAAGCGGAGCTGTGCGGGTTCGTTTTGATGATTCATTTTGGAGTCCTCCTCGTAAGCAAAAAAATAAGCCGGAGCATCCTGAAATGCTCCGGCCGGATGATGAATTAAGGTGTGAAATGAAAAAGGGCGCCTTTTTGATGGCTTCGACGAAACCAACAAACAGACGCCCGAAAGATCGTATAAAATTTTGAGAAAAGATCGTTCTATTTTGTGCCCGCAAAAAGGGCACTTCTCAGGTTTTTGCCTTTGAATCTGTGAAAGGGGGAGTTCAAATCTCTCCGGTTACCAAAATAACGCGAAAATATCTTTTTTTCTGAGTGCGGAATTTGAAATAAAAAAAGGCGGCAACCCTTTGGCATTCTAAGCGTTGCGCTTAAAATATCCAAATTGTTGCCACCTTATGGCGGAGATGGAGAGATTCGAACTCTCGCGCCGGTTTTGAGCCGACCTACCGCATTTCGAGTGCGGACCCTTCAACCGCTTGGGTACATCTCCAAATTTATGTTATATCCCTGGTCCCGACCCGCCGACCAATTCAGCCGGTGGAAATCGGGAAGAACAACAGGATAGAACAAGCAACATTATTCAATTTGAACTCGGCTGGAACCCGCATGGTTCCAAGGGTTTCAGCCGTTTGGCACTCCGCATAGGAAACCTGATTTCGAATCATTACACCAACTTGGATGATGACGGTAAATCAGGGACGATAGCGGTAACTACGGAACCCCAAAACATACCTCTCAAAGTGGCTGTCAGATGGCTGCTCTCATTATAGCCATTTTCCCGCAAAATTCAAGCCGTGGAAATTGGGAAGAACAACAGGATAGAACAGACCCCAATTCACAATTTGAACTTGCCCGCAAACCCGCATGGTTACTGGCTTTTCGGCAGTTTGGACTTCCAAAGTGGAAACATGATTTCGAGTCAGCCTCGTTACGACCACTTCGATACATCTCCATGCTGTATTTTCAAGGCTTTGCGGGTTTCCGGCTGATTGATAACCAAGTGTAGAAATCGTAGACAAAGCGTAGAAAAACCGTAGATATTCAGTTTTGAAAAAGTGTAGAAAAGCGGAAGAAGCCCGAAGTATCAAGGGTTTGCGAGGTCACCCCGGAAAGTGACCGACTCGATTTCGAGCCATTTAGAGTAATGATTCGATGAAAACTTATGCGTTCCGCTCGTGACCCTTAAAATCGCGCCCCACTCGCACTCACCACGCTTCGCCAAGCGTAGAAAAATGTGTAGAAGTTCCTCTGCTGACCGGAGACAGCATATCCGAAAAGGCCCTAAATATCAAGGCGTTCTGGAACCGCAAAAGCGGACACTCCACAAGATTTCGAATCCGGACCCTTCAACCACTTGGGTACATCTCCGTATTCCATTGGAACCACGCAATTTTATCACATTTCCCCGCCATTTGCAACCATTTCCGACAAAAATCCGCCCCCGATTTTGTAGGACTACAATACATCTTGGACAATTGAATAAAAAGGGTATGAGGAAT
>ERZ791881.776-NODE-776-length-25203-cov-3.086051_pt1 | contig 25203 bp, 20 predicted proteins | sample MGYA00510161_ERZ791881 | MGnify/ENA primary metagenome ERZ791881 (study PRJEB30046, sample SAMN00792073) | human gut metagenome | study: EMG produced TPA metagenomics assembly of the A metagenome-wide association study of gut microbiota in type 2...
TTACAACAATTATTGTAAGAAACTATAATAATTATTGTATGAATAATAATATGCAAGGAAAATATTAGTTTATCGCAGTGCCGGGATTAGTTTCTTGCAAGACGAAGATTAGTTTTTAGGCACCGCCCGACAAGCCCTTTTCAGTCCGCATAAGTACCGTTTTCATGTTATTTCGACACACAGGCAACATTTTTCCCTGAAAAGTTTTTGTAATCTCCAAGTTAATTGTATTTTTGTGTACAATTTTGGTATAGTAATGACTGACGAAGAAAAGAAGCGATTAAGTACCTTTGAAGCGAGACTGCGTCATTTAGTCTTTTTACATGACGAATTGAGGCGCGAAAATGCTGAACTAAAGCAACTTCTAAAAAACAAACAAGAAGAATGCGAACAGGTACATGCTGAATATGAAGCTTTGGAAGATGACTATACGAACCTAAAAACAGCAATGACAATCAGCCTTAACGGCAGCGACGTAAAAGAGACGAAACTGCGATTGTCCAAATTAGTGCGTGAAGTCGATAAATGCATCGCTTTGTTGAATGAATAACGAGATGTATGAACGATAAAATAAAGATAAACCTGCAAATGGCAGGCTCAACCTACCCCCTCACCATACTGCGCGAGGAGGAAGAAATGGTAAGAGAAGCCGCCAAACAGGTGGATATACGGCTCAATGCGTATCGAGAACATTACCAGAATGTGACTCCCGAAAAGATTATAGCCATGGTGGCCTATCAATTTGCTTTGGAGAACCTGAAAATGAAAAACCGAAACGATACTCGTCCGTATGCCGACAAGATAGAAGAACTGACAGAGGTGCTGGAAACATACTTCAAAGGACTGTAAACGTCCGGAAGCTTTTCCTCAGAACACCAAAGCCAGCAAAAGAATTAGAAAATCCACGCACTGTGTGAAAGTGTCCCTTTTAAAAAGCATGAGGGTGGCTTTCCTGCAGTGCGTTTTTTATTTATATACTTAAAACAAATTGAAATGACAGTAACAATACTAGTATCCATTGCCTGTTTCATTATCGGTGGATTTCTGTCGTACATGTTCTTCAAGCACGGTTTGAAGTCCAAATATGACAACATTCTGAAAGAAGCCGAGGCTGAAGCGGAAGTGATTAAAAAGAATAAGTTGCTCGAAGTAAAGGAGAAGTTCCTGAACAAAAAAGCAGACTTGGAGAAAGAAGTAGCGATCCGTAACCAGAAAATTCAGCAAGCGGAGAACAAGTTGAAACAACGTGAGTTGGTGCTGAACCAACGCCAAGAAGAGATACAGCGTAAGAAATCAGAAGCTGAAGCGGTGAAAGAAAACCTGGAAGCCCAACTGGTTATTATCGACAAGAAGAAAGACGAACTGGATAAACTGCAACAGCAGGAAATTGAAAAACTGGAAACCATTTCCGGTCTTTCGGCCGACGAAGCCAAAGAACGTATGATCGAGTCTTTGAAAGAAGAAGCCAAGACGCAGGCCCAGTCCTTCATCAACGACATCATGGACGATGCCAAGCTGACTGCCAGCAAAGAAGCAAAGCGTATTGTAATACAATCCATACAGCGTGTAGCTACGGAAACTGCCATCGAAAATTCAGTGACTGTATTCCACATTGAATCAGACGAAATCAAGGGACGCATTATCGGTCGCGAAGGCCGCAATATCCGTGCGCTTGAAGCCGCAACAGGTGTGGAAATTGTGGTAGATGATACGCCCGAAGCTATCGTATTATCAGCTTTCGACCCTGTACGTCGTGAAATAGCCCGCCTGGCACTGCATCAGTTGGTGACTGACGGACGTATCCACCCGGCACGTATCGAAGAAGTTGTATCTAAGGTACGCAAGCAAGTGGAAGAAGAAATCATCGAAACCGGTAAACGTACTACGATTGACCTCGGTATCCATGGTTTGCATCCTGAACTGATCCGTATTATCGGTAAGATGAAATATCGTTCTTCTTATGGTCAGAACCTGTTGCAGCATGCCCGCGAAACAGCCAACCTCTGCGCTGTGATGGCATCGGAACTGGGTCTGAACCCCAAGAAAGCAAAACGTGCCGGATTGCTGCATGATATCGGTAAAGTGCCCGATGAAGAACCGGAATTGCCGCATGCACTCTATGGTATGAAGCTGGCTGAGAAATTCAAGGAAAAACCGGATATCTGCAACGCTATCGGTGCCCACCACGATGAAGTGGAGATGACGAGCCTTCTGGCACCCATTGTACAGGTATGTGATGCTATCTCAGGTGCCCGTCCGGGAGCACGTCGCGAAATTGTTGAGGCTTACATCAAGCGTCTGAACGATCTGGAACAATTGGCAATGGCCTATCCGGGTGTGACAAAGACGTATGCTATCCAAGCAGGTCGCGAGTTGCGTGTAATCGTTGGTGCTGATAAGATTGACGATAAGCAGACTGAAAACCTTTCCGGTGAAATTGCGAAGAAGATACAGGATGAGATGACTTATCCGGGACAGGTGAAGATCACAGTAATCCGTGAGACACGCGCAGTAAGTTATGCGAAATAAATTGTAAAGATTGAAACTAGTGATAAAGAGGTGGGGAAACAAAAAATCCCTGCCTCTTTTTGTTTTCTTTGCCATTCACGAAACTGTTTCTTATTTTTGCATCTACAAACCAAGTAATCCTGATTATCAATTATGGAGCAATATCAATTTGAAGTTTGTGCCAACTCTGTGGAGAGTTGCCTTGCCGCACAGGCAGGAGGAGCAAATCGGGTGGAATTATGCGCCGGAATACCAGAAGGGGGTACTACCCCATCCTACGGAGATATCGTCATTGCCCGGGAAGCCTTAACAAAGACTCTTTTGCACGTCATCATCCGTCCCCGTGGCGGAGATTTTCTGTACTCCCCCATTGAGCAACGCATTATGCTGAAGGATATCGACAACGCCCGCCGATTGGGAGCAGACGGAGTTGTATTCGGTTGTCTTACCGCTAAAGGAGATGTAGACCTGTCCTTAATGAGGCAGCTGATCGAAGTTTCACAAGGTATGTCCGTTACGTTCCATCGTGCTTTCGACGTATGCCGCAATCCGCAGGAAGCGCTGGAGCAAATCATAGAGTTAGGTTGTAACCGTATTCTTACTTCCGGTGCACAGGCCACGGCCGAACAGGGCATCCCTTTATTAAAGAAATTGCAGCAGCAGGCAGACGGGCGCATTATCCTGTTGGCAGGTTGCGGAGTAAATGAAAATAATATCGCTCACATCGCCATGGAAACCGGTATCCGGGAGTTCCACTTCTCAGCAAGAGAGACCATCGAAAGCAAAATGCTGCACAGGAACGGAACAGTTTCGATGGGGGGTACTGTGAACATAGAAGAGTATCGTCGCCCCATCACTACCGCAGAACGCGTAAAAAAAACAATAAAGGCGTTGACCGGTCCAATTAAGAATTAATTTAAAACAATCAATATGAAGGTATTGAGTGTAATCACTTTATTAACTCTCCTCAGCATTTCATGTGCGCATGAAGCTAAAAACCAAAGTTCCCCAAACTCTACTTCCGACACCATTACGCCTGCTTTCCTGAAACAGGAAGAAGCCGCACTCCTACTTCAGAAAGAAGATGAGCATATCCGCAGATGGAGCTCATTTGACTTGGCTTCACACACTGTTGGTATCGAAGGCGGAAAACAGGGATATTTGCAGTTTGCCGGTGCACAGACCCGTAATTGGAATGACGAGGAAACGGCTTTGCTTCGGAAATCGTCTCAATCCATCAATCAGATTATCCGTGAAAAAAGCCTGAGACTCCCTTTCCCAGAAGAAGTCAGATTAATAAAGTCAACGATAAAAGAAGAAGGTGGTGCGGGAGAATATACCCGAGATACTTACATCGTACTTATCGACAGGTTACTCGAACATCCTGAATATGTAACCAAATTGTTGGCACATGAAGCATTTCACGTCCTTACCCGGAACAATCCGGATTTCCGTAAGAAGATGTACAGCATCATCGGTTTTAATATTCTTCCGAAGGAAATAGAATTTCCCGAAGAGTTGAAAGAACGGTTTATCTCCAATCCGGATGTTATCCGCCACGACAGTTATGCTACTTTTACCATCAACGGCGAAGAGAAAGATTGCTGCATGGTTATTTATTCAACCAGGCCTTATGAGGGAGGTAGCTTCTTCCAATACCTCAACATTGGCCTCGTTCCCATCGACAAGAATACCTGCAAAGCGATTGAGAAAGAAGGTAAGACAGTGGTTTACTCTATTAACGAAGCCTCTGATTTTTATGACAAAATGGGACGTAATACTCAGTACATCATTGACCCGGAAGAAGTGTTAGCCGATAACTTCAGTTTATTGCTGACAGGAATGACAGAGGGGTTGCCCTCACCGGAAGTGATACAAAAAATGGAAGAGGCTTGCAAATAAGCCTCTCCCACTCTATTGTTGCTTTTCTTATAGTCCTTTCACCGTTTTCATCAACTGCTCACCCAAGCCGATGGTATAACCCTGTGAAACAAATACCACGCGATTGAAGGTATCGGCAATGATAAATATGGGCAATGTATCTTTACGTTTCAGCTTCATATTCTTCACAATCTGCTGAGCTATGTCTTCTGTGTCGATTCCATAAATCACAGTATTGGGTAAACCGGGGAAGTCAGCAGCACGATATTTGCCGGCCTGTTCCTGATTCGGGAAGAGTAATACAAGCTTTCTACCCCATTTCTCCAGGTCGGTTTTCAAAGCAGAGATATCCCGTAAGGCATGGTTTGTAGGCTCCTGGTTCACCCCAAGAATACCGATAACGAAGTATCCACGGCCACAGGCTTGAAGCAGACTTTGCTTGTTGCCGCCTTCCAATGTTGTGAACAAGCTCTCCGAATTGAAGTTTCCGATAACCTGTACTTCATCTTTATTTTCACGCATCACCAGTTTCGTTTCTGTACGTCCACCTGCTTTTATATTCAATGATGTCATTTGCGCCAATACACCACCACTTGCCAGGCGGGTACCGGTTACCAGAATATAATCTCCGGCATCCAGAGACGTTCCCTCCTTCAGCAAACTGCTCCATGTAACGCCGCCACCCATGTCAGTGTCACCCTCATCATAAGATAACAACTGCAAATTACCTTGCGGAGTTACTTTGGAAATAGTGAAATGAGAATAATATTTCGGATTATCCAATGACTGAATCGGTGTATATTTAGCTGCAAGCCTGCCCCTCTGCGCAGGTGCCTGTCCGGCTGCTTCGAAGTTCACATCTATGGCTCCGTCGTCAGTTATCAGCTGTACTTTACCCGTCACCTCATCAATGCGTGCGGGAACTCCCATGCTGCGCGCCATGGACACGAAGAAGATATCACGACTGTGGGGATCGGCCAAACGTGCTTTCCACACACCTTCGGGAGATACAGGAGGCGCCCCCAGATTACATTCCTTGTTCACCTGAATGTTCTTTGCCACCCATGCAACCATCTTCATAGGCTCTGCCACATAAGCCTCAACATCTTCTTTCGAAATCACCTTGCCAAAGAAAGTTTTATACGGAGTCAACATCTCATTGCTTACGCGCGGATTGCGCACATATTTACGGAAATATCCGGCATTCGTCGTACGCACACGAGACTGCATGTGATCTATCAACACATCCAGACGAACATCACGAAGGTCTTTTGCCGAAATCTGCTGCAAAAGGTCTACTCCTCCTTTCCTGGAGTTATCAGAACGCAGACGAGTCATGAACTCATAAATTACTTTGTAATTCCCACGGGCGGCAATCAGAATCTTGGCTACTGCATCCCGATCTAACTTATAATCTCTCGCAAAATTGCGTGCTGCCTCTTCCGAGATGAACTTACCCACATAAGCATTACGAATAGAGTCTTCTATTGCCAGTCTGCGGTCATTTTCCGCCCGCTGTTCCGGCGTCACGTCGGGTAAGTTGGCACTTTCTGCGGGAGGCACGATATCAATATCTACCGTGAAACTGTCACCCGCTTCCTTATCAAGGGTTACGGTCAGCTCCGCTTGCTTGCCAAAGGAAAGTTTGGAGAAGCCGAAATGGCCATCTTTGGAGACCCAGACAAGCATATCCCCTTTTCCTGCAGTCAGTCCGCACAGACCACTATCGTCAGTATGTTTCGTTGCTACGGTATAGAATTCCGCATAATTGTAGAGTTTGAACTCCACGCAGGCGTCAGGAACCGGATTTCCCGCTTCATCTTTCACCATAACCTTGGCTTGCGCCGTAGGTGCATAATTATCAATCACATTGATTTCCGTATACGTGGGGTTAACGGACATTACTTCTTCTTTTCCTTCATAACGTCCGAAAACCTTTGTATGCATCAACATTCCGCGACTGGCAGGGGCATTGAACCAACCAAGATCCAGTACCGGTTCCGGTTCGCAGGCACCCAGGAAATGCCATTTACCATCTGCCCAGGCTTCCACCCATGCATGGTTATCGTCCGTATGTGCCCATCGTGGTGTATAAACCTGCCGTGCCGGAATACTTACCGAGCGAAGTGCCGCCACCAGCAAGGTAGATTCTTCGCCACAACGCCCGTAAGCAGTACTCACTGTTGCCAGTGGTGAACTGGTACGGGCATCGGAAGGCATATAGACAGCTTTCTCATGACACCAATGATTCACTTCCAGGATGGCATCGTATAAAGAAAGGGACTTCACACGATTTTTCAACTCCTTATAGAACACTACCCGCGCACTATCCAGTTGTTCGTTGTTCACCCGCACCGGAAGTACAAAATGACGGAACAAATCTTCGGGAATGGTCTTTCCCCAAGGCATTTCCTCTGCGGCACGCTGGGATGCGCGGATATTCATTAAGTGAAATTCACCGGGATAATCAGTAATATCCGCCAGTGGCATATAGGCATAAAGGAATTCCAAGGCTTCCTGCTCATAAGTGCTCAGCGAAGCATCATCCAGTATCGTAAATAGTTCTCCCTGCGGCATCAGAGCCTTCTTTTGCTGAAAGTCCTGCTCTACGAGGCATCGGTCATGAAATGGGATTCTCCACAGGCAGCAAGCAGACAAAGTAGCCAGCATATTCCGAAAAGTTGTGTAGCTCGTCTCATAATACTTACATTAATTAAGGTGTGAGCTACAAAGTTAAAGAATTATCTGAAGTTTATTTCAGATGTACTACTAAAGTTGTATCCTCAGAGAAAGTAATACTGCATTTTTCGTAGGAAGGGGGGCCCATAACACCTTCAGCATCATTGCTGAAACCAAACTTCTCCACAGGAATACCGAAAGCACCGGTATCCAATTTACCATTTCCATTCTCATCCTGATACATGGAGAAGGCATAAGTTCCTGCCGGGAGTCCTTTACAGGGGATAGACACAACTTTATCCTTCACCTCTACTGCAAAACCAGTAAGCGGCTTCTTCATGAATGTCTCCTGAGAGTTGTAGATGGCGACATAGAGTTTACCAGTCACATTTTCAATACCACGTACTTCCAGAGTAAGATTTTGTGCAGACAGACTTTGAGTTGCAAAAGTCAAAACACATACGAAACTAATAATCATTGCTTTCATTTGAATTGTTTTTAAAGAGTTTATAAATAGATACGCGGACAACACGGATTAGGCGGACGAACGCGGACCTTTCTTTTTAATTAAATTAGAAATTAGAAACATCATAAGCCGCCTTCTTCCCAAGTGTGATAAACACCCCGATATAGAAGAAATGATCGTTTGAAGCCAGAATAGCTTTATTATTCACCCGCCCAAACTCATTTTTCCGACAAAGGATATTGGTAGCAGAAGCATGAATAATCACCTTCTTACTGGGCAGGAATGTCAGTCCGAGATCAAGACTGTTATAAGGCTTTACATGATCATTCATCAAACCCAGCAAATCCGGATTATGATAAGGACGCCCACTGCTGAAACGGTTCGTCAAACCGACTATCGTGCCGATTCGCGGAATGGAATACTTCAGCACTAGGGATGCATTGTGTTGAGTGGCATATTGCGGAGTAGTCAGTTCCGTATATTCCTGAAACTTCCGCTTGGCAATATTATATGTATAGGAAAGTTGGTATTCCAGATTCTTCAGCAGGACACGGTCATTAAAGAATAAGTCGAAACCTTTACTGTAGCCATAACCACCGGAAGTCAGTACTTCCGCTGCATCTACCGTTCCCTTTTCAACCAATGCCAGACGGTCATATTTCTTATAATAAAGTTCAGCTTTGTAGAAACGCCCATCACCCTCATACTGTGCACCCACATTATACTGAATGCATGATTCCGATTTCAACTTGTTCTCCTGAGCCAGCAATCTGCTAACCGGCAACTGTGTATATCGTCCCGCCGTAGCAGAGAGTACTACATCTCCCAAATAGTAATTAACAGCCAGACGGGGTGAGAAATTCACCTTTTCATTCAATGAAGTATATTCTGTGCGGACAGAAAGTTCCGCCTTTAGTTGCTCCACCGGATAGTAAGTCGCCGAAAGAAAGCCTGCACTGATCGTCGGATTGATTTCATGATGGCTATCTATTCCCTCCGCCTCTTTCATCTGGTATTGATAACGATTCTCATACCGGCGGATAAAACTCTCCACTCCCATATCCAGACGAAAAGCCGGAGAAATACGCTTGAACACTTTTGCCTTTGCATGAAGTTCCTGTTGTTGTTCCATCCAATGATCTGTCGAAAGTGATACATTACCTATCTTCTGTTCAAAGAAAGAGAATGCTACACCTGCAAACCAGTTCCATCCACCGGAAGTACGCTTACGGAAAGTTGTATTGAGATAGAAATTATTCTCATTCAAATCGAACAGTCTACGTTCAGCACCTTCATAATTGGAAAAATCAGTATGATCATAGCCGCCATAAATCTTGAAAAGCGTAGCATCATCGGGATGATAGCGAAATTGTGCCGATCCGGTCATCATCCGGTAGGGATCTTCAAAATCCGTACGTCCTGAATAGATATGATCATAGACACATAAGTCCTGATAATCCAGGTTCACCGAAAGCGAACCTTTATCGAAAGCCCGTGTACCTCCTCCACCGAAGCCTACCGTAGAGGCATTGATACCTAACTTATTGATAGGGCTCTTATCCTTTGTCTCCAACGGTAACACAGCCGAGAGTGCATCCCCGTATTCCAACGGAGCCCCGCCCGATTCCAGATTGACACCACTGAACATAAAAGTGGAATAACGTCCGCGTGCCGGTGAGTTTATACCTGTAGCCGTATAAGGATTCAAGACGTGCATTCCGTCAATGTATGTCTGTGTTTCATCACTACTTCCGCCGCGCACCAACAGACGGCCACTTTCTCCTTGTACCTGCGTGCCCGGCAGTGTCTGCAATGCCTGATACAAATCACCGTTTGCACCTCCCACAGTCACCAGTTCCACTGGACTCATATCACTCCAACGACTGTTGGCAACAGGCGTTCTTTTACCTTTCACTACCACTTCGTTCAAATCTACACTGTCATTGTATAGTTGCAAGAAAATGGTATCCGTCACAGCTGTCTGCGCCTCCAAGTGCTGCACCGTCAGCAATACACTTACACTAAAAAGTAGAATCAATCTTTTCATTTAATCTATGTTCTTTACGATTTCCGTCAGCAAACATAGACTATGATTTTCAGGCAAAAAAATATCCGGGACAGACTGCCCGGATATGTGACAAACAGCACTCCTCCTGTGACGAATGGCTGTATTTTTCTTTATTCTGTGACGAATGACTACCCTTCCGCACCTCCTTCTATCAGCGTTTTTATCTCTTTTGCATAGCCTCTGGAAACCGGAACTTCTTCCGTACATCCTTCCAGTCTCAAACGGTATCCTTGTGAGTTTCCATCTACTTTTACCACAGTGCGTATGTTCACCAGAAAGGCCCGGTGACAACGGACAATGAACGAACAGGCAGCAACCGCTTCTTCTGCCTGCTTCATAGTAGCCCGCACTAACTTTTGCTGCATCTTATCCGCACTACTGTAAGCTACTCTTATATAATTCCCTTCTGCTTCTACATAAAATAAGGTATGGGCATCCACTTCCAGCATTTCTTTCGTTCCGCCGGAGAAAACCAACTGCATAGGAGTTTCTTCTTCTTCTTCTTCTTCTTCTTCTACTGCCCTACCTTCTCCTATCTGTTCCTCATTCCTTGTCCGAATCTTCTCCTTCTGGGTATTCTCTCTTTTCGCAAGAGCGTAGTTAATCTCCGTTGCCTCCTTCAGATTACGTACCAGCTGCAAATTACGATTCCACATCAAAAAGAAGACAATAGGGAAAGGAGCAAGAACCGCCACCCAAGCCAAACTTATCAGAAATCCTTTCCAGCTCAGTATGAATGAACCAAATACCCAAGCCGTATAGAAACAGTTACCTATCGCAATCAGCAAACAAGCTCCTAACGTTCCTAACAATTCGCGGCCTAATGTCCAGTTCTTCTCACTATGATAACGGGGAAACAAAGCAGGAAACAAATACGTGGAGATACTCAGTGCCAATGAAGAAACCACTCCATAACCTAACACTACCCAGAATTTATAGCCTCCCATCATAGAAATGCCAAAAGGCTGCAACACAAAAAGGATCAGAAACACTATAAGTGAAGGTATTATCACGCTTTTCCATCTCTTCACCAATGATGGATAAGGGATTCGTAAAAGTGTCAACAGTTTATTTATCATTATGACTTCCTGTTTGTAAGGGTTGATTATGTGCAAGATGCTGCAAAGATATATAAATTATTAATAGATCGTACATAGGTCATTTATCCCATTTTTAGTCACACTTTTGTAATATGCATATAACAAAACCTGGCGTTTCTAAAGAAAAACGAGGAGAAAGTGCATTATTTTATGTTTTAAAACATGTTTATCGTGAACAATTCGTATCTTTGCAGCGTTAATAAGATAAAAGAAAAGATGTAAAACCCGCTTTCCGAAACGCGGAAAGCACAAAAAGATGACAATTATGAAAAAGAATGCAAATGAAATTTTTATGTTACAGTACCGTATTAAACGCTATCAAGCAATGGGAAACGGAACTATGTGCCAGGCTTTGAATGGCAAACTTCAAAAACTGCTCGCAAAGCAGGCTACCATGTAAAATAACACCTTTAAATAAAATGAATGAGGGCGGAAAACCGAAAAGTTTTTCGCCCTCTTCTTTTATCAGTCGCTTATGATGTCTTTTCCAAAAGGCGTCAAAGCTAATCCTGCCAGTTTGAAATGCTGTAGCCCGAAGGGGATGCCAATAATGGTGATACACAGCACCACACCGAATGCCAGATGAGAAAGGCAAATCCAGATACCTCCCAAAAATATCCACAACACATTCATCAGTATATACAGGCAACCAGCCGAACGTTCGCCACTCCGCACCGTTTTACCGAAAGGCCATAATGCAAGTGAAGCCATTTTCAGAGTTTGCATACCGAACGGAATACCGATAATGGTAATCATCATCAATAAACTGGCAACAAGGTATTCTATAGCGGTAAAAATACCTCCGAACACCAGCCATAATAAATTCATAAAACATCCCATAATTTTGCGTTTCTTGTATTCTAATACGCAAATATAGTTTTTTTATTTAATAACAAACTTATACTTACCTGTTAATCGCGCATCTTTATCTTTCAAGGCAATACGGTAAATCTCCGTTCCCCAAACATTGGAAAGACGTGTATCAGGCAAATTGATTGTTTCAACGGTTGCTGTGAACTCACCGGGATATTCCAAAGTTACTTTCTGTCCCTGTACGTCTATCGTCACCTTTCCGGGCACGGAAATATCCACCTTTCCCCAAGTGAGGAAGTTCACCTGATTAGGTTCTTTCGCTGATTTCAGGGAGAAATTATCGATAATCGTCAGTTGCTTATCGCCTAATGAATAGGCACGTGTCCAGTTATTTACCTCGGCTTCTTTCGGATAAGCAGTCGCAATGTTCGCTGAGAAGAAACGTTTCTTCGGTTGGCAGACAACATCCGTAGCCTTATAATTCTGACCGAAACTCTGGGGTACTCCGTTAATCATCGGCAAGTTATGGTAATTACTTTGCATGGTCCAGATGGTATAACGTTCACTACTGAACGTCTGACGTGTATAAGTTCCTACCCCCGCATCAATCAGCACAGGTATCGTATTGACATACAATGAAAATGTGCCTACATCATTATGATTATGACTTTCATTATTGAATCCGCCTTTCGTAGCCAGGAACCAACCGGACTTATTGGTCAGATAGCAGAATTCCGTTTCAGGATACCAGGTACAAGCCGGTATGGTATGGGCAGCGGCCGTCTTTTCCAGTTCTCCATTCCATAATATGGACTGCAAGGAGCGGAAAGTATCATTACCCAAAGGCACAGAAGGACGTTTACCATCCAGTAGATAGGCTGCAAACTGCATCATTTCCTCACTGCCAACTGCACGACCATAACGGTAAATCAACGGTGCATCACCTCCACCCTTGGCAGAAGCATCCGCAAAGTTCACTACCCAACCGTTTCCTACATACGTACGACTGATATATTCTCCCATCCGGCGAATCATCGGTTCCTTGAAAAGAGATACTTTCCCATCTGTTCCATCCGAAAGTATCTGGAGATAATCATACATTTTCCCGGCTGCATGTCCCCAATAAGAAGGACCTTCTTCACAAGCACCATCAGCCTTTACAAAATTGATGAACTTGTCTACCGACTGCATGCTGCGCCAAACAGCCTTTGCCAGACGATCACGGTCATTCTCTAATAAAAGATAGCATTGCAATACATTGGAGTTACACCAGGGATTCCAATTATTGATAATCATTCCCGGTTTCCATTGGAAAGCCATCCACCATTCCCGGTCATTGTTCATATAAGGATCGAGAATACGCTCCTGCAAAGTATGACGCAAGCGCTGAGAGATTACAGGATCTATTTTATCGAAAGAATCATGGAAGAAGTAATATACCCACGATAGCATGGAACCGAAGTTTCCCGAACCCAGATCAATCACCTGTTCGCGATAATCGGGCAAAGAGCGTTTGGTGCTCTGGCGTACCAGATGGGCAGAAAGTACCCAGGAAGTCATCTCGCAACTATAAAATGCTCCATTTATCAGTTGGTCGATAAACCGTCCTTTTCCTTCGGCAAGTTCGGCAAGCGTCAGGACGTTGATTGCTTTCCGGTTGGCCTCATAGGGATTTTGCATAATGTTCCGTTCGCCGCTACGTTCATATTCCAGATAATCGGTGGCGCGGATTACTTTCCATTCGTAATTAAGCATTTTCTCTCCGGCACGAATCAGATTTTCTTTATTGGTACCCAGCAATTCGTCCCAACCGGCACGGTCGGTATAAGCAGGATAAGGTACCCATTTCTGATTCATCACCAATACCTCCTTCAGCAGTTCTTCACTACCGGCAGCTTTTTGCAAAAGATTTCGTTCTGTATATGCATGTGCGGAAATACCTGCCATGAAAAGCAGGCAGAAGGAAATAATAATACGATAAAATGTGTTTCTCTTCATGATATTAAAAAGTTAGATTTCTTTTTTGTGATGAGGCAAAGATACGTAAGTTACGGTAAAACGGAGGTATTCAATTATCCGTAGTTGGGTACAAAATCATCCATAAAAGAAACTATAAACGAACAAGCCCGCAAATAGCCACCTACTTCCAATCACTAAATTCAAAGCTCAACTGTTCCCAAACGCCTTTTTCCCCGGTATCTTCCCGTGGATTGGAAACGGAAAGCCCTATCAACCGGATGGGATGATGTTCATAATCCACCTCCTTCAGCAGTTGTTTAGCCAAAGGCAGGATCACATCAAGAGTAATTAGTTCTTTGGATTGAGTTATGCTCCGGGTTATCTGACTAAAATCATGGAATTTGATTTTCAACGTCAGTGTATTTCCCTTGAAATCATTATGTTCCAGACGTCCTACCAGTTCCACTGCCGCATGATACAGTTCGATAATAACCGATGAGCGTTGCGAAATATCCTTCTCCAAGGTATGTTCGCACCCAATGGACTTACGGATACGTACCGCCTCTACCGGACGAAGATCGATTCCCCGGGCACAATCATAATACAATGCTCCTACCTTCCCGAACTCACGCAGCAGCATAGCCTGCGAACATGCACGCAACTGTTCGCCGTTATGAATACCCAATGAGTGCATTTTCTTTGCCGTCACCGGGCCTACCCCCCAAAAACTCTCGATAGGCAGACGCGCAATAAAATCCATCGCCTGATCGGGATGGATGGTACACAGCCCGTCCGGCTTACGATAATCGGACGCTATCTTCGCTAAAAACTTATTGTAGGATATACCGGCAGATGCCACCAAGTTCAGTTCATTCCGTATTTTCTGCTTGATTTCCTTGGCAATATCTACAGCCAACAAAATACCGGGCTTATTCTCTGTCACATCCAGAAAAGCCTCATCCAGTGACAGTGGCTCAATGATATCTGTATATTCGTGGAAAATTTCATGGATTTGCCGGGAGATTTCATGATACACTTCCATCCGTCCGTGAACAAAGATAAGTTGTGGGCACATCCGTTTTGCTTTCGTCGACGCCATGGCCGAACGTACTCCATAGCGACGTGCCTCATAACTGGCAGCCGACACTACTCCCCGTTCTTCCGCATACCCCACTGCAATAGGTTTTCCGCGCAACTCGGGATTGTCACGTTGCTCTACGGATGCGTAAAACGCATCCATATCTATATGTATGATTTTTCGTTCAGTGCCTTCGCAACACATCATGCATGATCACCTTTCCATTTTACTATTCATTTCCTCACATAGTGGGACATCTCTCCGGGTATCTCCATCGAAATCTCTACCAGACCTCCCACCACACCATCTTGTTTCCATGCCGTCTGATAAATCATCTTCCTGATTCCGTTTTTCTCAATGGTATAAGCATTGACACCTCCCGTTTCAAGCAGTTCACGTATCTTGTCCTGCGATTGCGGGTTATGACAATCAAATAGATTCTTACCTATCAGATTGCCATGTTTGGCAAACGTGCGACATGCTTTCTCATTCATATAGAGAATGACTCCCTCTGTATCACATACGGTTACGGCACAGTTCATTTCATTAGCCCATTCGTACATAGTTATTGCTTTTAAGTTACGGCTCATACCTTTTACTTTTATGATCCAAAGATAACGTTTTTCCCAATGCCACTCCTACTGCCTATAACAAAATTATATATTCACGCTATTTTGTACATACATATCTCCCATTCAAACCATTAACAAAAAACATCCAAACACTTAACAGAAAACTTTCTTATTACTTACTGAAAAAATTGTAAGTGTTAGGAATAAACTTTATCTTCGCACTTGGAACATTTGTTCCAAGCTTTGGAACTGACATCCGCAAAATAAGGACACACATCCGCAGCCTTGAAACAAACTTTGGCAAACAATATCCCAATAACTTAATTATCTTATCATTTCATGGCAGAATACAACATGCAGGAACTCAACCTGCCCAACGAAGAAGGCAAAAGAATCTTCTATCCACGCATAAAATTATACGGACAGGTGGACTTAGAAGCCATCGCCGATAAAGTGTCCTATGCCTCATCTTTCACCAAAGGCGATATCGTAGGACTGATACAAGCCATCACCGATGAAATTGCCTACCAGATGGGACAAGGTTACTCGGTAAAGATTGAAAACTTAGGCGTCTTTACCCCTGCCTTAGGACTAATGAAAGGGCGCGAACGGGAAAGTGGCGAAGAAGATGACACCAAGCGAAATGCCGTAAGCATCTGCCTGAAAGACATCCATTTCAAAGTAGATAAAGAATTACTGCACAGAACATCCCGCCACTGTCAGCTGAAGCGCTCTTCCGAGAAGTTCCGGCAATCATCACAAATGTTCTCGCCGCAAGAACGATTGGAACGAGCTAAAGAGTATCTACGCCAGAATGCTTTCATGACACTCTCCGACTATTGCCAGCTGACCGGATTGCTGAAGACCAGTGCTTCACGCGAATTGAAAGAGTGGATTGCGCAGCCCGAAACCGGTATTGATTACAAAGGAAGAGGAACACACAAAATATACATTTTGCGAAAAACATAATGCAAATAGCACAGACACCGGAAGGAGCTACAGAAATTATACTCACTGTTCTCTCCTCATCCGGAGCAACCTCCGATATACAAAAATAAATGCCGGCACCAGGAACAGGACAGCCGCAATCCATGCCGTCGGATCACCGAAGCAGACCGCAAGATAGCCGAAAGCGGGCACTGCATAAAGACTGACCAGCACACGTGCTATCATTTCGGAAACTCCGGAAAGCATAGCAAGATTGGTATATCCCGCTCCCTGAATGGTATATCGCAGAATACAAAGCAGTCCCAAAACCGGGAAGAAGGACACGGAAATATGCAGAAACAACTCCGTGTCCTTCAAGATTTCCAGTTCAGACGCTTCCACAAAAAGCAAGGCAAACGTACGTGCACCCAGCATCAATACGCAGAACGTAAATGCCCAGTAAATAATCATCATTAGCGCACTTACCTTTACTCCCATCCAAATACGTTCGGGCTTGCCCGCACCATAATTCTGTCCGGTATAAGTAGCCATAGCAATGCCCAGACTTTCAAGCGGGCACATAAAGAACATCTTGATGCGCATGGCAGCAGTAAAAGCGGCTACACAAGCAGTTCCCAATGCATTGTTGGCGCTTTGCAACATGATGCTTCCGATAGCGGTAATCGAGAATTGTAATCCCATAGGTACACCGATATACATCAGTGTCCGTGCCAAGGCGCCGTTGAACTTCCGTTCATCCGGTGTTCCCCGCAATATGTCAAAACGGCGCATCATGTATCCATAGCACAACACAGCCGATACGCCTTGTGAAAAGACCGTAGCGATGGCGGCTCCCGCCACTCCCCAATCTAATACCAGGATACAGAACAAGTCGAGCAGAATATTAAGTATAGTGGAAAACAACAGAAACCAGAAAGGCGTCTTGCTATCACCCAAAGCACGAATAATGCTGGACAGCAAATTATAAAAGAAGGTGCAGGGAACTCCAATAAACGTTATCAATAAATAATAGTAGGCATCCTGGAATATGATATCCGGTGTACGCATCATCAGCAAAATATCTCCACACAGAATACTCGTAACTACCGCAATCACTACCGACATCACCGCCGCCAGTTGCAAACTGACCGATATATAACGACGCATCGTGCTATAATCCCGCGCTCCGAATTTCTGCGCCACAGGAATACCGAAACCTCCACAACATCCATTGCAGAAACCAAGAATAAGGAAAACCACCGAAGTACTTGCTCCGACCGAGGCCAGTGCATTAATACCCAAGAATTTACCTACGATTGCCGCGTCTACCAGAGAGTATGTCTGTTGTAGCAGGTTTCCCATCAACAGAGGCATAGTGAAATTGAATATCAACGGCAATGCGCGTCCTGCCGTCATTTCTCTTGATGTTGCCATAAATTAATCCTCTGAAAATTGCACGCAAAGGTAGGAAAAGATAAGATTACAGGAATTGACAAACGTCAAAAATATGCTTCGTAATGAAAAGAATTAAACTACAGTCCGTCTGCATCTTTTAAGACTGAACTGTGTGCCAGATAATCAGGAGTTTCAGCATAGATATACATCACACTTCCTCCTTTGATGGCATCAATGATAGGACGGGAAAGTTTTTGCGGAACAGCCGGACAGCCAAAGCTTCTTCCCAAACGTCCTCCTCTACTGACTACCGAAGGATCGGCATAAGCCGCTCCATGCATCACAATGGCACGCTCACGAGCCCGGTCGTTGATTCCTTTTTCCAAACCATTCAAAATAAGCGAATACCCATTCTTTCCCTGATAAGTAGATTCTGTAAGATAGAACCCCAGTGAACTTTTGTAGGAACCATATTCGTTGGAAAAGGAAGTGGCATAATTATCACCGCTATTCTTTCCGTGGGAAACAACTGATGAGAAAAGTACTTTACGTTCCCTCATGTCAAATACAAAAAGACGTTTTGCGGTAGAAGGACGGGAAAAGTCTATCAATGTCAACACCTCCCGTTTGCGATTGTCTATTTTATAATAACCTGCTACAGCCTGCCGGAAAGCTTTCCAGTTAACAACTCCTTCCAACTGCATGGAACGGTATAAGCTCGCATAAGCCTCAACATCAGATGCAGCAGCCCTTTCAGCAGAATCAGGAGTGCTATCTGACGACTTGCCGCCCAGAAACAAGGTACAAGGAAGAAATAAGAATAAAATGAATACAATAAATCGCAACATAAAACTTTAGCCAGAGAAATAACGGCGGCTAAATTACTGTTTTTTCTCCAGACACCTATCACACAGATAGTTAAAAATGAGGATTCACTATTCAATCACCACAACCAAAGAGCGTTCGGTAGGCGCCCAATCGAAAACGAACTTGGAATGTGAAGTGGCATTGCGCACACACATATGCGAACGTGGAGTAGTCCCTAACGACCAGCTATACTCAATCATACTTGTACGCGGCGCATTCACCGGCACTCCGTGAATATAAGCTCCGTTCGTAAAACGACTGGCATAGGGGGCATAGCCTCCTGTCTCCGCCGAACCATCTTTCAGGAATACCATACGCGTTTTCTTCTGTTGAAGCAGATACATCCCCAGTGGGGTTTCCTGAGCATAGGGTGGAGCATGCATTCCGGTAGTGGCGGGATTCATGCTGCGTATCTTCCACTCACCTTCCGAGACATGTTCCAAGGTAGTAATATTCTGATCCAGGCGGTCGACAAAAATCACATGATTAAAGACGGTGCTATCCGGCAATTGTTTCAGGTATCTGCGTGGTGCCAGCCATTCTTCTTCAAAAGTGGCGGGTAATATCCGGTAAAAACTTCCCTCCTCGCCTTTCAGATAAGCGATAGTACCGTCTCTACCATAACGTTCGGGCACCAAAGTATCAGCGGGCAGATACAGCGGCACCGATTGATAGCGCTCCACGCCCAATGTATCAGATACACGGCGATACACATTCCGCACGAACTTACGTACCAGGGGAGCTTCTTTATTCAGATTCTTATAATTCTGCAACACCACCCACCTTGCAGTAGTATCGCGCTGCATATTCTCGATATAAGCCAGACAGTTCCGGATGACATCCCATTTGAAAGAGCGTACCGTATCCTTATATGGATAGGTATCTTCGAGGGTATGCTGGTCATAGAGCAATTCTTTGGTAAGAGAAATATCAGCAGCGGTCAACTGTTTCTCTTTAGGATGAGGAAATTCCAGCACAGCCGTATCTTTAGGTTCAGCCTCCTGCACAACTACCGGCACAGGTGGTTCCTGCCGGTTACGACATCCGGCAAGAATCAAACCAACAACCACGCAGGCAAAAAGAACGGAATGTTTCATAAAATGAAATTTAACTATAACCTAATAACGACTACCTCCCTGTTATTGTTGACTCTTTATAGAAATCAATTACATAAGAAATAACAGCAGGTATCGTTTCATCTTATTCAGGTAATACGGATTTCCGCAAAGATAGAAATTTAATGAAAGTTTCCGAAAGATATTGACGGTATAATATTAATCATTCGTTTATGAACAGAACCTTTTATATTAAAATTAGACAAGTTAGAAAGGCTTTATTTATCAATACATTACAAGGCCTCAACTCTTTGCATACAAAAAGTTAACTTCCTGTTGACTAGAAGTTGAGACCTTGTCGACAGGAAGTTAATACCTTGTAAGCGAAATATTTATCCCCTTATCAAAGCATCGAAACCGATAGCTTTCTCAGATTACTCCAACACTTTCTTTTTCAGATTAAATGTTGACAATACTTTTTTGCCGGAATAGAGTGTCACTATCAAATCATATTCCTTTCCTTCCTCAACCACATCCTTAGCAGAAAGCAATATATCTGTTTTTTCATAAGGCTTCAATGCCGGAACCATACCGGAAGCTACCTTTATTGTTTTTCCTTCCTTTTTATACACTACTTCCACCAATGCTTTCTTTGAGCCGACCTGACCGAAATTTTGTACTTCCACTTTACATTCCAATCCCTTCCCGGATTTGGTAAAGACTGGGGCACAAGCTGAAAGGATCGGTTCTATATAATCAATGTATGGCAAACGCGCATACCCGTAAAGCATTCTCCCATCTTTATATTTTCCAATCAATTTCGGGGCAAACTCATCTTTAGTGATACCATTTCCTTTACCATTGAAAGTTACAATCAAATCCTTGCCCTCATTTTCTGTGGTCAATACCTGACAACCCCTACCATAATTCACTTCTTCAGAAGCACCGAAGCGCAAGGAATTCACATCTATATCCGTCTGGGGATTGAAGCCTTCTTCCGCCTGTATCTTCACACGAATTGTTTTTGTACCCGAGGTAATAGGTTTCTCGTCCAGTATGGTAAGCAACAATCCCGGATTCAAGGGAATACTGATATTCTTTGAGCTATGGTGATCAAAAGGTTTATCTTCGTTTTTAAGCGTATCGATTACCGCAAAATTAGCCTGAATGGCACGTCCGTATTTATCCTGATACACTTTAAGGCGTTCATATTTGAACCAGTCTTCCACCTGTCCGTCTGCATGTACAGCAACTCCCGGCATATAAGCTTCACCCGGATCGACCACCCAGTTCACTCCATCCTTTGAACGAAGATAGAAAGCAATACGTCCCAGCCAATCATTAACAATCAGGTGATACTGAATATGATCGCGCCAGATTACGGGATCTTCAAACCGACCGTCCACATCCGGATAAACCCGTTTGTCGGTCAGTTGATTGTATTCCGATAATCCATCTTTGCTGACCCAGATACCACCACCGCGACAAACCATTACATAAGAACTGTCTTCACGCTGGGCAAATGAAAGATTAGACAGACCTTCGATAATACGGCGGTCGCGTGCATTGAAATCAAACTTTCCATATTCCCATTTTCCATTCAGATCATCGGATACATAACGTCCATTGATCACATAAACAACATATTGCCCATTCTTAGCACGGAATATTTCAGGATTATGCCCTTTACCTATGATACGAATAGGCTTGAAAGGTCCCGTCAGATTGTCGCTTATGGTATGAAATACGTATGAATTAGGCCATTCCATGTGTCCTTTAGGTGAACATTCCAGCCAGCCGCAGGCAAATAGATGATATTTACCGTCTTCGCCTTTTCGAATATTTCCACCCCAATAGGACCAGATACCGTCTTCAATGCCATTATCTACATAACGCGGAAGCACACAGTCAGCGCCCCATGTATCGGATGAAAGTACATTTCCCTTCATCGGCAGGAAGCGATCCATAAAGCGGGCACCTTTCACTAATTGTTTCCATTCCGCAGGACGTTCCCGTTCCGTTATTTGTGAAAAAGAGGAATGACTGATCAAGAGCATGACTCCCAGTAGAGCAAATTTAAAGAGGCTTCTTTCCATAAATATAATATTAGAATTGGTTTTAAATAGATTTACATGGCCAAAAGTAGAAGAATTGCATGTAAAAGGAAAAGGAAAGAAAGTAAAAAGGCACGTAAACCTTTACGTAAACAGAAATTACAGCTTTACAGATGCTTTTCATTTTCATCACGTTATTGTATACGATTCGGTGACAACTACCTAAGTAGTTGGAAATTAAGAGAGAATATCTGGTAAAACAAAAGTCCTTGAACTTTAGCAGTTCAAGGACTTACCATTTTTATTTAGTGGAGCTGGAGGGAATCGAACCCTCGTCCAAACGAGGAAATCATAAGCTTTCTACATGCTTATCTTTGCCTAAATTTTCGAGCAATGGCAGAACCAAAGCCATCAACCATTGCCTTATCCTTTAAAGTTTCATTCTCGCCTCAAGGCCGACAAGAACTATCTCCGATGTAACTGCACCACTGGATCGGAATGCTTCGGAGCAACAGCTTCCGAGTGATGTCTCGTCCCAGCACCTGGTGCCGGGATTAAGCTAATCTACTATGATTCGATTAAGCAGCAAGAGCGTATTGTCTTTCGCCAGATAAAATTTTGAGGACTGAGATTAAAGTGCAAATCAACGACGCACTGCATGCTTACTTACTATTTCTACCCGCTGTCAAATCCAGTCAACCCCAGAATACATACGGTTTTTAGAAATCGTGGGGCAAAGATAAGAATTCTTTTGTTACTGTACAAAAGAATAGTGTGATTGCTTACTCCGGATTAATAAACCTTATCTTTTTATAAGACCCAAAGCAGTCTTGCATTACCATACGTACAATAAAAGCCAGTACTCCGGACGATTTTACCTTTCTTTCTCCCACATAACCCGTACCTTTGACAACAGAAGATAATATACACAAAAATATAAATATCATGAAGAAACTAATTGCAATGACACTACTGCTCGGAGGCAGTACTCTGCTCTGCGCACAAAAAAACGTGAAGATACCGGCTGTGTACAAACCCGTCAAAAGCGAGATGTACCAGAAAGGCTGGATTGATTTCAACAAAAACGGAGTGAAGGATGTATACGAAGATCCGAATGCCTCGCTGGATGCACGTATCGAAGATCTGCTCAGCCAGATGACACTGGAAGAAAAGACTTGCCAGATGGTAACCCTCTACGGCTATAAACGTGTACTAAAGGACGACCTCCCCACCCCCGAATGGAAACAAATGCTTTGGAAAGACGGCATCGGTGCCATTGACGAACACCTGAACGGTTTCCAACAATGGGGACTTCCCCCATCGGATAATCCCTATGTATGGCCGGCATCCCGCCATGCCTGGGCACTGAATGAAGTACAACGCTTCTTTATAGAAGAAACGCGCCTCGGCATCCCCGTAGACTTTACGAACGAAGGTATCCGCGGAATAGAAAGTTACCGTGCCACCAATTTTCCCACACAACTGGGATTGGGACATACCTGGAACCGCGAACTGATACGCCAGGTAGGATTAATCACCGGACGGGAAGCCCGTATATTGGGATATACCAATGTCTATGCTCCCATCCTCGATGTCGGCCGTGACCAGCGTTGGGGACGCTATGAGGAAGTATATGGTGAATCTCCTTACCTCGTTGCCGAACTGGGTATTGAAATGGTACGCGGCATGCAACATAACCATCAGGTAGCAGCAACCGGAAAACATTTCGTTGCTTATAGTAACAACAAGGGCGCCCGCGAAGGTATGGCACGTGTAGACCCGCAAATGTCACCACGCGAAGTGGAAATGATACATGTCTACCCCTTCAAACGAGTGATAAAGGAAGCGGGATTATTGGGAGTGATGAGTTCGTACAATGATTACGACGGTGTTCCCATACAAGGCAGTTATTATTGGCTGACTACACGTCTGCGTGGCGAGATGGGTTTCCGGGGATATGTGGTTTCGGATAGTGATGCCGTTGAATATCTTTATACCAAACACAGCACCGCCAAAGATATGAAAGAAGCCGTGCGTCAAAGTGTAGAAGCCGGTCTGAATGTACGTTGCACCTTCCGGTCACCGGATTCATATGTATTGCCTTTGCGCGAATTGGTAAAAGAGGGCGGACTAAGCGAAGAAGTGATTAACGACCGTGTACGTGACATTCTGCGTGTAAAATTCCTTGTAGGACTGTTCGACGCTCCCTATCAGACTGACCTTGCAGGAGCTGATAAAGAAGTAGAGAAAGCTGAGAATGAAGCTATTGCACTACAAGCCTCACGCGAAAGCCTCGTCTTATTGAAGAATGAAAACAACGTGTTGCCATTGGATATCAACAACGTGAAGAAAATAGCAGTTTGCGGCCCAAATGCAGACGAAGAGGGATATGCACTGACACACTACGGTCCTTTGGCAGTAGAAGTAACCACAGTGCTGGAAGGCATTCGCCAAAAATCCGAAGGCAAAACAGAAGTACTCTACACCAAAGGCTGTGATCTTGTAGATGCCAATTGGCCGGAAAGCGAACTTATCGACTATCCGATGACAGATAACGAACAAGCTGAAATCGATAAAGCAGTAGAAAACGCACGCCAGGCAGATGTAGCCGTAGTCGTATTAGGAGGCGGACAGCGTACCTGCGGTGAAAACAAATCACGCAGCAGCCTCGACCTTCCGGGACGACAACTGAAACTGCTTCAAGTGGTACAAGCAACCGGAAAGCCCGTCGTACTGGTGCTGATTAACGGTCGCCCGCTATCCATCAATTGGGCAGACAAGTTCGTTCCCGCTATTTTAGAAGCATGGTATCCGGGGTCCAAAGGTGGAACAGCAGTAGCCGATGTACTCTTCGGAGATTATAACCCGGGCGGAAAACTGACAGTCACTTTCCCGAAAAGTGTCGGACAAATTCCTTTCAACTTCCCCTGCAAACCTTCTTCACAGATTGACGGCGGAAAGAATCCGGGACTGGATGGAAATATGTCACGCGTCAACGGTGCACTCTATTCATTCGGATATGGTCTGAGTTACACCACCTTTGAGTATTCCGACATCGAAATCAGTCCGAAAGTAATTACACCGAACCAAAAGGCAACCGTGCGCTGCAAAGTAACAAATACCGGAAAACGTGCAGGTGATGAAGTGGTTCAGCTGTATGTTCGCGACATCCTGAGCAGCGTTACCACTTACGAAAAGAATCTGGCAGGCTTTGAGCGTATCCACCTGCAACCGGGAGAAACGAAAGAGGTAGTTTTCACCCTCGACCGCAAACAGCTGGAATTACTGGATAAGCACATGGAATGGGTAGTGGAACCGGGAGACTTCAGCATTATGGTAGGTGCTTCTTCCGAAGATATCCGCCTAAGTGGAACATTGACAGTAGAAGATCCAAATGCCCCCATGCAAACACAGGCAAAACCGGATGCTCCCGTAACTGCCAGCACCAATCCGGAAAGTGTAATGAACGTGCTCGATAAAAAAATGAATACTGTTTGGGAAGGAAATAAAGGAGATTATATTACCTTTGCCTTGGAGAACGGTTCCAAGGTAGATGGCGTTTCCATTGCATTCAGCAGAGGCAACGGTCTGCCGGCGGAGTTTGAAATCCAGCTTTCAAGTGGCGGCGGACAATTCCTGACGGTTTATTCGGGTACAGTCAGCGAGTACGGAAAGTTGATTTCATATACGTTCAAAGGAACTATTGCCAGCGACTTGCGCATTGTACTAAATGATGACCGCGTAGGAGTGGCAGAAATAGTGTGCGAAGCACGCTAAAGAG
>ERZ791881.785-NODE-785-length-25043-cov-6.160877_pt1 | contig 25043 bp, 28 predicted proteins | sample MGYA00510161_ERZ791881 | MGnify/ENA primary metagenome ERZ791881 (study PRJEB30046, sample SAMN00792073) | human gut metagenome | study: EMG produced TPA metagenomics assembly of the A metagenome-wide association study of gut microbiota in type 2...
CATTATTAATGTCGAATATATTAACAAGTCACCAATGTATCTGTTAAGCCTTAATGTTTTGAAAAAAATTTAATAAAAAATAAAAGTAGGACATAAATCAGGCATTATTAATGTGTAAGATGAATTCTTATAAAAAATGATAACCGGTCATCATAAAAGAAAGGAAAACGTATGAAAAAAATCAAAGAAAACGAGCTGCATAGTTTTAATACAGATGTGGCTAAACAGTATGGTGTTGATATTGCAGTACTTTTTCATTTATTAGTATTTTGGATTTTGAATAATGCGAAGAGTAATGTCAATTATCGCGAAGGGAAGTATTGGACGTTTATGAGCGCAAAAGACATTCATAACAGACTAAATTATTTTTCTGAAAGAAAAATCTATCATCTGCTTAATAAGCTTATTGGATTTAATCTGATTATATCTAGTAATTTTAATGCCAATCCATACAATCGCAAGAAATGGTACACGTTGGGTGAGAAAGGTGTTCAAGTTCTAAAAGAGACTTATCATATCGATTTTTTAAATTTGGAAAATGGAATTGATGGAAAGTGTAATTCTACATATTACAAAAGTGAAAAATGTAAGAAAGATATTATAAATAATTTGAATAATAAAGATATTAATAAATCAATCAATGTAGAAACACCAACTTTAAATGATGTTGAACAGTATGTGCAACAAGAATGTTTAGGTATCAATCCCTCGCTCTTTTTCTACCACTATCAATCTAATAATTGGCTAAATATTACAGATTGGCAAGCAAAAGCACGAGAATGGAGCATTCGTGAAAATAAAATGAGAAAGCAGGACGAAAAGAAGGAGATAGAGTATGATTTGTCAAAATGCGATTACTAAAAAAGGTTTGGGAGAGAGCCAAATACATTTAGAACAGATGATTTTAGCAATATTTATCATGAATCCAATTATGTTGAATCAATATATTGTGAATGATAATTGGTTTGAGCTAGGAATTCACAAGATAATTTATAACGCTTTAAAGCAATCAGTTGTCGATAAGCATCTCGATATGTATAAAGTGCAAGAATTATTAGAAAAAGCAAATTTTGATTATTTTAATAAAATTATGGATTCTTATGTGTCAAGTGCATTGTTGGATAAACATCTTTCTGAACTGGAGGAAAATTATAAAATTAGGCAAACGGCAATAGTCATGGAACAGTTATCAATGCACCAGATAGACTATCCTACATTTCTTGAAAATATTCGAAAAATTGAAGAACAGACTCAATATACTGAAACATTGGTTGAACCTAGTCCAAATGAAATGTTTGACGATATTACCTTATCGAACCAAAGTTTGATATTTAACAGGCTTAGTAATTTGAATTTATTGAAATTAGAAAAAAACACTTTAAATGTGATTGCTGCTCGACCGAGTGTGGGAAAAAGTGGATTGGCTTTGAATATATTTAACGATTTAGCTAGTACGAATGAATACGACTGTGTATATATCAATATGGAGATGCCAGATCGAGACATATATAGACGTTTAGTATCTATGAACACGAAAATTCCAATGTGGCATTTAGAAGGCTTGGAAAAATGTTCGAAAGCAGGTGCTCTAGTAATGGACTGTCTATTATCGTTTAAAGATAAAGATATGAAAGTGATATCGCATCCCATGGATATCAATAGTATTAGCACGGTGATTCGTAATGAACAAAAAAAAGGAAAGCACGTCATACTGTTTATTGACTATTTAGGATATATCAAAAGTTCAAAGGAATCGAATGATAGAGAGCGGTTGGGTAAGATTTGCCGGGATCTGCAGATTATGACGAAGGAATATGATTGTACGATATTCCTTCTTGCCCAGATTAATAGGGAAGGTGCTGATAATCCAACCATGAACAATTTAAAGGATACAGGCGAATTAGAACAAAGTGCTCATTCAGTATTGTTGCTATCAGAAATTGGAAATTATGATGTTAACAACGATGTACAATTTATTAAATTGGTCACAGGTAAAAATAGGGAATCTATTAAGAATGGAAAAATGATAATGAAATACCATAAAAAGATTCAACGCTTTGAAGTGAGCACCGAAGAAGAGGCAAAGAAATGCGCAAAGGAGGTAAAATATGAAGGATAAAATTTTACGCGAGATGATTTGTTCAGTACAACAATCTGAAAATATAGATCTTGAAATGGTTGTAACGATGGTTGTATTGATGTTTTTCAATGAGTTTGAACCATGTAGTTTACTTAGTTTTTATCAAATCCTTTTTCCAAACTTAAAGGGAAAAGAGTTGGTATTGCAATTTTTGTGTGATGTTCAAAGCGAACGATTGCATAAATTGAGATATTACGATTCATGTCATAATGGATGGATTATGGTGCATAAAGATTTACCACATTATTTTATAAATGAAGATGGATTCGTTTGGAGCATTGACTGGATAAATGCGAATGAAGGAGTACCTAAGGATGATGATTTATATCTAATTCAAGATGATTTAGGAAATATTGGAACAGCTTACTTGAATCCAAGTATATCATCTAAATTCATCGAGTTAACTTCGTATACTGGCTATTTTACTGATGTAAAAAAGTGGGCGGATATTAAGCCTATCGGGGGGTTGTTATGAGTGTTTCAAATGAAAAGGTTCCTATTTCTGAAAAATTAACGCTTACTCTAGAAGAGGCGGCTGCATATTCGAACATTGGTGTGAATAAGTTACGTGAAATTACGAATGAAGCAGATTGTACGTTTGTTTTATTTGTCGGCAATAAACGCTTAATCAAACGACAAATTTTCGAGAAGTACATCAACGATAATTGTACATACTCAATTTAATATTTGATGGCTGCTGAAAAGATGATTGTGGTTTATAATTAGGTTGCAATTATCTTTTCTTTATATGTAGGAGGTAAATGATGAACAGAAGAAAAGATAATAAAGGTGTCGTCTTGAAAGACGGCGAATGCCAAAGGAAAAATGGTACATATGATTATAGATATGTAACTAGAGATGGGAAAAGACACGCTATTTATGCACCAACTTTGAAGGAACTACGCGAGAAAAAAAAGCAAATCATTATTGACGAAGCGGATGGTATTCATGTTGACGCAAAAAAAATGACCATTAATGATATGTATAAGGTGTACGTCGAATTGAAAAGAGGAGTTAAAGATAACACTCTTCAGAATTATTGCTACATGTACGATCGATTTGTTGCTCCGGATTTTGGGAATACAAGATTGAGTAACCTAAAAAAGTCGGATGTTCAACGTTTTTACAATCATTTAGTAGATGATTTATGTTTGAAAATTCGGTCGGTAGAAAATGTACATATTGTTTTGTATCAGGTTCTTCAAAAGGCCGTCGATGATGGGTATTTGAGAACGAATGTGGCTTCAAATTGTATTAAAGACTTGAAGAGTTCTCACAACTATCAAAAGGAGAAGAAGATGTCTCTTACTTTGGCACAGCAGAAGCTTTTTGAAAGGTACATTGAAGCTCATCCGCAATATTCACACTGGTATCCGATATTTATCGTAATGTTGTATACAGGTATGCGCGTGGGGGAGGTTACAGGATTACGTTGGTGTGACATTGATTTTAAGCACAATGTAATTCATGTGACTCATACATTAGTTTATTACCCACATGGAGTAAATGGATGCTCTTTTGGTATAAACACACCTAAAACGGTGAATTCATATCGAACGATACCAATGACAAGTAAAGTTAGAGAAGCTCTTTCAAGACAGAAAAAACTCATGAAGTTATTAGAATCAAGAGGTGTAAGTTTGGATAAGGAAATTGACGGTTATACTAATTTTGTTTTCATCAATCGTTTTGGAAATGTTCAGAATCAAACAGTGTTGAATAAAGCATTGAGACGCATCATGCGTGATTGCAACGATGAAATCTTAGAAAAATCTAACGGGAATGTTGAGGATTTGGTATTATTGCCTAGGTTTTCATGCCATACACTTAGACACACATTCGCAACTCGATTGTGTGAAAAAAGTAGAAATTTGAAAGCCATTCAGTCAATAATGGGACATTCTGATATTCGGACAACGATGGATATTTATGCAGATGCTACAAATGAACTGAAGCAGAAGGAGATGAAAGCTTTTGAGAATCTTATGGTCTTGGAAGATATTGATGATACGCCATCATACGCCACAACTTACGCCAATCTATATGACATTGATGAAGAAATATGAAGAGATATGTAATATATTTATACAGAATCAACCGATGAAATTAGGATATGAAAGGATATGGAGAGATATGTAAAACCGTCTCTTCCTGTCCCTCACATGAAGAACTTGGGGGATTCAAACAAGAAAGCGCAAGTTAAAAAACCAGTGGAATCTGCACCTGTAAAGGTTGATTTCTCGAATGTAAAAATCGAACCAATCTTCACAGATATGGTAGATTTTGAAACATTCAGTAAGTCAGATTTCCGTGCTGTTAAAGTTCTCGCTTGTGAAGCTGTAGAAAAATCTAAGAAGCTATTAAAGTTCACTTTGGATGATGGCCAACGTAAAGATCGCGTTATTTTAAGCGGAATTCACGAATATTATGAACCAGAAGAATTGGTTGGAAAGACTGCAATTGCGATTGTAAACCTACCACCAAGAAAAATGATGGGTATCAATTCTGAAGGTATGTTGATCTCAGCTGTTCATGAAGAAAATGGTCACGAAGGCTTGAATTTATTGATGGTTGATGACAACATTCCTGCAGGTGCTAAGCTTTATTAAGAAGTACCGTTTTACCCGACAAAACGGGATGTACTTCATTTGTGAAAAAGCTCTAAAAATACGTAAATACACCAAACGGTGCTTGAAACGGTGCAGAGCCTTAAAAATCACATAATTTTCAAAATATATGGGCAGTTCCATTGTGGAATTGCCCATTTTCAGAAAGAAAAAGATAAATTGGAAGTTGTGGAGGTAATTATCAATGAGAAATATTTACGATAATAGTGAATTTTTTGCCGCATATGCTGAAATGGGAAGAAGCAAAGATGGTCTGAAAGCTGCTGGAGAGTGGCATCAGTTGCAACCGTTATTCCCTAAATTACAGGGAAAAAAAGTTTTGGATTTAGGATGTGGTTACGGTTGGCATTGCAAATATGCCGCACAAATGGGAGCTACTGAAATTCTTGGTATTGATAGTAGTCAAAAAATGATTGCAAAAGCAGTAGCTGATAACTCTGATGACAAAATCAAGTATAAAGTTTGCGGTGTTGAAGAATACATTTATCCTGAAAATACTTATGACCTAGTTGTTTCTAACCTGGTACTGCACTATATCGAAAATTTAGCTAATGTTTATCAAAAGGTGTATTGCACATTAAAAGTAGGTGGGTATTTCCTATTCAATATTGAACATCCGACTTTCACCGCCGGTGTTAATGAGGATTGGATTTATGATGAAAATGGGAAACCTAAATATTGGCCAATCGACAATTACTATTACACAGGCGAAAGAGAAACCAATTTTCTTGGTCAACGAGTAATTAAACAGCACCACACATTAACGCAGATATTGAATCCACTTATAAAATGTGGTTTTCAAATTGAGGCTATTGAGGAAGCAATGCCTTCGGCAGATATGATGGGTATGCCGGGAATGTGTCATGAAATGCGTAGACCTATGATGTTGTTGGTTAAGGTTAAAAAGGTTTAATAAACAACTTTCAGTTTGCCAACCTGCCCTTTGAGAGAGGAGAAATCCTTTTCTCAAAGGGCTTTTTCTATTTATACGGATATTCGCAAACTACAAGTAAAAGCCAAAACTTCATATACTCTAAGCACAAGGAGGTTGAAGTTTGGCTATGAACAACAGTTGAGCTTGAAGGTTATCCGTCTGCGAATACAAATGATCAAAACTATTATTGTGAAATTTGTATAGCCGGGAATAAAAAAGGCGAGTCATAACGATAGCAACTGCGAGTTGCTAGTTTTAGATAATGCGTGAGATTATAATAAAGGTGTAAGGGAGGTACTTCATAATGGACACAAAACAGGTTATACTTGAACTTCGCACCCAAAGGGGAATGTCGCAGGATGAGCTTGCAGAAAAGGTTTTTGTAAGTCGTCAGGCAGTTTCACGTTGGGAAAACGGAGAAACAGTTCCTAATACAGAAACATTGAAATTGCTGTCAAAAGTATTCGATGTTTCCATAAATACACTTTTAGGCTCACCGAGAAAGCTTGTTTGTCAATGCTGCGAAATGCCGCTTGAAGATGATAATATTATCGGGCATAATCACGATGGTTCTTTTAATGAGGACTATTGTAAGTGGTGTTATGCCGATGGAACGTATACTTACAATGATATGGACGATTTGATTGAAGTTTGTGTTAAAAATATGATAAGCGAGAATTTCACGGAGGAACAAGCTCGTTCTTATATGAAAGAGCTGCTTCCTTCTTTGGATTATTGGAAGAAATATGATGAGCTTAGTGATAATGGTCAATTTGAGGAATTTAAGAAAAAGTTAATCATTGAAATTAACGAATTGAATGTTGACGGAATGCCAAAGGTGGAAAAACTGAATGCCCTTGTGGGAAAGTACGTGAATCTTGAGTACCAGCTTCCGAATGGGCAAGTGGCTAAGTTTTTGAATGAGGCAAAGACATATCTGGGCAATCAGCTTGAATGTGAATACGGCGGCGATAGATGTTTCGGCGTTGTTGCAGATATGGATTTTATTCTTATTTGCACTTATGAAGAAGACGGTAAAAATCCGGAACTTGTATTGTATAAGAAAAGATGAGAATAAAGAAAAATAGTAAACCATTGGAGTTAATGATTTTTGTGCAAGCAAGAAAAATTCACATAATTAGTACGATGTATGGGGAGTCCTGAAATATGGATTCTCCATTTTTAAAGCAAACTGAAATACAAATCGGAATACCTCCTGGTTGAAAGCAATGAACATAACGAAATAATTATAAACGGTCATATCAGATATAAAAAAAGAGAATGAATCAGGAATGAAAATAATTGCATTTCATAGACCCCTAGAAAATTGGATATCCTGATAAAGGAAGTTGTTTTTTTTAGTTATATGAATTTTAAAATCTTATGAGGAATTGAAGAAAAAGTTAATAATATAAAGTATAATAACTGTGAAAGGAATTGATAGAATGAAATTGTTACCGACGGGAATTGAAAATTTTAAGATGATGATTGATAAAAGTGCGTATTATGTAGATAAGACAAATTTCATTGAAGATGTATTAAATGAACAAGTTGTTTTATATACAAGACCTCGAAGATTTGGTAAAACACTGAATATGTCGATGCTTTATTATTTTTTTTCAATCAAAGAAAAGGAAAACTCTTATCTATTTGATGGCTTAAATATTTCGAAGAATAAGAATGCTTTAAAGGTTCAAAATAAATATCCAACGATTTTTATTTCTTTAAAGGAAATGAAAAGCTTAACTTTTGATGCGCAAATTTCATCTTTTTCAAATGTGATTTATGAATTGTTAGATAAAAACTTAGAAATATTATCTTCAGATCAATTGTCGGATACAACTAAAGATATTTTAAATAAATTGCATAATCGTTCATCTTGTGTTGAAGATTTGAAAATTTCATTGAGAGTCATAACAAATGCGTTATATGCTTATTATCAACAAAAAGTCATTGTTTTAATCGATGAATATGATGTTCCTTTACAGGCTACATATCAAAATAATTATTATGAAGAAATGGTTGAGTTTTTAAGAAGTGTTTTTTCTTCAGCGCTTAAAACGAATGATGCTTTAGAAAAAGGTGTTATGACTGGATGCCTTCGTATTTCTAAGGAAAGTATTTTTACTGGATTGAATAATTTTACGGCTTATTCTGTTTTAAATAATATTAGTAGTGAATCTTTTGGATTTACTGAATCGGAAGTTAAACAGTTGTTAAAGGATTATAGTTTATCAGAAAAGATGGATGAAGTAAAAGAATGGTATGATGGATATCAATTTGGCAATAACGAAATCTATAATCCATGGAGTACACTCATGTATGTAAAAAATATAATGCAAGATGTGTCTTTTAAACCGATTTCTTTTTGGGCAAATACTAGTGGAAATGATCTTGTTGTTAAGTATATTCAAAATGGTGATAAAAAATTGCGCAAGGAGTTTGATTTATTAATGAATGGTCAATCCCTTATTAAATATATCAAGCCTGAACTTACGTATCGTGAAATGGATAATATCAATAATATTTATAGCTTTTTATTACTAACTGGCTATTTAAAGGTCATCAAAGATAGGGGAGAAAATCAATATGAATTGGTTATCCCGAATAAGGAAGTTTATGAAATCTATAAACAATCCTTCATGTCATATTTTGAAGATTATACAACAAGTAGAAAAGGTGAATTGTATCAAGAACTTGTGGACGGAGATGCAAAAAAAGTAAATCTATTGTTGAATGATATACTATTAAGAAGTATTAGTTATTTTGATAATCAAGAATCCTTTTATCATGGATTTCTAGTAGGATTGTTGAATGATTATGAGGTAGTATCTAATAAAGAATCTGGAAATGGTAGATTTGATGTATGTGTTTTACCAGAAAATATCTTAGGAACAATCGTGCTTATTGAGTGTAAACATTCAATAAGTGAAGATAATCTGATTGATGATGCTAAAGAAGGAGCAAGACAAATTGTCGAACAAAAATATCTTGAAGAACATAAATTTAAAAAATATGAAAATGTAATTGGCTATGGAATATCTTTCTATAAGAAACAGTGCTATGTAGTTAAAGTGGAACATGGTTCTAAAAGCATTGTTTGATGATAAGGTTGATTAAGAAATAAGATAATTACAAAACTAGAGTAGAGATTGTATTGTGTGGTACAGCTTCTACTCTTTTTCTATATCAACAAATGATACTATAATTTATTGAAGGAATAAATAAATCATATATTGGACAATTCTTAAGAGGAGTTGTCTTTTCTTTTGTACTACATATTGTTCTTGCGTGTCGTTAATTGCAGTGGTAAACTGAAGCTAAGAAAAAGTTAGTTTTATCTAACATTTTAAGGGTTAATTATGAAGTTTTATAAAAGTGGAGATCAAAGTAAACCAGTCATCTTTTTGTTTCCGGGCACTTGTTGCTTATATAGTAGTTTTGATCATGTGTTAGAAGGATTACATGTATATTTTTATACGGTGGTTGTTTCTTATGATGGCTTTGATCCAAATGAGAATACTCAATTTCATTCGATGGAAGAAGAGTGTGAAAAGATTGAACAAGAAATTATAGATCATTATGGCGGAAGAATTAAAGCCGCTTATGGCTGTTCACTTGGAGGCAGTTTTGTTTCTTTGTTGATTCAAAGAAAAAGAATTCATATGGATCATGGCATTATTGGAAGTAGTGATATGGATGAGGCTGGAAAGGTGATGGCTACAATTCAGGCATCTATAGTAACGCCTATTATGTATAAAATGGTGCATACAGGAACGCTTCCAAAACTTATGGAGAAAAAGATTGCACAAATGGATGATTCGAAGAAGAAATTTGTGAATGGATTTTTAGATATGTTTGGTTTAGGTGGTTCTTGGATCACAAAGAAGAGTATTTATAATCAGTTCTATTCGGATTTAGTGACAAAAGTTCAACACAATATGGATGTGCCAAACACAAAAATTCACGTATTTTATGCGACAAAAATGGGTAAAAAATATGAAAAGAGATACTATACATATTTTAAGAATCCAGATATTCATAGATTTAATATGCAGCATGAAGAAATGTTTTGTTGCCATCCTGACAAGTGGATAGAAGAAGTAAGAAATGTTGTAATTGGAGATGTTGGATTATGAAATCAAAAATAGATATTACAGGTGTTTCAGAGACAATGCTTCAGACTTTATATGCTAGAGCAAAAGAAACGAATAGTCAAAATGCAAAAATCAAGGATGATATTGCCGTACATATTGTTGAAAATATAGATTATGATTTTTCTAAAGCTGATAAAGATAGTGCTATGAGTAGTGGTGTTATCGCAAGAACGATTGTATTGGATCGTATGGTCGAACAATATTTAAATGTTCATACAAATGCAGTTGTAGTAAATATTGCATGTGGATTGGATACTCGTTGTTACAGAATGAAAGGTAAATATCTTCGTTGGTATAATCTTGACTTGCCTCAAACTATGAAGATAAGGGAACAGTTTCTTACTGAAACAGGGCCAATGTATCAAATCGCAAAATCAGCTATGGATGATTCTTATGTCCATGATATTGAGTATCATGGAGAAGATATTCTAGTGATCATTGAAGGGTTAACTATGTATTTAGACGAAAAAGAAGTGCAGAAGATGTTTTCTATTATTGAAAAATCCTTTAAAAAAGTAACTGTTCTTGTCGAAACTATGTCGCCTTTTGTAGTAAAGCATATGAAAGAAAAGTCGATAGATCAAAGTAATGCTAAATTTTTATGGGGTGTAAAGAATGGAAATGAACTACAAAAGATTTTACCAGAATTTATTTTTGAAAAGGAAGTTAGTTTGATTGAAGGTATGAAAGAATTGCATCCTATTTATCATTTGTTTGGATGGATTCCATTGGTTCGAAATATTTCAAATAAAATTATAGTTTTGAAGAATAGGAGTTAATACGGATGAAGAAAATTCATTTTGAAGTACACACAGACGGATTTTATGGTGACTATTGGAAATGCAAAACGGACTCATTTTGTTTTTTCGGAAAGCATGTTAAAGATGATGCTTCCAATTGGTTCAGCAAGCTTTGTGAAATTTGCGTTTCAATCCGCAAGAAAACATCCAAAGGAATGCCTTGAAACACGCATAGATATTGATGTTCGTATTAGGAATGCGATTGAAGAATGGAAAAAAGGTGAAGTTGGATATGGCGGATAAAATACAAAATGCGTATGAATCATCAAAGAATATTTATGATGATGTTTTGACACAGGGAAATATTTTCAGTAAGTTGTATATTAAATTATTTTGGAATGGTACTAATGATAATGATATAGCACAGAAAGTATTATCATATATTCCAAATGATTTTTCAGGTAATCTTCTAGATGTTCCAGTCGGAACAGCTGTATTTACTCAACACAAGTGGATAGCGTTAAAAGATGCGCATATTATTTGTCTTGATTACAGTATGGATATGCTTGAACAAGCTAAGAAAAGATTTGATGGGTATACACATATTAAATGTATTCAGGGGGATGTATCCAATTTAAAAATGAATGCTGAATCCTATGATATTGTGGTTTCTATGAATGGATTTCATGCTTTTCCAGATAAGAAAAAGGCATTTCAAGAAACGTGGCGAGTTTTAAAACCAGGTGGTACCTTTATAGGATGTTTTTATATTAGGGGTAAATCTAAAAGAACAGATTGGCTTGTGAATCATATTCTTTCTAAGAAAGGATGGTTCACCCCACCATTTCAAACTGAGGAAGAACTTAGAAATATTCTAAAAGAGATGTACAAACAAATATATCTTCACATAGATGGATCGATGGTATATTTTTGTTGCACAAAATAATGTATGGATAGAAGGTGAGATTATGTTGTTTCAAACAATTGGAAATGAATTGAATCCTGTGATTTTATTTTTTCATGCGATGGGTGTAACTGGAGAAAGCAGTATGCCAATTGCCGAAAAACTGTCAGATAAATATTATTGTGTTATGCCAACATCTACTGTTTATTGTTCAAATCAAAAGTATCTAGGTAAAAGTGATGAGATACAACAGATTAAACGATTTTTAAGTGATCATGGGATCAAAGAGATTGAACTAGTAGTAGCATCTTCGATTGGTGCAGATCTTGCGATGGTATTTCTAACAGATACAAAAATACCGGTTAAGCATATATTCTTTGATGGTGGTCAATTTGCACAGATTGGTAAGATAACACGTAGAATTATGGTTCCATTTTTATATGTGGCCATGAAAAGTTTGTATTGGACAAATGGGAAAACGCTAAAGAAAATTATGTGGTGTGACGATGATAATATTAAGCCTTATTTTATTGAAGCAGGAAAGAATTTGTCATATACAAATTTGAGAAAACAGATGGATGATAGTTTAGAAGATAAGCCATTTCCAAAATTATCAGAAGAGCTACAAAAACATACATTCTGGGAATTTGGAAGTAGAGAAGATCATTTTAAATATCGAAATGCAGTGATGCAAGCCTATAAATATGGCAACTTTCCGGTTTTTGAGGGATTGAACCATATGGAGTATCAAATTCGGTATCCAGATGGATTTGCCAGAATGTTAGAAATGATTATTAAGACAGATCAATTACCTGAGTTGACATTTTGAATGAAGAAATCAGATAAATGCATTGTTGTAGAGATTAATATTGACTTGCTTCAAATGATGAAGCTAAGAAAAACATTTTAGTAGATCCTGTTTCAAAGTCTCTTATATTTTGAAGAATATAAATATATGAAGGTTCATATTAAGGATAAGTGAAAAATGATAGATAATTATTTAAAAGAAACATGTATGCTTGATTATTCCAATCCTGCAATACAAGAACTAATTCAAAAGAAAAAATGGAAGGAATTGGATGAATTTGAAAGAATTAAGGAAATATATAATTTTGTTCGAGACGATATTTTGTTTGGGTACAACGAGGATGATGCAATATGTGCATCAAAAGTTCTATTAGATGGATATGGTCAATGTAATACAAAAGGAACTTTATTTATGGCTCTTTTACGAGCTTGTCAGATTCCATGTAGAATTCATGGTTTCACAATTGATAAAAGACTTCAAAAAGGAGCCATGACAGGCTTAGTGTATTGGAGTGCACCTCCAAATATATTTCATAGTTGGGTGGAAATTTATTTTGAGAATCAATGGTATGAACTTGAAGGATTTATTTTAGATCGTACATATCTCAAAAAATTGCAAAATCAATTTCCAAATTGTAAAGGTGCATTTTGTGGATATGGTGTAGCAGTAAAAGATTTTAGAAATCCTACTATTGATTTTAATCGTAACTCTACATATATTCAAAGTGAAGGAATTACACAAGATTTTGGTGTATATGATTGTCCGGATGATTTACTAAAAGAACACCATCAACAAATGTCAAGGCTAAAAGGATTTGCCTATAGATATATAGGAAGACATTTCATGAATCGTAATGTTAGAAGGGTGCGCCAAAGATGAAGTCAAAGAGAATGATTGTTGTAGCTGTTAGTAGTATTGTTTTATGTTTATCCTTATTCTTTATATTTCAAAATGAAACAGATACAAGTACTTCTAATAAAGATTTAACATTGATTTATGAAGAGAAAGTATCTCCAAATAAGGAATATGTTTCTAATAAAAATGATATTGTGCATTATACAATTAAAATTTATCAAGAGGATAAGAATAAGGTTTATGTTTATGCTGAATCGAATTCTCCTGTTTTTGAAAATACAAATTATTCAGTTGATTATAATCAAAAATTATCTAAAGAAGATATTCAAATTAAATGGATGACGCTTTCAGGGAGTACAGAACCTAAAGAGAATGATCAACTAGGTCTTGCGAATGTCAAAATCTTAAAAGATGGAAGTGTAGTCAATGAGAAAGCTATTAGTTTTGTAGGTAAAGGTGTTAAGGCCATTACGGATGTAATTGGATAAAATAAGGGAGTGTGATTGTGTGAAAAAAATGATATTAGGCATTGCTTGGCAACTTATGGGGTTTCTTGGCTCAATAGCTATTTTGTGCTCAGCAACACTTCATCAATGGGATTATAACGGGATTACTGGAGTTTTAGGTAGTTTGTTGGGATTAGACTTAATAATTCCATTCATTGTTTGTATAACACTATTTATTTGTGGTTTAGTAGTCTGCTTCAAAGTAATAGGGGAATAGTAAATTTTAATTTCTATACTTGACAAATCTCTATGGATAAGAATAATATAACAGTGTGATATAACACTGTTACATTTTATTTAATGGAGATTTATATGTCAGAAAAAACTGAGAGAACAAGAGAGAAAATATTGGATACTGCCATCAAACATTTCTTAAGAGATGGATTTAGTGGCGCTTCTTTAAGAAGTATCGTGAAGGATGCTGGTCTTACTACGGGAGCTTTTTATAAGTATTATCCGACTAAGGAAATGCTTTTTGATGCATTAATTGATCCGTATATAGAGCATATATATGAAATATATGATGGGATATTAGCTGATTTCATGATCAGACAAACAATATGTCAAATGCAGCCAATGATGGAACAAATCAGATGATTGACTATATTTATGAGCATTATGATCATTTTAGATTGTTGTTTAAATGTGGAGATAGTGGGAAATATGAAGCTTTTATTCATAACATGGTGAATAAAGAAATGAAGGCAACCAAGAAATATATGCAGATTATGAAAGAGGCTGGAATGGATTTATTAAATGTTGATGAAAGTCTTATGCATATGATATATACTGGTTTTTTCTCATCTGTACTGCAAATTGTTGAACACGATATGGATAAAGAGATAGCTAAGAAAAATGTTCATCAATTAAAAGAATTTAATACAGGTGGTTGGGAAAGAATTTGGAATATTCAATTTAAATAAGGTGGCAATTGCCGCCTATACTTATAACAATGCAGTTAGTCACGACTAATAATTAGGAGGGTATTTGTATGGAAGAAAAAAAGAAATCTACAATGCGTTGGATACTAGAGTGGGCTGGACAAAAGAAAATGGATTATGTATGGAGTGTCATACTTGGAATGGGTAATGTGATTTTTAAAATCATTCCTTATTTTCTTATCGCAACGATTGTAAGGATGTTTTTAGAGGGGAATAAAGATTTAAATACATATCTAAAAAATTCAATATGCATAGCTATTTCCTTTATTGTGGCCGAGTTTTGTCATTCACTCTCAACAACTCTTTCGCATAAGGCTACGTTTACTGTGCTTTCAAACATTCGTAAGGCATGTTTTGAAAAGCTAGCACGTGTGCCACTAGGATATGTGAAAGATACTTCGTCAGGTACATTTAAGAATATTATGGTGGAAAGAATTGATAGTATTGAAACAACGCTAGCACATATTATTCCTGAATTTACTTCAAATCTTATGGGACCTGTCGTTGTGTTGATCTACTTTTTTACGATCGACTATAGATTGGCTCTTTGGTCATTATTACCCATTGTTATCGGTTTTTTGTCTTATTTTGGGATGATGATTGATTTTAAACCAAACTTTGAGAAGACGGTAAACGCAACAAAAGACTTAAATGATGCGGCCGTTGAATATATTGATGGAATCGAAGTCATTAAAGCTTTTGGAAAAACAGAGAGTTCTTATGCGAAATTTACGAGTGCTGCCAAGGCCTATGCCAATTCTTTTATTTCCTGGATGAAAAAATGTTCTATTTATCATGCACTCATGATGACAATAACTCCCTATACATTATTGACTGTGCTTCCTTTTGGAGCTCATTATGTTGAAAATGGCACACTTACAATGCCGGATTTTATCTTATGCATCATTTTATCACTAGGTATTGCCGGACCATTGATCACAGCTTTTTCCTATACAGATGATTTGGGAAAGATTGGTGTCATTGTTGCCGAGGTTGTTGGAATTCTAGATCAGCCTGAGTTAAATAGGCCATATAAAAGTACATCTGTGCCAAAAGATAATTCGATCGAACTATCAGATGTTAAGTTTGGTTATCATGATAAAGAAATTCTTCATGGTATAAATATGGAATGTAAGGCTGGAAGTGTCAATGCGATTGTGGGTCCTTCTGGAAGTGGTAAGTCAACAATCGCAAAGTTGATTGCGTCTTTATGGGATGTGAATTCTGGAAGTATAAAAATTGGTGGTGTAGATATCAAACAAATGTCTCTTATGGACTTTAATCAAAAAATCGCATATGTAGCACAGGATAATTATTTGTTTAATGAAACGGTTCGTGAAAATATTCGTCAAGGAAATCCCAATGCGAGTGATGAAGATATAATTGAAGTCACAAAAAAGAGTGGTTGTTACGACTTTATTATGCAGTTGGAAAATGGTTTTGATACGATTGTCGGTGGTGCTGGTGGTCATCTATCTGGAGGAGAAAGACAACGTATTTCTATCGCTAGAGCCATGTTAAAAGATGCACCTATTGTGATTTTAGATGAGGCTACAGCGTATACGGATCCTGAAAATGAAGCAATTCTTCAAAATTCTATCGCTAAACTTGTAGAAGGAAAAACATTGATTGTGATTGCGCATAGGCTTTCTACAATAAAAGACAGTGATCAAATCTTTGTGGTAAATGATGGAAATGTAGTAGCACATGGAAAACATGAACAACTTCTTTTGTCTTGTTCACTTTATAAAGATATGTGGAATGCACACATTTCTGTGAAGGATACAGTAAAGGAGGGGGAATAATATGTTTGAAATCTTGGCAAAATTCTTTAAATTTTCTGGTGAAGAAAACAGTAAGAAATTTAAATTATCAATAGGAATTGGATTAGTAGAAGCACTTGCTTCAGCTATGAAAATACCGGCTATTATGTATATTTTGATGGGCTTGATTGAAGGCAAATCAATGGGTAAATATATTTTCGGGTCATTGATCATTATGATTATTGCGATTGTGGTGGATGTTATTTGTAAAAGAATTTCGTCTATACTTCAAACCGAAGGTGGATATAATGCGAGTGCATTTATGCGAATTAAGATTGCAGAACATCTTCGCTATCTTCCAATGGGATATTTTAATTCAAATAGTATTGGTGAGATTGCTTCTGTTACGACAAATACAATGGAAGTACTTGGAGATGTTGCATCAAGAGTGGTAATGCTTACGATGCAGGGAATTTTAGAAACTACAATGATTATATGTATGATTCTAATTTTTGATGTAAGAATTGGATTGATATCGTTATTAGGTGTCATTGTATTTTTTGTGATCAATTCAATTATGCAAAAAGCTGGTAAAAAAGATTCAGAACAAAAGGTGCAGTGTGATACAGAACTTGTGAATCAAATCATGGAATATGTGCAAGGTATTTCGGAAGTAAAATCTTATAACTTATTGGGTAAACAGGCAAAACGATTGAATGATGCCAATGATGCATGTGCAAGAATCAATACAAAAATGGAACTTGTATTTGTACCTTATCATTTTCTTCAGGGTATTGTGACAAAGATTACTGGGACAATTATCATTGTTTGTTGTGCTGCATTTTATATTAATGGAACAATGAATTCGGTGTATGCGATTGGTATGAGCATTTCGGCTTTTATACTTTATTCAAGTTTAGAAACAGCTGGAAATTATTCATCCCTTTTACATGTGGTAAGTGTCTGTGTAGATAAAGCCAATGATATTCTTGCATTGAATACGATGGATATTGAAGGAAGGGAAATAGAACCCAAGAGTCATAATATTCAATTGGATCATGTTTCATTTTCTTATGATAAGCGAAAAATCATTGATGATGTAACCTTGTCGATTCCAGAAAAAACAACTACAGCGATTATAGGTCCTTCTGGAGGAGGTAAATCGACATTGTGCAATTTGATTGCGAGATTTTGGGATGTAGATGAAGGTGAAGTGAGTCTTGGATGTATAAATGTAAAGGATTATAGTATGAATAGTTTGATGAATAACTTTGCGTTTGTATTTCAAAGAGTGTATTTGTTTGCGGATACCATTGAAAATAATATTAAATTCGGCAATCAAGAAGCTACTCATGAACAAGTTGTAATGGCAGCTAAGAAAGCTTGTTGCCATGAGTTTATAAGTCAATTGCCAGATGGATATAATACAGTTATTGGTGAAGGTGGAGCCACTCTTTCTGGTGGTGAAAAACAACGTATTTCCATTGCGCGTGCCATTATGAAGGATGCACCTATTATTATTTTGGATGAGGCAACAGCCAATGTGGATCCAGAAAATGAAAAGGAATTAATGGAAGCAATCGATGCTTTGACAAAAGAAAAGACAATTATTATGATTGCACATAGATTAAAAACCGTCAGAAACGCGGATCAAATTGTTGTGATAGATAAGGGAAGAATTGTACAACAAGGAACACACAATCAATTGATGAAACAAGAGGGTATCTATAAGCGCTTTGTGGATTCTAGAGAAAAGGCAGTAAGCTGGAAACTTGCGAATGATTGATACAAGAGTGGTGAAAAATATATTGATAGAAACATTAGTGAATTCAGATGCTGATGTTTCTTTTATTTTGAGTTATACAAATCTTGTGAAGACGATAATAATTAATAAATGGTACTATGTCTATCAGCTGACTTTAAAAAATATTCGACTGTCGAATGCTTCACATGTAATTCTTTAGCTATAGTTCTCGGTGACTTAAGATTGCTTTTCCAATCTTTGTAAGCTTTTAGCTTTTGTTCATAAGTTAATTTCATATAAAAAGTGAACCTCCTAAGTTTGTCCAACTTTAGGGGTTCACTTCAGTCCGCTATTTTAAATTTTCTAAGAATAAGAAGTCTTTAAATTTAATATGTTGTACATTACTTGTAGAATAATCAATATCATCCATTGTGATGATGATTTTTTTATCTATTTGACTAACACCATTAAAAGCTTTGAATTCACGTTCATACGCTTTATCTTCGGCAACACTATATGCGACTTGGATATAATACTTTAGATTGTCTTTTTGAGCTAGAAAATCAATTTCCTTTCCCTTATTGTCATAGACGATAAGACTATATCCCATATATATAAGTTCATTGTATATTATATTTTCTAGATTATGCGTTAAATCATAACGATTGTTTAATTTACGAATCGAATTTAACGAAACATCACAATTATAAATTTTTGTAGGATATTCCAATTCTGTTTTTGTTCTAGAAGAATATTGTTTGATTGGTTCAATAATATAAGCCTCTTCTAAATAGCCAATCCATTTCTTGATGGTATTTATACTGCATTTTGTGCCATGCGTATTCATATAATCGCAAATAGATTTTACGGAATAATTTCTTGCATTTGATATTAAAATGAAATTCACAACCTTTTTAAAATCTTCGGATTTACGAATTTTATAACGATTTATTATATCATTTGAGACAATGGTTTCATCTAAATCATTCAAGTATCTTTTTTGAGCGTCTAAAGAATCAAACTCAATTCGTTTAGGGAAGCCTCCCCATACTAAATAATCCGTTAGAGAAATTTCTTTGTTTAATTCTTTTCCGTATTCATATAATTCTCTATATACAAATGGACGAATATGAAATGCGACATAGCGACCCGATAATTCTTTAGTGAATTCACGAGATAATAGTTTGGAATTGGATCCGGTAATAAATAATGAACAATTATGTTTTCGAAGTGTTTTACACGCGATAGACCAATTATCAATTGTTTGAATTTCATCTAAGAAAACATGGCATAATTCATTTGTATCACGATTGTTGTCAATATAGTCTACAATGTCTTGCCATGTAGATAAATTTGATGTAACGGCACGATCTTCAAAATCAAGATAAATTATATTTGATGATTTTTTTGAAATTTCAGTATTGATTTGTTCCAAAATGATGGATTTTCCACATCTTCTGACTCCCGTAATGATTTTAATTAAATCACTATCTTGAACCTCTCATCACTGAAGTGATGAGATTCCTGGGAACAGGTTTCTTTTGAAACCTTTCTTACCAAGCTAACCCCGCAGTCCCTGCGGTTATTTTTTATTTTTTGCTAATTAGCTAATATGCCTTGCATCAATATATTGATGGATGCATTTACATCTCTGTCATGATTTGAATGACATTTTGGACATGTCCATTCTCTTACATTTAAATCTTTTTTTCCTTCATTCTTATATCCGCAACAATGACAAATCTGGCTGCTCGCATAGAATGTGTCTACTTTCTTGATCACTTTTCCATACCACTTTGCTTTATATTCTAGCTGTGTTGTAAACTTTGACCAGGATACATCCGATATAGACTGGGCTAGATTGTGGTTTTTAAGCATGTTGTCTACTTTTAAATCTTCAATGCAAATAATATCATATTCTCTAATGATTCTTGTAGATAGTTTGTTGATAAAATCCATTCTTTGATTCGCTATCTTTTCATGAAGTCTTGCAATCTTGATCCTGTTTTTGATCCAGTTGCGGCCTCCCTTTGTTTTTCGTGACTGCTGCTTCTGTAGCTTTTTCAGTTTCTCAATCGACTTCTTCAGATATTTTGGATTCTCTACCTTTTCTCCATTACTCAATATGATAAAATCCTTGATACCTAGATCGATACCTGTTTCATTATATGTTAGTGGAAACAAGACTTCTTCTACATCCGTATAACATAGTGAAACATAATACTTTCCACTTGGTACTTGTGATACCGTTGCACTCAGTAATCTTCCCTTTGGTGCTCGTGTTTTCTTTATCTTTACAAAACCAATCTTAGGAAGCTTGACCTTATTTTCATACAGTTCAATATTTCCATTCGTATATTTCGTTGTATACGAATAACGATGTGTCTTCTTCGATTTGAATCTAGGATATTCAGCTTTTTTCTTAAAGAAATTGACATAAGCCGTATCCAGATTCTTTACACTTGACTGTAGAGCAACAGAATCCACTTCCTTAAGCCATTCATATTCTTTCTTTAAAAAAACTAAATCCTTAGCACATGCCGAATAGCTGAATGTGATTCCATCTTTTTCATAGGCATCCCTACGTTTTGCCAGGTAATGATTATATACAAAACGAGTGCAGCCAAAAGTCTTGGCCAATAATATTCTTTGTTCTCTATTTGGATAGATACGGTACTTGAATGCCTTTTCCATGATGATTTCTCCTCTTATTGATTCGCTATTTTCTTTTTTTGACTTCTTATATACTCTATAATCTGTTCTTCTGTATTTTCAGAAACTGTAGCTACAAAATAAGAAGGATTCCATAGATGTCCACCCCATAACTTAGATCTTAAATCATCCCCAAACTCTTTCATTAAGAGTCTGGCTGATACACCCTTCATAGCTTTTATAATATTTGGAATGTAATGCTGCGGCGTACAATTGATCAGCATATGGATATGATCCTCCTCCATATTCATTTCTAGAATTTGAAAACCATTATCCTTTGAAATCTGAGTCAGCAGCTCTTTTAATCTTATTTCAACCTGTCCATTCAAGACATTACGATGATACTTTACACACCATACGATATGATACTGTATTGAATAGACATAGCCTCTTCCTTTGACAACTTCCATATGTTTTTCCTTCGCCAATATTATAACATATGTATATATTTAAAGCACTATATTTATCATTTATTTTTAAATTATTTATCTAACATCTGCCAATCCAATTCATCTCATGACTAAAGTCACGAGTGTTCTTAGATTGCATTATAAAATGGACGTATTTCTGATAAATATTTCTCTCGAACTATCATATGCACATCCTCCTATTGAAATTATATTCAAAACTGTACATAAATATCAATGCTACTGAAAATAATGTCGATTATATACATAAATATCAATGCTACTGAAAATAATGTCAAAAACGTGCAGAAATTTCAATAGGATTATTTATCTCTAAAAAGTGATTATTAATGATATAATGAATATGCAAGTATTTGTTCTCAAATAAGAATTATAAATTTGAATATTATACGAAAATGGAGGACAAATATGAAAACACCAAAAGAATATAGGGATAATCTTTTAAATCACATTATCACCAAACAAATGCTAGTGGATTGTTTGTACAGCGTGAATAAACGAGCCAAAAACTATCGCGACAAAGAAAGGGAACAAAGAGCATATTCTAGATATCATCGATACGTGGATAATTCTGCATTTATTGAAGGGGCTAGGGAAAAGAAACTAGAGATGTATCGCATGAAAGATATGTTGTTGCAAATTTTGACACCAATTTGTATTCACAAAGAATTCATTGGTTACAAGACTGAAAGAATCTATAGCTACGAAACTGAGGAGTACAAAAAGTACAAGAAACAATTCTTTTACGAAGGGCAGTATATAGACGATGATTATTCCATTGTGTACTTTGGAGATGTTGAACTTAAGGATGAGCCGATATATCACTATTACTTGTTTTACGATTTGGATTGTGGACATACGTTTCATACACCTATTAAAAAAGAAGAATTAGACAAATATTCTTTACCCATTATTGAAATTAGTGAGTTAGAAACGACGGGACATAAAGTCAATGATTTGGTAAGTGTACAATTTGTACGAAAAGTGATTCGATTGATTGAAGATAATATGTATATATTACAGTAAAAGCGTTGGAAAATTCCTACGCTTTCTTTCTTATAATGCATATACTTTATCGGCTCTTTGGGTCACTTCTTTTGAATGTGTGACAATGATAATGCATTTTCCTTGTTCTTTTAAATCATCAAAAATATCCATAATTTCATCCCGCGTATCCGAATCTAAATTTCCAATTGGCTTATCTGCCAAGATAATTTTTGGATCATAACTTAAAGCTCTTGCGATGGCTACTCTTTGTTGCTGACCACCCGAAAGTTTTAAGATACGACGATGAATCTGGTCTTGATCTAAACCTACTTTTTCCAATAATTCAACAGCTCTTACTTCTTTATCATTTTGATGCACATTCGCAATATCCATAGATAGAGTAACATTTTCAAGTGCCGTTAACTTATTTAATAAGTACTGACTACTCCTTACCGCAAGCAGTAAGGTTTCTTAACTGACGATATTATGCAGCAATCGTACATTAAGTATTATACAAAAATTTTATAGTTCCTAATAAGGACTTGTGCTATAATATAAAATTGGAAAATATAACCGAGGTATAAGAAAGTGAAGAAAAAGACTATAGTTCCGTTGATTGTATTTCTTGTAGGAATATGTCTATTGAGCGTATTTACATATAATACAAATGTTCAAATTCAAAAAGATAGGCGTACGATCGCAAAATTAAATGCTGTGACATATGGTCAGCATATAGAAAATGATATTGAAAATGGAATTGAAATAACAGATACTTTAAAACAGTTGTTAATAAACGGAAATGGTCAAATCATAAATTTTTCCAAAATAGCCGAAAATTTAATGTCTTATTCTGTGCAAAGTGTGCAATTAGCACCAAATGGAGTGGTAACAGAAATTTATCCTGAAGAAGGAAATGAAGCGGGTAAAATTGATTTATTAAAGGATTCAAAGCGAGGTGAAATCTCGAATTACGCAAAAGATCATAATGTAACCATTATCCAAGGTCCTATTAAATTGAAACAAGGAGGCTCTGGGCTTGTTGTTCGTAATCCAATTTATCTAGAAGATGAAAATGGACAAGAATATTTTTGGGGATTTACGATTGTGATTTTACGTGTTCCTGAAGTTTTTGAGAATTCGACAAATGCTTTATCTAAGTTTAAATATAATTATCGACTTTTAAGAGAAGCGTCTGTTTTAGATAAAAATTACGTAGTGGTTGATGCGAATTGTGATAAAATAATTCGTCCAGCGACTTATAATTTGACTGTTGGAAAAGAAAAATGGAAACTTGAAATCATGCCTAGAGCTGGATGGAGCAATTCTAAAACTTTGTATTTAATTTTATTTGGCGGACTAGCCTTAGTTCTTCTTCTAACGGGACTTACAATCGTCTTATTTTTATTGGATGAAAGTAGAGTTGAATTAAAAAAATTAGCTCATAAAGATGGCCTTACAAAATTATATAATCGATATGGATTTGATGAAATGGCAGAGAAGATGATTTCAAAAAATACAAAAGAACATTGCGTAGCCGCATTATTAGATGTAGATGATTTTAAATTAGTGAATGATATGTATGGACATGCTTATGGAGATAAAGCTTTGATCAGTCTTGCCACAAATATGCGAAATTTTTTTCCATCAACAGCTCTTTTAGGGAGAAATGGAGGAGACGAATTCAGTATTCTTTTACCAAATTGTACGGCAAAAGAAGCAAAAGAATCATTGATTGAATTCACAAAAACACCAAAAACATTTATGTATAAAGGGCAAATATATTCTTTTAGTATCTCACTTGGATATGCCGAATATCCAAATAATGCGATTGAAAGATCTCAACTCATGCGTTGTGCCGATACAGCTCTTTATGAAGTAAAACTTCATGGTAAGAATGGATGTATGGCCTATCAGGAAGGTTTTCAATCGGGTGTTCGTAAACAACTAGGATTTGTGTTAAATGATATTTCTGAAAATTTACCTGGAGCCTTTATGATCTATCGTGCGGATAAAGAGGATGATGAAATTTTTTATGCCAATAAAGAATTTTTAGATTTGGCTGGATATGAAAATCTAGATGCATTATTTAAAGGTACAAAGAAAAGTTTTAGAAATTTAATTCGCGAAGACCAACAAAAAACGGTAGAAGCTAGTATTTGGAATCAAATTGAAAGTGGAAGTAAGAATGACTATATTCATTATCAATTGAGAAGACAAGATGGAACCTATATTCCTGTACTTGATCAAGGAAGAATTGTGGAAAGCGAACGTTTTGGTCGAGTTTTCTATGTTTTATTTATGGATTGGCAAGCTATGCAATCGCATTATAGTGAAAAGTTTAACGCAAAAGATGTGTGATATTTGTTTTGTCACACATCTCTTTTCGTGTGTGCCGGGCATGGCATGAGTTCAGTTGGAGTTAAACCAACCACGGGTAGTTACCGCCAAGTGTAGTGAACCACAAGCCGTTGACAGTGATGTCATGGGTGAAGGAAGTGGTGTAGCAATTCTTTTGAGCGTACGTACAGAAACTTGATGAGGCTAAATGGTGGATGAGATTGCGCAACAAATCGAAGTCCAAAAGGTAAACGTAAAACCAAGACAGTAAATCAAGACGTTGTGAAAGAAATAGGACCCATGTCTTACCCCGGGAGGTCTCATGGACAAGGAATTCTAGTAAACTTTAAAATCAGTGATAGTACCCTTGTAGCGAAAAAGGTCAACCATGAGAAATCAGATGAAGTCATAGTGTGCGCCAAGAAAACATTAAGTTGTTTCACTCAATGTTCCATGAACA
>ERZ791881.835-NODE-835-length-23963-cov-7.214823_pt1 | contig 23963 bp, 22 predicted proteins | sample MGYA00510161_ERZ791881 | MGnify/ENA primary metagenome ERZ791881 (study PRJEB30046, sample SAMN00792073) | human gut metagenome | study: EMG produced TPA metagenomics assembly of the A metagenome-wide association study of gut microbiota in type 2...
CTGTACAATCTTTTCGGACATGGTTTGCTGTCTCCTTTCGAATGGTGGTGTCGCAGCTTCATTCTACCAGAGATCTGCAAACCATGTCTCTTTGTCTTTTTGCGAAACTTATTCTACCTGACCAAACATTCCAAGATGTAATCGAGCGTATATATTGCCAATATGAGGAACAAAAAATACATCAATGGACACATACAATCCCCAACGCGATGATTGCGACAGTCGGATTGCTATACGGAGAGGACGATTATGAGCGTTCTGTCTGCCTCACGGTCCAAAGCGCCTTTGATACCGATTGTAACGGAGGCACTATTGGTTCTATTGTGGGGATGATGTCTGGCATCAATGCAATTCCAGATAATTGGCTGCAGCCTTTGCACGTTACCCTTGAAACCAATATCAGCGGCATGGGAAAAATTGATATCGATGCCCTAGATAGTGTCGTCAATAAATGAGCAACCAAATGGCAATACAACGGATTTGGACGGCGGCGACGAAAGAAGCAAGATTTTTAGCGTAGCGCGTCGCAATACCGCGCCATCTTTTGAGGAGCAGGAAAGCATTCTCAACGAGATGTCGAATTTTGTAGAGATATTCGTCGTATTCACGTAACTGTTTCCGATTTTTCTTTGAGGGAATGACAGGAATCATGTCTTGTTCCATCGCCTGAAGAATGATCGCGTCTGTATCATAACCGCGGTCGGCCAGAAGATATTCTGCCTGGAACCCCTCAATCAACCGTGCTGCAACTGTGCAATCCGCTGTGGTACCAGAAGTGATAAAGAATCGCACCGGCATACCATGCGCATCCACGGCCAAATGTATCTTGGTGTTGAGCCCCCTTTTGTACGACTCATTGCCTGATTCCCACCCCGTGCTCCAGCGGCATCAGGATGTACCTTGACATGACTGGCGTCGATCATCAACCACTCAAAGTCAGTGTCGTCCACCAGGGCCTCCAGAATCTTTTCCCAGACTCCCTTGTCACGCCACCGGCAGAACCGGCGGTGTACATTTTTCCAGTTTCCATACGTCTCTGGCAAGTCCCGCCAAGGTGCTCCAGTACGCAGTATCCAGAATACACCGTTGATAAATTGCCGAGTATCCCGGGCGTTGCCTCCTCGTGTCCCTTTTTCACCGATGGTGTGCGGTCTGATTTTCTCCCACGCTTTGTCATTGATGTCATGCCGCTGCTGTTCTGCTGTCATTTTTCTGCCCCCCTTTTTCTTTGAGGACTATTATATCACATTCTTATTGACGACACCATCTAGTACTCTGCCAAGTTAGAAATTATAAAATAACCGGATAAAGTTTTCTGAGTTTACATCTGGCATCACAGGAGGAAAATCTCCAATGGGCAGTAGAACAAACGGCATTTCTGTGTAAAGTTCATGCGTTGATCTGACGAGTCATAGTTCAAAAGAGGACAGGGGTTGAGACAGGCACCGTCTGGAAAGAATGCCGATTTCGATTTCAGCCATATTCAGCCATGAAGCGTGAATGGGTGTATAGTGGATTTCCAAGCGCCGTGCGATGTGTCTGGCTGTGGCTGGATCAAAGACCTTATACAGCGAAGCGATGGAGTGGATGTTCAAATTATCCATGACCAGCACTATTTTTTCGCAGTGGCTGTAATGAACCTCTATCAACTCGCGCAGGAAATGGGCAAAATCCACGGCAGTTCTGGTATCAGTCAGTTTTACTACTTTCTTGCAGGCCAACGGTTCAAATGCAACGAACAGGTCGGCCACGCTGCAGCGGCGATATTCATAATTCTCCCGCTCTGGATTTCCGGGCTTTGGCGGAATGCTTCGCTTCTCAATAAGCTGCCGGTTCGTCTCATCCAGGCAAACCACCGGGCGCTGAACTGTTCCAGAAGAAAAAGAAACCACCATTGATAGGATAGAGAAGGATTAGACAAACAGGCGTCGTTTTTGGAAAGGAGAGCGCTTGGAGTTAAGCTGAATGCGTTCATGGTTGTAAAAAGCGATATAACTATCAATGAGCGTTTGTGCTTCGCGGATGGTCTCCGGCTTGAAAAGACGAATGCATTCGAATTTGAGAATGGAAAAGAAATTTTCTGCCATAGCATTGTCGTATGGGTTCGCCCGTCTTTACATAGACGGAGTAATGCCGTATTGCGTAGTTAGGGCAAAATAGCTTTGAGAAGCATATTGAAAGCCTTGGTCACTGTGGAGTAGCAGCTCTGCAGTGACCTCTTCTTTTTCTATTGCCGTGCGGATCGTATCCAGCACCAGTTTGATACTTTGGCGGGTGCTGGTTTTGTAGGCGGCGATGCTTAAGTCGAACAAATCGCGGATGACGGAAAGGTAAAGAGTTCCCTGCTTGATTGGAATACAACTGATATCGGTTACCCATTTTTGATTGGGTCTGTCAGCATAGAAATTGCGATTCAACAGATTCGCATAAGTTCGTGTTTCCCCGTCGCAATGAACGAATCTCTTGCGGCGGATCTTGGCCAGCAATCCATATTTGTGCATGACCCGCTAAATGGTCTTGTAGTTGTAATGCTTACCGTACTGACGCTCAATCCAAAGCTGAACCCGACGACAGCCGTACGTACACATATACTTTCCACTGCCACGACATGCTTGAATCTGTTCCACCAAAAGAGATTCCCGATTCAACTGTTTGCTTCGCTTTCGGAAGCTGTAATATCCGTTGCGTGATATATCAAAGAAACGGCACATAGAAATGACCGGATACTTGGATGCATATCTTTGTATGATTCCATATTTGACTTGAGCCCTCACCTCTTTTCGGCTGCTTTGAGAAAATCTCGCAGCAGTTCATTCTCCATTCGAAGCTGTTTCACTTCTTTTTCTAACGATGGCAGTGTAGTTGGTATTTGCTTTGCTGGCCTCCCACGTCGTTTTGGAACACGTTCCTGCTCTTTTTGAGCTTTGCGCCTTGGCCTTCGCAGACATTCTTTGACCTGTTCTTTTGTAAATCCAAACTTTTCTCCGATCTCCCGGCAACTGTGTCCTTCCTGATGCATCTGTTCCATTTCTTCATAGTACTGTTTGATATGGGTATAACTTCTTGACATTTACATTTTCACCTCCGTTGTTCTTCTATCCTACTTCAGGGGTGGTTTCTTTGCAATGTCCTTTTTTGGCGGAATAGTTCACTGGTCGATGGAATTTTTGAAGTTTTTCCTATCCGTTTGATGGAAGTCGAAGAACAGGGAAAATCCCTAATGCGAGTTATCTTTCTGGACCAAAATAATCGGTGGCCAGAAGATTCTCAATGTGATTCTGATTATGCGCGGCAGTACCTTTCACTTTCTATTTTGCAAAATTACGATTCAATGCATAATCAGAAACCTATACAAAAAGCGCTGGAGTTCAGTTTTCCTTTGCTCCGATGCTTTTTGAATCAGGTATCATAAATACTTGGTATGTACAATAGAAAATAAGGATTGGAGTCATCCAAATATCATTTATAATAAAATCAGCCCAATGATTTTATATAAAGTGAGGAATAAAAATGCGTACTGTGATTTCCCTCAATAATGACTGGCTTTTTGACATATCTCCCGCAAATCTTGAACCACCTTTTTTGTTTTCCCCTGAAAAAACACAGGCAATTTGTCTCCCGCACACCTGGAATGCCGAAGATGGTCAAAGCGGCGAAAATTATCGGAGAGCCTGCTGCGCTTATTATCGTGCGCTCCATGTGCCGGCGCAAGCCAACGGGCGATTCTATTTGGAATTTCAAGCCGCCAACACCGTGTGCCGCGCATATTTGAACGACAAATTTCTGGGCGAGCATCGTGGTGGATATTCCACTTTTCGTTTCGACATCACAGATTTCTGCACGCCCGGCGGTGCGGACCGCTTGACTGTTCTGGTTGACAACAGCGAATGCCATGATGTCAATCCGCTTTCCGGCGATTTCACCATATTCGGCGGCCTGTACAGAGATGTGAACCTCATTTGTGTCCCGTACACACATTTCGATCTGTCCTATTATGGGACACAGGGCGTACTGCTTACACCCATACTGGATGAAAATGGCACGAGGCACCTTTCCATTGAAACACACCTCATTAACGGCGACAACGCCAAGGTCTGCTATGAGGTCACCGCGCCGGACGGCTCCTCTGCAGCCCGTGCCGAAACCGCGGGAAGCGCGCCAAACACAGAAATTTTGTTGCCCAACCCGGTACTGTGGAACGGGCTGCGCGCCCCTGCTCTGTATACCTGCACCGCCCGTGTAACGGGAGCGGACGGTCAAACTGATGAAGTCGTTCTTACTTTCGGCCTGCGCAGCTTTTTTGTCGATCCTGAAAAAGGTTTTTTCCTCAACGGAAAACACGTCCCTCTGCGCGGCGTTGCGCGCCATCAGGACAGGCAGAGCTATGGGAACGCCGTTTATCCGGAACAGCTGGAAGAGGACATGTCCATCTTATGGGATATCGGCGCGAATGCTGTCCGCCTTTCTCACTACCAGCATCCCCAGCATTTTTATGATCTGTGTGATAGGGAAGGGCTGGTCGTCTGGGCCGAAATTCCCATGCTGGCCATGCCGGACGATGAAGCCTTGATGCAGAACGCCTGCCGTCAGTTGACGGAACTGATCCTTCAAAACCTCCATCACCCAAGCATCTGTTTTTGGGGACTGCAAAACGAAATTGCCATCACAGGCGAAATATTGTCCATGTATCGGGGAGTGGAGCGGCTCCAGACGCTGGCCCATAAATTGGATCCCAACCGGCTTACTACCAGCTCCAATCTGTATTGCGTCAAAAACAACAGTCCTTTGAATCACATCACAGACGTTGTGGCCTATAATGTTTATTTCGGCTGGTATTACGGGCAAATGGAAGAGTATGCAAACTTTCTGGACAGCTTTCACGCAGATAATCCCGACGTGCCCTTGGGCATCTCAGAATACGGCGTAGACGCAAACCCCGCTTTCCATTCCGATGCGCCCCACGTAAAGGATTACAGCGAAGAATTCCAGTGCCGTTTCCATGAAACAGTGTATCCTATTCTCAACAGCCGCCCCTATGTTTGGGGTACCTTCGTATGGAATCTGTTCGATTTCGGGAGCGCCATGCGCAATGAAGGCGGATCCAAAGGACGTAACTGCAAGGGCCTCGTTACTTACGACCGCAGCCTGCGCAAAGACGCCTTCTATTACTACAAAGCCCAGTGGTCAAGCGAACCCTTTGTACACATCAATTCCCGCCGTTATGAACAGCGTGCATCAGATGTGATCACTGTGCGTGTCTACTCTAATCAGCCGAGTGTTTCTCTGGAAGTAGACGGAACACCCTTTGCGTCACTGGAAGGAAATGCGGTTTTTGAATTTCAAAATGTACCGCTGCATGCGGGCGTTACTACCGTGACCGCACGCGCTGGAAACTGTACTGATATTGTTTCCTGGACGCGCGTGGATACTCCCAATACAGATTATGCCTATATTGACCCCAATCCCGGCTTTAATGTGAAAAACTGGTTTACATTGGGGCAAAGCGAGGAAGATCTGTTCCCCCAGGACCGTTACTCTTTGATGGATACCATCGGCGACCTGATGGCAGAACCGCGCGCAGTTAAGCTGATCGGAGAATATCTTCCCCAGTTGAAAGATAATCCCATGCTGGAAAAAGCGAAGGCTTTCACGCTGTTCAAAATTGTCAACCGCATGAGCGGCTCCTTTGATGAAACTGTCGTACAGGAATTGAACCAGAAATTAAAGGAACTCCCCAAAACCTGACCTTGCACAAAAATATCGCCGCACCCAAACCGGTGCGGCGATATTTTTATCCCTGATTCCTGCGCAGGATGTCCCTGTATTCTCCTGGTGTGATGTGTTCCAGTTTTTTATAGTTGCGGATAAAGGAATTGCTGCCCGAATAGCCCACCTTCCGGGCGATTGTTTCAATGGCATCATTGGTATCCCGCAGCAGCTGTTTCGCTTTGGCAATGCGCATGCCTGTCAATGTATTGAGGAAGGTATCCCCCACGTTTTCTCTGAAAAACGCCGAAAGATAATTTGGTGTGATTTGAAAATGATCCGCCACGCCGGAAAGGCTCAAATTGTTATCCGAATAATTCTGGCCAATATATCCCAGGATCGCGGTTTTCAATGCGTCCGCATGCCCTTTGCGTTCTTCCCTTACCAGGTCGCACACCTGCCGCACAAACTTCTGGACGACAGCCTGCATCGACTCCGGCGTGTTCCCGCTGGAAAGCGCCGGGATGGGGTTGTTCTCGGCCCAGAATGCATCGAATGCGTCCCCTTGTACACGTACGCCGCGCAGCGCCGTATCCACCAGCGTGATAAAATAGCTGCGCGCCATATGGATATCTACGCTGCGGCCGGCAAAGCTCATCTGATATCCTTTCTCCAAAGCAGCCAATGCCTGTTCTTCATCACCTACAGAAACCAGATTTGCCAACCGTGTCAGCAGTTCTTCCGGGCACGCGCACAGCTTGTCCTGCTCCCGGTTCTCGCGTACACGCGCCACACCCGCACCGCCTGCAATCCGCCGGCGGTCGAGCAAACGCTGTGTGGCATAATAAGCCCCCGTTACATTTTCCAACCCGTTTACCGGCTCGCTGATGCAAATTGTCAGTATCAGCAACAGCTCTGCACGCGCATAGTCCAGCAGCTGCTCCATCGCCTCATCCGCAGCGGCCTCCAGGCCCTCTATCCGCCCATTGAGCAGAAACGCAATTTTATCCTGCCCAATATCTGCCGCGCCATATGAGACGTCCTGCGGCAAAAAGCGGCTGGCCTGCTGGCGCAGCATCACCTTAAACACCTCCTGCTCCTCCGTTTTTCCCGAGGGATAGCTGGTGATTTCCAATAAGACAATCACGTAGGAAGGATAAGGCATCAGAAGCCCCATTTCCATCATGCCATTGCTGTACCCGTCATAATCCGCCACCGCGCCGGTCAAAAGCTGATACAGCATGTTCTCCTGGATGCGCGGCATCTCCTGCTCCAGCGTGCTCTGCAGCGCATGCATATACTGTGTCAGAGAGCTGATAGACGCTTCGATATATTCATACTCCGAATCCTGTCCGACATGCTCACCCAGCGCAGATTCCTTTCGTATTTTCGCCATAACCCGTTCCAGGGGAATGTAATTTCCTCGGGAAAACAGATAGGCCGAAGCGATCCCTGCCAACGTCAGGGCACAAACCAGCAGTAAATGCGTTCCCAGCACAGCACGCAGCCGTTCCGCATAAAGCTGCTGAGGCTGTACCGAAATATAGCGCCATCCGGTAAGGCGCGAATCCACGCTGTTTACAATATAATCAGAACCGCTCTCCTCTGTCTCCTTACCATCCGCGCCTGTCCACTCCTCCAGCAGCGTAATATCGCCGACTGCCGCCAGAGGCACATCTTTTTCATCCAAAAGGCACACAAGCCCCTCTTGCAGCCCGCTGATCTCGCTTATATCCCGAAACAAGTCGTCCGTATCCACCTGTATTGCAATAACGCCGGTGGCATCTCTGCCGATACTCCACAGCGGAACCGATTGAAGAAGAAACAGCGCCTTTTCTTTTGCCGCAGCGCCCGGTCCGATGGTAACAAATTGGCAGTACAGGCGTTCTTCCTCAAAATATCCCACGAGGCTGCGGCCCAAAGAAGGGTCCTCCAGCAGGGCATACTCTTCCAGCGGACCGGAGTATACATTTTGTGTGGACAATATTTTATCATAGTGCATGGTATACAGCAGAATATCCGTGACAGAGCGGTAAACCTGGCGGTAATTGTTCAGAAGATTCGTGATCTGATAATTTGATACTCCAAGCGAACCGCCCTCCAGGCCCTCGCTGTCCGTATAGCGGTTGACCGCGCTGTCCATGGAAATATCGATTGCCACGAGCCGGATGTTTTCAAGCCGCTCATCTACCGTTTTCTGTACCTGTTCCAGCAGGGAAGCCTGATAGCGCAGCGTCTCTTCCCACAGAATATTCTGATATCGAAAAAAGTCCACCACAGTCAGAGCCGCCGGGATCATGAGCATCGCAAGAAAAGAAAGCAGCAGCTTCGCAAATACTTTGGAGCGGATACGGCGTACCCCTCTTCCGTTCCGCCTCTTTGAACCTATCATAATGTTCCTCCACCACGGGTAATCTGCCGTCTTTGCCACGGATATAATAGACGGCTTTTTATCTTAATCTTTGTGGCCGGGTTCCGCAAGCCGGAAAATTCTCCCAGGTTTATAAACCGGCTAAACCCCGGTCCGGAAACAATCCGGGCCGGGGTGCCGCGCGGCTGGGCTTTTACGTCGTGGCAGCAGTATTCGGTTTTGTTCACCGGGCGTTAAACGCGTCCCATGCCTCCTGCATATAGGTGCATGCAGTCTCTACTTTCATATCCTTCAGTGTCTGCACATAGCTGTCCCAGCCGTCTTCCACGGCGATCTGTCCAGTAATGAATTGCATGGACATCTCGTTCATATAAGTACTGACGTCGTTCATGATCTTCGTGTAATCGCTGTTTTTATCCGACGGAAGCTCCAGATTCGGAAGGATCATATCTGACACGCCGGCGGACCAGGTTTCATTCGCGGCAATCTGTTCAGGCAGCACTAACGTGATCTGTTTCCAGGCCTCGTACTCCATCGGCTTTGTAAAGCCCTGCAGCGGCTGCGCCCACTGCTGAATTGCTTCAGCCACAGTCTTGCCGTCCGGATCGTTCAGCACAGCGTCGGTATAAGTCTTTTTACCGTCTGTGACCGTATAGCTCTCTCCCTCGATGCCCCAGTTCAGCAAATCTGCGCCCTCTTCGGAATAGAAGTAATCCATCAGTTTTACCGCCAGCACGGGGTCTACACAATCCTTGGTGACCGCACCTGCCATACCGCCTACGCGAATGTTTGCTTCCGGATTGATCGTGTACTGCTGTTCGCCTTCGTTCAGCACGGGCCACGGCGCACCAACAAGCTCGAATTCAGGGTTTGTGGCGCGCACGTTCTGTGTAATATTGCCGATCATCCCGCCGACCATCATATAGCCTGCAACAGATTTTCCGCTGGTGACATTTCCGATAGCCGTCTGATAATCTGTCGTCATGTACTCGGGATCGATCAGGCCTTCAGCATACCACTGGGCCATCGTTGTCAGAAACGCTTTGTAGTTCTCTGTCATCGGCCCGTAGACAATCTCGCCGGTGTCTACGTCATTGTGAAAACTGGTGTAGGTATGATATGCAGGCATGAACATCGTAATGTGCACACTGCCGTCCGTACCTTTCATCGCCGTAACAGGCGTCGTGACGCTGGACTCATTCTCTTTGATTACAGTCAGGACCTCGTGCCAATCATCGATTGTCACAGGAACCTCCAAATCATATTTATCCAGCAGATCCTTGCGGATAGTGGGACCCGCAGTGACCAGGCGCGCCGGATCCGGTTCCAGCTTATACATCGCGTTATAAGTGCCTTCATCGCTCAGCGCCTGCTTCATCATAGCCTCGTCGCTTTCCAGCCAGGCCAGATAATTGGGCGCATACTGACGGATCAGGTTATCCATGGGGATGACGATACCGTCGTCAAGCAGTCCCGTCAGTTTCATCGGTGTAGAGGAAAAGTCCCAGAAAATAATGTCGGGATACTCACCGGATGCCACCATCAGATTGAACTGGTCGCTTTCGCTCCCCTGCGCCGGCATGATCCATTCAATCGTCACGCCCAGGCGTTCCGCAGCCTCCTGGAAAGCCTTGAGCTGGCCGTAATCGCTCAAAACGCCGCTGGAGGAATTCCTTGCATAGACCGTGATTGTTTTGGGTTCTTCAGAAAGCGGAAGTGTAAGGGGCTCCGGTTCGCCGGTATACTGGCCTTCCTCCTGTGCGGTGGAAGTGCTCCCGCTTGCTGCGGCGGATGAGGACGCGCTGGAAGACGCGCTGCCTCCGCAGGCGGTAAGGCATGTAAGTGCCAGCGCCATTGTAAGCCCCAGTGCCAATAAACGTTTTTTCAGCTCCATCTTTTGCATTCTCCTTCACTTTTTTGGTTTATTTCATGGCCGACACTGCCGGGGCTAGCCTTTGACAGCGCCTACCATAACACCCTTAACAAAATATTTCTGCAGGAACGGATACACACACAGGATTGGAAGCGTGGAAACCACGATAGTGGCGTATTTGATAATTTCGCTCATCTCAAACGAAATCCCCGTACCGTCGCTCATCGCCGCGGACCCGCTGAGTACGATAATCTCTCGGATGATAAGCTGCAGCGGCCACAGGCTGCGATCCTGCAAATACATCATCTCGTTAAACCAGCTGCTCCAATGCCCCACGCCATAGAAAAGGATCATGATCGCGATCGTCGGCATGGACAGCGGAAGGATTACGCGCCACAGCACCACCCAATCGTTTGCCCCGTCGATCTTGGATGATTCTTCCAGGCTCGCGGGAATCGCCTCGAAATTTGTACGCATAATAATAAAGTTATAGACGCTCACAAGCCCGGGAAGAATTACCGCGATCCTTGTATTCAGCAAACCGAGATTCTGCATATTCAGATAGGTCGGGATCATGCCACCATTAAAGAACATGGTAAACATAACGTAAAGCGTCAGCGGTTTTTTGAGCATCAGCTTTTTGCGGGAAAGCGCAAATGCAAGCCCTGCCGTCAACACCACGTTCAGTGCCGTTGCAACAATCGTATAGAAAATCGTGTTCGTGTATCCCGTCCAAATCTCATTGTTTTCCAGAACACGCCGATAACCTTCAAACTGGACCCCGGTGGGCCACAACAGGATCCCGCCGCTTTGAGAGACCTTGATGGGGTCGCTGATAGACGCGAACGCTACATACACCAAGGGATACAGCGTAATCAGTATCAGGAAGATAACAATGATATAAGTTACGACATCAAACGCAATGTCGCCGGGCTTCTGTTTTATCTTCATATTTCTATCCCCTTCACCACAAGCTCGTTTCGGAAAGTTTTCGGCTTACTTTATTCGCTGCGACGACCAACACCAGGTTCACCAAAGAATTGAACAGGCCGATGGCCGCAGAGGAGCTGTAATTGGCCCCAAGGATACCCTGCCGGTAAACAAATGTGGAAATGATGTCCGCCGTTTGGTAGGTAGCCGGGTTGTACAGGTTGAAGACCTTTTCAAATCCCATACTCATCACAGCGCCCAAGCGCATGATCAAAAGGGTAACAATGGTGGGAGTAATACCCGGAAGCGAAATATGGATGATCTGCTGCAGGCGGCTGGCGCCGTCTAGCCGGGCAGCTTCATACTGCTCGGTGTCAATACCTGTCAACGCCGCCATAAACACTATGCTGTTCCATCCAAAGGTCTGCCAAATGTCCGATATCACATATACAGGGCGAAACCATTCCGGCTTTGAAAGGAAGCTGACAGGCATGCCACCGAAAAATTTGATGATCGTGTTGATGAGGCCGTCCAGGCTCGTAAAATCGATGATCAGGCCGCAGATGACAATGATGCTGATAAAATGCGGAATATAAGTAATGCTCTGCGCTACCTTTTTGAATCGGACACTGCGCATTTCATTCAGCAGCAACGCAAAGATAATGGGAACGGGGAACCCGAACACAAGTGTTTCCAGGCTGAGCAGCAAGGTATTCTTCAAAAGGCGCCCGAAATAGTAGCTTTGGAAAAAATCTGTAAAGTGCTGAAAACCTACCCATTCAGCATCCCACATGGAGCCTGAAATTTTATAGTCCTTGAAAGCGATAACCAGCCCTCCCATGGGCATATAACAATAAATAAAGAAATAGGCAAGCGCCGGAAGCGCAATCAGATATACCAGCCAATTTGTGCGAATATCTGCACCAAGACGTTTCCAGGACCCATCACGCTTCTTTCCAAGTGTTCCAGACGACGTCCGTACTGTTTGTGTTTTTGCTGCGTATTCCATTCCTTGTTCCTCCCGTTGTTTTGCTGACGCACACCATCTTTTGCGGCTTCGACTCCGTGTGTTGTCAATATACCACTTGAGTGCTGATGGTGTATATCTCTTTATTTTATGATTCATATTAAAAATCGTACTTTTCGTGTTTCAGGAGTCCGTGGGTACTTTCAATTTTCAATATTTATTATCAGATATTAAGTACCTGCCCAATGCCCCGGCGACCTTGACAAAAAAGCAGGAACCGATAAAAGGTCAGCTCCTGCAATTACCTTAGCTGAGGGCATGAAAGAGGACAAGGCCAGCTGGGTGAACTTATTTCAATGGCTTAGAGGGCGCGGACTGGACGGCGTAAAACTCATCGTCGGAGACAAGTGCCTGGGGATGCTGGAAGCCGTGGGCGAAGTGTTCCCGGAGGCCAAGTACCAGCGCTGTGTGGTGCATTTTTATCGAAACATCTTCTCTGTTGTGCCGAAATCCAAGGTGAAGCTGGTTGCCAAGATGCTCAAGGCGATTCACGCGCAGGAGAGCAAGAAAGCTGCCCGCGAAAAGGCGAAAGCGGTGGTGACAGAATTGAGCGCCATGAAGCTGAAAGAGGCCGCCTAGAAGATTGAGGATGGCGTTGAAGAAACGCTGACCTATGCGGATTTTCCCTCTGAGCATTGGACGCGCATCCGCACCAACAATGTCATTGAACGGCTGAACCGGGAGATCCGCCGCCGTACAAGGGTAGTTGGCTGTTTCCTAGACGGCAATTCGGCCCTCATGCTGGTCTGCGCCCGTCTGCGCCACGTTGCCGGCGCGCAGTGGGGCAACAAGAAATACATGAACATGAAGCATCTGGAGGCCATCTGCGAGGATGCCTCTGTTGCCATCTGATTTCATTCACTTAGAGTCTGCAAACCAATTTGCGCATAAAGCTTGACACTACCTGAAAATCGACAGAACAAAATCTCCGCCAACAAAAAAGTCCCAGCACAGTTCATCGCTGATGCTGGGATTTCTATTGGGCTTCATCTGAGTTACATATTGACACTCTTTTCCTTGAAGTGATATTCTGGACACGCTGCCTTTTCAAACTGGAGCCGGAGGGAGGTGGCTGCGTGTCCTTTTTACTCGATATTCTGAGTGGAATTTTGGCGAACATTATTTCCGGAAAAATTCTGATGATTTCAAAAAAGCGCAGTCAAAAAAGCAGTAATACCCAAAAACACCGTGAGCTGCAACTCACGGTGTTTTTGGGTTTCCAGGCGGCTTGTGTCCTTTCTGGAATCTTCTGAGCAGATAAGCCGTTTTGGCGCGGCTTTTAAAAAACCGCCTCCGAAGAGACGGTTTTTGGTGCACCAACAGGGACTCGAACCCGGGACCCGCTGATTAAGAGTCAGCTGCTCTAGCTACAGTAACATGTTATAACAAATCCATTGATATGAGTAGCTTCTGTTTTTCCGCAGAAGGTTGAGCCGCCTGTAATTTGTATACTGTTGCAGCCAACATGATCAAACGCGTATTTTACAATCTCCGCCACGTCGGTGGGAAGTACAGCCTTTGGAAGCGGCTTCTTTTTGGCTGCAAGCGTTTCGAACTCTGCCCCGGAAAAACAAAATTCACAAGGTTTTCCAGCCGCGCCAAATTCACATGGCCACAGGCATTGAAAAGCTACCCAGTCAAGTCCTTGTAGAACCGCATTTCCGATATACGGCATCCCGGATGACGTTTTTTTCTTGTAAAAATCGGTGGGTGGGGCAAAAGAAATAAAGTCTACAAATTCGCCATTGTACATCAAAGCCGCCCGTTCGTCTTTCAACGAAATGGTAAACGGCATTCCCAACTGGGATGCGTATTTCATCAGCTTAATATTGTTCCACGAGAGCATAGAGCCGAGCTGTTTTAGATGAAAGCTCATATCTGTCAGCTGGACGATGGTTTCGTCTGACAAAATCATACAATTGCACATTAATGGATTTGGATTCAAACGCGTATTTTTGCCATATTTTTGATAAACCTGTTTATCAACTTTTGCGCCTCTGCTGACAACAAAACATTTCAGCTCTATTGAATCAACCACATCATTCCCCAAATAATACATTACCTTTGCCCTTCCCTTCCAGCATTAAAGTCAACTGATTGTAGCCTGAAATTCCTCGCAGAGGGTAGTGGGGACGCGGGGTTTTCATTGCGATTCCTACTGGCTTAAGAAGCGGAATATCAATCGACGGGGCATGACCGGGAAAATCAAATAGTATTGAGTTACCAATCAATATGTCCGGACCGGTATCTCGCATTTGTTTTTCCAAAATCTCTTCTTTGTATGGCTGTATGGATTTGTTATGTGTCGTAGTGGAAAATGCCATTGCATACACGTTGTGCATTTCTAATTCTTCTGTTAGACACCGCAGTAATCCATTTGCAGAATTTTGATTTCCCAGTATCAGAACATGTTTTTCCTTATCATGTGCTGATAATGCATTAACGGAATCCAATTGCGCACACCGTGGAGAAACTCGTATGACTTCAGAAACTTCTTTGAGAAGTTTTTTTATTTCCTGTATACCGTAGCAATCCGAAAACACATAGGGAATGTTAAATCGTTCTTTCATCCATATTGCTGCCGGCAGTGCCTCCTGCCGCAATACAATATTGAATTCCGCTTCCGCTGCAAACCGTATTTCTCGCAGTGAGGTATTCAGTGGATAGCTCATCCGGCAATGATAATCAAACATTTCGCTCAATGTCCGTTGGATCTCTTTTATATCATTCTCTATAAGATACTCATCCGCACAGCATCCCAAAATATTATAACTTCTCGGTTTTTGAAGACATGCCTCAACATATGTTTTAAAAAACAACTCCATGGCCCGAGTTAATCCAACAGTATAATCCGTCCCCAGCGCTGAAAACGCAATCGGAATAAGACGCGCTTTTACTTTGTCCTGCTCCTCTTCACAAAAACTCTCGACATCAAAACCGATAATTGCCGTTGAGGATGAAACCGCCACTGCAATCGCTTCAAAACGACCGCTTAAGTCCATTTCACGTATCGCTGCCCGCAAATTCGCGGTATCACCGAATGTCAAAATATGGTCGTTGATGTGGGTGGAATAGATTGGAGCATTTTCGCCCATATGCCGTGTAGCAAAATTTGTTGTACCCATCGGTCCAAATTCCAGTATTCCCAACCCGCTTATCTGAGTTGCACACCAAAGAAAACCCATTCTATCACCTGGAATGGGATAGTAACGGTATAATGGCATTTACGTTTGCCCCCCCAATGCTTTCATGATATATTCCAGCACCGCCTGCAGTGCATCGAACCCCTGTCCGATGGATACACCTTCAAAATCAAGGCAAGAAATTTCTGTTTTTCGAATCAAGTTTTCGCTTAACCGCCCAATAAAAAAGTCCGGCTTGTATATCTCCAGCAACCTTTCGCTGATGCCGAAATCTGCGAGCAAAGCCACTAAAGGGTCCACGTTCGAATGTTTAAATTCAGGGAAGAGTTCTCTTTCAAAATCATTTTTGCTGATTACATAATACGCCAGCGGTTTCGCCCCATATCTTTCCAGCATCAATATCATATCAATCGAAATCAAGGGCGAATTGGAATAGATGTATTGTTTTCCCTCCACACAGTATCCAATTTGTTCCCACAACGCCTGAAGCTGTATTGCTCGTTTTTCCCAGAACGGATCTTCCGCCAGTTTCAAATGTCGTTGCAACGATTTGTAGCACGATAAAATACGCTTGGGATCTGCGTATTTCCCGAACAGAATATATGGTGTTTTATATTGCTCCAGCATCTTTTTTGCGAGTTTAAGCCCAATTGGGTCTGTTACAATATTTAAGGATGCGGACGGAGCATTTTGAATATCCGCTACCGTACATCTGCCTGGGAAACGAACACATATATTAACTCCATTTTGCACAAGCCACCGGGTTATTTCACTATCTTCATCTGCTTCTCCACGTCCACATAACAAATTAACACTTTTTTCTATTCGCTCACATGGCCGCATCAGTTCACTCAGTGCGGCCATCAAATCGCTCTGGCCGTCTACATGGCTGTTCTCTCCGAAATTGTGAGCTGGACAGTGTATGATGGGCAGCTTAAGCTGTCTGCTTGCTTCGAATACAACGCCGGAGATATCCTCCCCAATCAACTCCGGAACACAAGTTGATACTACACAGATAGCTGTCGGGGATTCGGTTTTCTGAATCTGCTGTAAGCTTTTCAGCAGATTCTCGCCGCATCCATATACAACGTCATTTTCCTCTATCGAATATGTATATACAGGATATGATAATGGATCATCTGCAACAACTTTGATTATTTCACGTCCATAAAATCCGCATTCATCCGTTCCAACAATTAAAAACGGCATATCAGCAATATATTTTGTCAGCAAAATACAACCAAAAAGCGGGCAGTGCATTCCCCGCTTGATGGCTTTTGATGGACAGGAAATATCGTCATACGCAGTAATATTCGATAGATGTGTCAGGGTCATTTTATTCATGGCTCTCCTCCAGGAGTTTTTTTGCAAGTGCTGTATATACTCGGGCCATTTCGCTTTCCGGGAATACTTCGACTACCGTTTGGTTTTGGTCCTCGGCCTCCTGTACTGCGTTACAACGTGGAATAATCTGCACGATTTCAGTGTTAATCTCTGCACATAGTGCCGAAACCTTTTCTGTTTCATTTGTAATTCCCTTTGCGTTGACGATAAGGCCGCCTAGCTGTGCATAGCCCTTTGTCCGGAAATTCCGGACTGCAGAAGCAATATTCGATGCAGCATACATCGACATCATCTCTCCTGATGTTACAATGTATACGTCTTTCGCATATCCATTGCGTATCGGCATAGCGAATCCTCCGCACACTACGTCTCCCAATACATCATAAAGCACTACATCTGGTTTATATGTTTCAAATGCCTTTAGCTGGGCCAGCTTTTCAAATGCAGCGATAATACCGCGTCCGGCGCAACCCACGCCCGGTGTAGGTCCGCCCGCTTCTACGCACAATACGCCATCGTCACCGCGAAATACGATGTCGTCCAATCGAATTGTATCGCCCTTATCGCGTATGGTATCCAAAACAGTGGGAATCAATTTTCCTCTATTATGATTTTTATTTGAATCCGACTTGGGATCGCATCCGACTTGCATGACTGTATATCCCAGCCGAACCAACGCAGTTGCCACATTCGATACCGTAGTGGATTTTCCAATACCGCCTTTTCCGTAGACAGCAATTTTTTTCATACGTTCTCCTCTCTGCGCCGAACCATGCGTTGAGGCACATAATATTCATTGTTCCTGTCAGTAAGCGTCCGCATCTCAACACGGAATACATCCGTAAAAGACTCTGGAAGAAATATATCCTTCGGGGCTCCGGTGTTATATATTTCTCCGTCTTTCATCATATAAACAATATCAGAATATTGTGCAGCCTGATTGATATCATGCAATACCATTACAATCGTCATTGCGTAAGCCCGGTTTAAATGGCGAACCAGTTCTAAAACTTCCAACTGGTAGCAAATGTCCAAATAGGTCGTCGGTTCATCCAGCAAAATGATTTCCGGAGCCTGGGCAAGACACATGGCGATCCATGCCATTTGGCTTTCTCCCCCAGAAAGGGTTCCGATTGCACGGTTTCTTAATGTCTCAATCCCGGCTGCGTGCATCGCCTCATCTACTTTATCAATGTCCCGTTTTGTCAGCTTCCCGCCAAATCCGGTATGGGGATAGCGTCCATATTGTACGAGCTGTTCTACCGTCAGGTCCACAGCGACATTTTTGCGTTGGGGTAAAATAGCCATACGACGCGCAAGGCTGCGTGTATTTGCTGTCCGCACATCACATCCATCTAAAAGAACTTCGCCGCTTTGCGGGCGTAAAATGCGTGAAATAATTTTCAAAAGAGTGCTTTTTCCACAGCCATTTGGGCCTACTATTGTGACAATGCAGCCTTTTTGCACGCCAAGCGAAATATCTTTCAAAATTGGAACGCCATCTATGCCATAACATACATGCTTTACTTCCAGCATTATGCAATCCTCCTTTGCTTGCGGAGCAAATAGAGAAAGAAGGGCGCGCCGATCGCCGCCAAAATAATTCCCACAGGGATCTCTCTCGGAATCATAATAATTCGCGAAATCGTATCACAGATCACCAATACACTTCCACCGTTGATCGCACAGGCGGGAATAAGCTTGCGATAATCGCTGCCAATGAGCAGCCGTGTGATATGCGGGACGCACAAACCTACAAAACCGATCAGGCCAGCCACGCTTACTGCACTTGCCGCCAAAAGCGCAGATACTGAAATAAGTGCAAGGCGTATAGGTTCTACTTTTACCCCAAGACCAACCGCAATTTCATCGCCCATAGCTAGTAAATTGATTTTCCCTGCAAGCAGAATACTTGCAGCAAGACCTGCCGTGGCATAAGGCAGAATCAGCCATAGATGACTCCATGTACGTGCAGAAAGGCTCCCCACATTAAATCCCACCATACCGGTGATCGCGTCAGGGAAAAGAGTAACGAGTACATTATAAAACGCGCTGAGAATGGATGAAACCGCAATACCTGATAGAATGAACATCATTGGCCTTACTCCTCCTTTCCACGCCATTCCATAAATCAATAACGTAGTGAGCAACGCGCCTATAAACGCTGCGATTGGAATGGAACGAAAGGCAGAGGGGACAAAAATGAACAGAGCGAAAGTTACCAAAGACGCGCCGTTTGTAACGCCGAGGATTGAAGGAGACGCCATTGGATTACGGGTTATCCCCTGCATAATAGCGCCCGCTACAGAAAGGCACATTCCTACCAGCACCGCCAGGATCGTGCGCGGCAACCGGGCGTCACGAATAATAAGGTGATATTTATTCTCAGGATCGAGGAACAACGCTCTGAATATATCTGGAATAGAAATGTTTACAGCGCCCAGCATCAGACTCGCCAGCATCCCAAGCACCAAAATGGTAGAAAAAATAATAAAATGATATCTAACTCCTCGATCGTGTGTGTGTATATGTCCCATTTCTTCCCCCTCTTTTTTGTTGCCCCTTAAAAATTGAAATGCCGCGTATGCGGCATTTCGATTCTTAAATATGCCTAATTGAAAATTTGCGGGTAAACCAGATTCGCCAAATACTCATATGCATCAGCATAACGGGTATTGGCATGGTACAAAAACAGTTCAGCCGGAAGATGCTGGAACCGCCCTTCTTTTACCGCTGTAAGTTCACTCCATAAAGGGTAGGATTCAAAAATTGCTTTTGCATTCGCCTCGGAGCCGTCGCCTGAACCGCCGCGCGAAAATATCCATTCCGGATCAATGTCCAACAGAGATTCAATGCTTACGACCGTACTTGTTTCTACCCCTGCAATGTTCTCTAAATTCATGTCCTCGCACAGATTCCCCAAATAGCCTGAATTGGCAAGCGCATAAATTCCATTTGTCGCGTGAGGCAATAACATTACCATCGTTACAGGCTCCTGCCCGGAAATCTTCTCACGCACCGCGTTTACACGTATGATGTTGTCAGATGCATATTTTTCGTATAAATCTCCACGGTCATTTAACAGCGTAAACAATTCAAGATTTTCAATGAATCCATCAAAATCGTCATAATCCCAAGCAAAATATGGGATGTTATACTGTTCGAACGATTCCACTGCCTCAAGGTGCGTTTTACTGGTGGGAGAGATAATGATCAAATCAGGTTCCTGTGCTACAATCATTTCGATGTTCACGGGGTCATGAGCTTCATTCATGATTGGTACATTTTTAATTTCAGAGCCCATTTCATCTTCATCGGCGCGGGAATCCACAAGGATATGACCCGTGCGGCCAACAGCAGTCCCACCCGCATGATACCAAAGATCAAGTGCATTATAATCCAATATGATTACACGCTGAGGCTTCTGAGAAATAGACACATCACGTCCCAGCTTATCTGTGAAGACTACAGCACCGTCTGCGACGACAAATTTGTCACTATGCGGCAATTCCACTGCTTGTTGTGCCTTCTCAGTCCCTGCTTCACTCTGAGATGTACTGCTTGCCGCTGATACGGCTGGTGAGGACACCGTATTTCCGCTGCTTGGTGCCGTACCGCATCCGGTCGCGACCATAACACACAATGCACAAGCAAGAATTTTTGCTTTCAATTTCAACTTACTCATCTCTATTTTTCCTCCTGAAAATATTTTTTGTTTTACTTTATTGGAAACGCTTTCTTTCGCCTCCCCCCGCGACCGGCTTTACTGTCGTGTAAGTATAAAACGATACCTTTATTTGTATTGTATCTGCCTTACACATTCGCATATATTTATATAAAAAAACGGCCGCAGCGAAATCATTCGCTGCAGCCGTTTTTCTGCATACACCAACACCTCCACCACATTTCAAAATATGGCAAAGTGCTTTTCTTTTTGTAGGTCTTCTGGCTCACGTATAGGGAGCATTGCTCCTGCGCCCGCATATCCTGCCTTCCCAGTTTCCCAGTGACTGATTTTCATCAACGGATATGGAACTCTACGCATACAGCGGCGGTACCGTTCGGGATTCTCACCCGATTCCCTTGTCCATCCCCGCGGACTGGTATGCGCCGCGGGGCCACAAAAATATATTTTGTTGTCCCCTTTATACTACAATCTGTTTCTTTTTCAGTCAACCGACTTTTTTGCCTTTTTTGGTACTTTCTTGTTTGGTATTTATGTTTCCGTTTTCGTCGATATTACAGTTTATGCTATGAATATATCTGCCGCGTACTTTTTCTATTGACTTTATATCAAAAAAAGAAGCATAATGAACTATTATGCTTCTCCTTTGGCGTTTTAATGTGTCAAAAAATCATATGTACCCGGCGCAAGAACTCTGTTTGTTTCATGTGGCAATACCAATGTAGCCGTCGCTCCATGTGGTACAGCAATATGAATTGCCACACCATCTTCCTGCGCTATATAGCTGCATTCCACCGTGCCCAAAACTGTTTTGACCCGGCACTCCACTTCTGCAATCCCACAATTGATCGCCGGGCGAAGAAGAATTTCCCGGTATCCCGGCGCCATCGGAAGGATACCGCCAACGTATTTGTAGAAAAAGGCCGAAACGTCTGAGAACATGTGGTGGCAATGCGAACCGTTCCCATTCCAGCATTCCCAAAGCGTTGTTGCCTCCTGATCCAACCAATAACGATAGCTGGGATAATCCGGGGCCCCAATCATCTGCAAGGCTTTTTTCACCAGTCCATACTGCCCCAAAACGTTCAATACGGATTTCATTCCAAGGACGCCAAAATCAAGATGCCCATTCTGGGCGTCGATCAGCTCAGACAAACGCTGCACCAGGCCCGGTATCTCGTCCTGCTCTGCAAATCCATAATAAAGCATCATGGCCGTGGAAGATTGACAGTCCCCGGCTACACGGTTCTTTTGCTTATCATAAAAATGCTTTCGGAATGCCGCCCGTATTGATTCTGCTTCCGCATGCAAACAAGCCTCATCCTGGCTCCTGCCAAGAAGCCCTGCCCATCGTTCCGATGCGCAGACCGCCGCATAGCGAAATGCCGTATCACTGACTTCGACCGGGCATTTGAACTTCGTCATATTTACATAAAGAGACAGCCCGTCAAAGGGAGCGCACCAGTCGCCAAGGCCATATTTTACGGTCTCGTCCACAGCCATCGCACGCATATATGCGCAGTGCCTCAACAGCGCATCATAATTTTCAGCAAGGACTCGTATGTCTCCCGTTGCCATATATAGGGCACCTCATACATCGGATTGCACCAGTCCGGTCCAGTGATGCTGTTGTACCCCCACCCCGGGGATGGAACAATGCACAGGGCATACTGCCGCCGGGACGCTGCGAATCCCGCAGATCCTGCATCCATTTTGCAAAAAACTGCTCTGCGCCGAAATTGTAAAGCATTTGCTCGCAGGTGAGGCCGGTATCTCCTGTCCAGGAAGATTTTTCGCGCACCGTGTCCGACGCCATCGTGTTAAGGCAGCAGGCTGTCACCGAGGAGACCGCCATATGCTGAACGCCATTGATGACCGGCATCACTTGTGTGAAATACGCCTCGGTCCTCAAAATCATTGCATAGCGCCCATGCCTCAATATCCTCCAGGCCCAAAGGCTGTCAGCGCCGGTGATAAGCCATATTGTGATTTTCTCTGGCGAAAGTTACTGCCTTACCCAGTCCCTAAACCGCCAGAGGACTTACAATTAGGGTACTCAAAATTAGCGCAAAAGGGCTTTGAGCACCGTTGTGTGCGTTGGGACTCAAGGGCTCCCTCTTTTGCAAACGCCCCCTTTCTTTTCGGGCACTCAAAATGTGAGCATTTGGTACCTGCGAAAAACATTGCTCACGACATGAAATCTGGTGCTGATGGTGCTCACTTTTTTGGGGTCCTTTTGCTCACATTTTCATTTGACAAACACATATTAATAGATTTATTTTCACTAATTTTCGGGCACACATCCGATACTTATGTCGACTTTTGATTTCTCATTTCAGTACAAAACAGTCCGTAAACATATAATACCGATTGTCCATATAAACCCGTTTCATCATTTGCATAACTCTTTCCCGTTGATGAACTGTAAAAAGCGTCCAGCGCCTCACTTTCCGACATATGCATATTTTCGCATATCAGCTTTACAATCTCAGGAATGTTAGTCGCTCGAACCGTTGCATGTGACATCATTCCACCTCCACTGTATAACTCTTCACAAATGTTAACTGCTTCAAGGCATTCTCGGTACAAAAAGCTATCTGATTATTGATTTTCTCAAATTTCAAACGCTCTACTGCATCCTCTTTCCTCATGATTCCTTGCAACACATAGGAAACCGTTTCACCCACATTATCGTTTGCAATCTTTCCTGTCACTATATCAAATTCATGACTGAAATCAAGGTCGCTCCTGCAAGCTACAACCATTTCCAACCATTCCAAAGAAGCACCTTCAAATTCTTTGTTATGCAGTTTTACATCATTATCCCATTCATAGACATTCACAACTGCAGGATAGCTCTTTTTATCCCTCACAGAAAGCACCTTCGCCCGTCGAACAGCCCACCTCTCTGCCTGCTCCTTTATGTCTGTCGTGTAAAATGCAAAGCCGAAATCTCTCCCTATTTCATTCCGAAAGATTTTCGGTTCTTTTATTTCAAGTGTTGTCCCGTGATACAGTATCATGTTCTTTTCCCCTCCCCCAAATACTCATCAAAAAACTGCATTAAATATTCCATTCCCATTCCATGAAGATCGCCATAGTCACTATCAAGTAAATCCAATAACTTAGTGTCCTTAAATATCTCATATACTTTTTCGCTCGATTGCTTTGTATGCTCGGCGTAGTATTCAATGCAAAAAGTCTTAAAACTAAGTTTACTCATCTCACATCTCTCCCTTATCTCACAAACGCACCCTCATATCCTCCGGAACAACCCCAAGAGATTTCGTATGGGTAAAAAAAACTCCCAGTAGCCAGTGCGATAGTTTGCTCTCAGCTTTCTTGTCAGCATGATATTATATTCCGCTTTCTGTTTATCATGTGCCATGCAGTATCTACTATAGATGTACATGCTCTGTCCAAGCTTTCTGGAAGATCAAGCACATAATAAATACTCTTTTCTCCAAGCACTTATTATTGCCACTGGTCCGACAAACGCCTCGCTATTGGAGAAGGCGGAACGCCCTCGATAGAATTAATGGCATCTGCAAAAGCGACAGCATTTTTTCTTTTTTGAATCCGCTCCATAATATCTTCCCCTTTATAGATATTATACGCCACGCATATTTTTTTAGCAATCGAAAAATCCATTGTCTCCATTTCAAATCACTATGCGAACAGAACAAGCAAAAGCACATGCAAGCCATGCGCTTTCGCCTGCCTGTGTATCGTTTACCACTTAATATCGTCTTTCTATGCTACTGTTCTGTTGCCAGTCTGCGTATTCTCCGAGAGGTTCAAAAATTGTTTGTAGCTCATGGCAATCTCTACCTTGACCTCATACCCTCTGCCAATCTCAATGCGGCTGAACAACTGGCTCAGTA
>ERZ791881.883-NODE-883-length-22783-cov-18.265532_pt1 | contig 22783 bp, 18 predicted proteins | sample MGYA00510161_ERZ791881 | MGnify/ENA primary metagenome ERZ791881 (study PRJEB30046, sample SAMN00792073) | human gut metagenome | study: EMG produced TPA metagenomics assembly of the A metagenome-wide association study of gut microbiota in type 2...
TATATCAGTGCAGAACAAAGAAGTTCAATCGAGGTGAAATAGGTGGACTAAATGATAAACAGCAAGATAAGTAACTGATTATTAGCGATAAAAAATATAAGGTTCCGCCCCCAAGCGGATCACCAAAAGAAAACCATCGATAACTAAATTATCGGTGGTTTTTCTTTTTATATATTCCGATGAAAAAACGGCCCAACCATAGAGGATCAACGGATCAACGTAATAATCTGAGGGATTAATTCAATAAATATTATTTTTGCCTACAAGAATAAAAATAAAATAGGATCAACGTAAAAACCTGAGGAATCTGTTGGTTAAGCATAAATTTTAGCTAGTCTGAACAAGCTGAGAGGTGCATTGAATCAACATAAAAAACATCAAATGTATATGATGATCCCTCATAAATTACCGGTAAGAGGAATCATTCATATACCAATTGTCACACACAGTTCCTTAAAACTTATGCTGATATTTTTTATAAAAAATCAAGAAAAGTAGTAATCCTATAAACGCAAATGGAACTCCACATAATGCAGGGTAGCGATATCCTTCGCTGACAGCCAGTCCACCAGCATAAGCACCAACCGCATTACCTAAATTGAAGGCAATCTGTACGCATGCACCTCCTAACATCTCTCCTCCAGGAGCTACACGAATAATCAGTACTTGTTCCGGACTGGAAACGGCAAACAGGCCGGCAGTACACAACGTCATGAGTATAGCTGCACACCATGGATTAGGCGAAAAGAAAAACAGCAGTAACAAAACCACACCAATCATACCCTGAACTACTGTTCCAACCTTTCCAGGCGTATAACGATCTGACATACGCCCACCGACCAGATTACCTACTACCATACCAAAGCCTGCCAGTACCATAAGAGCCGTCATACTACTGGTCTGGAAACCGGATATCTCAGTAAGCATCGGATTGACATAACTGTACCAGCAGAACACGCCTCCGTTACCCAATGCGGTTGCTCCGAGAATCAGCCAGGGCGCAGGCGACTTGAGGAAACGGAACTGTCCCTTAAACCCGTTATCCTTCAAATTTTCTACCTGTGGAACCCAACGATATATATAATATAAGGTAATCAGCCCCCAGAATACCACAAGCAAGAAAGTAACACGCCACGAAATTGTATGACTCAAGGAAGTACCCAAAGGAACACCAAACAAATTGGCAACTGTCATGCCTGCTATCATGATAGACACAGCCTCCGATCCTTTTCCTTCATCTGCCAGCTTACCAGCTACAATGGATGCCACACCGAAATAAGCGCCGTGCGGAAGACCGGATATAAAACGACCAGCCATTAACACCCAATAATTGGGAGCAGCAGAAGCACAGAGATTTCCGATAATCATAAGCAGCACCAAGGCCAGCAATGTTTGCTTCAACGGTCGTTTGCGTGCCAGGATCAGCATCGGAGCACCACAGCAGACACCCAATGCATACGCAGAAATAAGATGACCTGCCACTGGAATACTAATACCCAAATCCTGGGCTACATAAGGTAAAATACCCATCATGGTAAACTCGGCAATACCCAGCCCTAGTGTACCAAAAGCCAAAGCTATCAGACTCTTTTTCATTTTTCTATCGCTATAAAATCATTACTTCAAACCTATATTTTTTTAAGGAGTGCAAAATTACAGTTTTATTTATTCTTCGTAAACGACCTGAATAAAAAATAGAAACAGCCAATATAATTCATAAATTATTCTCTGTATTTCCTTTCAAATGATTCTGTAACAAACACCATAAATAATTTCTTTGAAAGAACATTTTTCGCTAACTTTGTTATTGAAGCAATTTAATCACGAAATATTCTTTACTAATTCAAGAACGAAGTAGTACCGAAAAGAATATTCACGTAAAAACCATAAAAATCAAAAGAAACATCACACAACTAGCTTTAACCTATTTCTAAATTTAATAAGCACACAGTATGAACATGAAATATGCATTAAGTAGTATTCTACTATGTTTCAGTCTATTTTGTCTGCCAAGCTGCAACGACAATGAAACTCCCGCCAACACTCCTGACGGAGAGGAAGTAGAAGAAGTGATCAAAAGTTACGATTGGCAACTGGAAGGTAAATGGGAATATGCATCGAATAATGGCAATGATTTCTCCCGAACACTTGTTTTCGAGAAAGACGGTAAAGGCTCTTATGACGACGGTACGCTGGAATGGTACTGTTCCAACAATCATTTGTACATTGATTTCGACAACGGCAAATCCATCAAAGATTGTGACTATCTGTTTTATGGGGCAACTCTTCAGTTGAAGAGTCCTCAACTGTCATATATCCTCGATTGTCCTTTTATCGGTTCCTGGCTTGCAACCGATGCACACAACCATTTTACCGGCTCCACCTTCTATTATACTTTTGCCGCTGATGGCAATGCCGAGTGTTTCACCTTCAATACTTCCGGCATTTGGGAAAGTCAAAAATACTCCTGGCTCAGGACTCAAGACGGTATCCAACTGCTATCTAATATGGCTACCAAAAACCTCATCTGTGAGGCGGATGCAGAAAAATTGACGATACAAGGCGACGGAGAATTCAGTCATGCCAGTCCGTTCTATGGCAAATGGAAGTCTGTCTATTCACAGGACGGCATCATCGACGAAAAAGATGAGAATTTTTCCACCATCGAACTTTACCAAAGAACCGATGATGATTACTTTGTCTACTATGAGAAAGATAACAAATACGCCAGCTTCCAAGGTCTGATGTCTATCTTGCTTCCCAACAGAGCTTTATTAATAAATCCTGCCGATGGCAGTGATCCTCTGTTCCTCTATTTTCGTTTTTATTATTCAAAAGATTCTGAAAAGGTTTATCTGGAACTAAGCAAAGACAACTCATTTACAGAATATACAAGATATGAATTTGTAACAACATTATGAGTATGAAGAAAGCAATATTACTACCTATGCTGTGCCTCATCGCCTTATGTGGATGTGAAAAGAGCACTGAATTATCCGAAATTACCGGAAATCCTGAAACAGAAACACCGGAAAACGGAAGCCTGACCTTTCAGTTGAATGCAGATAAGACAACCTGCAACTTACTGGATTTGACTACTTTCTCTATTTCGTTCAATCGTACCGTTTCCATGTGGGACATCTCCAATCAGTTTGATTCAATAGTGTGGATAGTAGAAGACAAGGATAAAAATCTTCACTCATTCCGTATCATGGAACAGCAGGAAAAAACCTTTTTATGGAGTCACTGCTTTTATTATCCCGGCGAGTATAAGACATACCTGTCAGGATATAAAGACAAAGAAGAAACTTTCAGAAGTGAAACAATCAATCTGCAAGTTGTTACAAAAGACTTTTTAGGCTGGAAATGGAACGAATTTCCTGATGAGCCAGACCAGAAGAGAACGGGTACCGTAAACCTGTTCAACAGCGACTTTGAATTGACATATTATAACCATCTATCCGACAATGGCGTCCCTGGGTGGAACCTCTATATATTTAATTCTACCGGAGAAGACGAGCAGGTGTTCTACGAAAAATCATCCGATGTACTTTACCGCTACATAACAGGAATATACGGTGCTCCGTCCATCGACAAAAACTCTCCTGATCTGGCAGAAGCATATACTGCCGATTTTGATTATCATCATGACCATGCAACTCCTCTGGCTATCTGGGAAACCGACCAGACACGCATCGTACAGCTTCGGATTGATGACAGTTGGCCAACAGCTTATATTTATGCCGAACCGCTTTCCAGAAAATAATCTGTCTAAAAAAATCTCCTGCTTTAGTCTTCATTTATTTATATAGCTAAAAGCAGGAGATTTTTTACTTTTAAGTTTCAATCTATACGATTTTTCCTTTAGAAATTTTGAGATACCCCTTTTCGGGGCCTGTAGTTATATCCATAATTTTCAGAAGAATCATTTATGTTGACTCATCTTTCCTTTCTTTGGATATCATAAGTTATCTGTTAAATGCAAAAACCGCTCACCAATTATTAGTAAACTACACGTAAAATTTCATTCTCTGATACTATTAAATTATTTCAAAAAGAAAAAATCAACCACTCTATATTTCAATCAATAGTGAATGGTTGATTTTTATTCAACTTTGTCTAATTAAAATCAGACTGATAATCTAGCTATTAATATAATAAGTATAAACAAGTTAACATCAATTTTTATTATCCCTATTTTTTACAATAGCCTCATAGTCTTTTTTATTTTCTACATTTTGCATACCTGTTGTTCGCGCTGCCGCTGTAACCTCCCCCCAATTAATGAAGTAATCATCATAATATTTTATAGGATATTTACTATGAGATATCACATCCTCTCTTGTTGGCATTCTATTTAACAACAGTGATATACGCTTAACGTCCAACTGCAATGTCTTTTTATCTATTTCATATTTTTGTTTTTTCAAACGTTCCACTCTACTGTTTTTAGCATTAGGTGTTTCCGTATGTTTTCCAAAAGGATTAATACCAGCTTGCAAAGCTAAATGTCTTTTAACCGCTATATCATAATATTGTGGAGATAACTCAATGCCAAAAAACTTACGTCCCAATATTTCTGCACATAATGAAGTAGTTCCAGAACCATTAAAAGGATCCAGTACTAAATCTCCTTTATTTGTAAAAATGGAAATCAATCTCTCCATAAACATTGGAGGAAGTTGGGTAGGATGGTCAACCCTTTGACTATTATGTTTCAATCTATGAATATCCCACCATAAGTTTGTAATATCTGTCTTATCTTCCACATTTTCTTCCCGCCGCTTTTTTACACATGAATTTCTTGTACAATAGAATTCTTTATATGTTTTAATACTCTCCGTCTCTAAAGCAGAATGTGTTAAATTATAAAAAGGTAAATCATTAGCTTCTCCTTTTGTAAAACAAAGAATAGAATAATGAGCTGGCATAATCATTCTAACCGGAACACTTAAGCCTTCCCATATAATCCAATCTTGGAACTTTAATAACCGACTCAAACATTTATAGTGACTAATTGCTCGTTGAGGTATATTCAAAATAGCCACAGTTCGACCTGGTTTAATAATACGAGCCAACTCTGTCAACCATTGATCACACCATTGATAATATCTAGTTATATCCAAATTATCCTTACAGTTGTCGTACTTTTTATCAACATTATAGGGTGGATCCGCAAAACAAAAATCTACACTATTAGAGGGTATTTCCTTTAAAACTTTTAAGCAATCATCATTGATAATTGCAGAGTTAATATTTCCTTTATAATTAAAAATATTTATCTCCTTTACAGTAACATCACTATTTTCGGGTATGCTACTATCTAAACGCTGTTTATCTGTTAAATCAATATATTTCAATTCTTTATAAGGAGAAATACCAAAAATATCTCTTAATCTGTCTATAATTAATTCGTCATTATTATAATTTATAGATATGTCACGCCACACATCAGACATCAGTGTTCCGTATTCGTGATAAAGATGTTTTTTTCCTCCATAATCTTTTGTTGTCTTTTCACAGAACGGACAGAATGTATAGGCAATACGTGTCTTCGCATGTTTTAATGCATCTTTGTATCGTGTCACAATAACTAAAGCAGCATGCTGTTGTGGTAATTGATGCTTTGTCGTATGATTTATTGTTTCCAATTTAACGCCTATCCATAATTTAAAATAAGCTTTATCCGTTAGCTGAGATAAAAATTCTGCGGCAAATAAAGGAGATGACAATATTGATATGACAGCATTTTCTCCTGTCTTTTCTATAAATGAATTCAAGTTATCTATTATAGTGTCCAAATCAGGTATATTAATCAAAGATGTATAATAAGGATACTTAACATAATATACATCTTCTATTGATTTAGTAACATCAGATAAGCTATCCATCGTTTTGAGAGAAAGCTTATTCTCTAATTCACTTAAATGGGCCATTATTCATCAAGACTTTTTAAATATTTTATTAATTCATCCAATTCATCATCACGAAATGAAACGGTACAATCGCTATACTGACAAATAGTTGTTAATGCCGATTGTCGAGCAAAATTTCCAGCGCCATCAATGACATAAGCTATCTTATGGCCTTTAGCGTGCAGAAGTTCCTGCCTTGCTCGTGCTTGCCCTGCCTTTCTTTCAATGGTACTATTTGTTGTAACCTGAAAACTAACTTCTATTGCACAATAATTCCCTTTAGGCGATTTTACTACAATATCAACAGACAAAACAGTACGTTGATTTTGACTAACATCCGGAAGATGGTCTTTGTTAATACACCAACCGGGTAATTTTTTCTCTAAATACTGTTTGACATAAGTTTGAGCCAGCTGTCCTAATGTATTTGCAGTTGCTCCCCCTGTAATTCTGCTAACCCAAATATATCTTTGTTTTACAAACAATTCTAATTCTGTAGTTTTTCCTAACAATGACCCCAGCACACATTTATCAATAATATCAATAGGAAGCTCTTTTTCTGTAATGGCAGCACCCCCAAATAATAAAAGCATGCAAACATCTTCCATCATTGGTGTTAAGTCTACTTTTTGACTGAGTCCGTTTCCGTCTGTATGCAAATTCTTATTACTCCAAGATTTGCTTTCCTTTAATGTTTGAAACTTATATGAAAAAGTTTGTCCTTCCCAATTGAAAATTAGAAAATCACTAAAAACAGTAGGAAGTTCTTTTTTAAAACGCATTAAGGATTCTCCACCTATATCAGTAAGCACCATTAAATGTTTTAAAAAAAGATTTCCTGGCATTGACTGGGTCGATAACAAAGTTTGTTTCCAGATAAAAGGATTCGCATCTGATATATTTAACAGACTAATAAATTTATATTGTGTTTCTACTAATTTGGGTATAATACTAATATCTTTTTCTTTCCCAGCTATTTCTGCTGGCCAAAATTTTATAGCATTACGCTCTAAATCCTCTATACTTCTCATTTCATATTTTTATTTGCTACAAAAATAATATTTTTCTATAATATGTAAGAACGGTTTTACCCGAGGTCTTTTACGATTTTTCTTTTAAATCCTCTCACATAAACTTGAATTGTCTAGAATTTAGTATGGCTAAAATTTTGGATATTTTTCAATTAAATAGAAAAGGTCCTATCATCGAATGAAGGACCTTTCATGTTCAAATCTTAATTAGCTCTCAATTTTCTGAGAACTTAGTTTAGTTCTGACGATTTCTTTTTCTTATTTTTCAACTAATGTAATGCCATCCAGACAGAAATAGTTCGGAGTATTCATACCATAATCACCTGTATCGGTAGATTCCATTTCGAAAGTCACATATGCAGCATTAGCCAGCGGAGTCCAGTCGAACCACTCCCAAGTATTCACAACAGAACTCTTTCCATCACGATAGTCGGCCAGATAGAAAGTGCTTCTTCCAACTTCTTCGCCAGAAGCTGCATGACCGATTGCAGTTACAGTAAAATAATCACCATCTTCGAAAGGACCTTTTACATATCCGCCTCCATCATTACCATCCTTCACAGCTAAATAAGCATAAGTAGTATTAGTTATATAAGCTCCCTTGAACTGATATGTACCAGCCTGCAAGTTAGTCAATTTAGTAGGATTCGACAAAGCTACAGTAAGATATACACTGCCATCCTTACCCTTTCCGGTTATCGCGCTGAGATTAGAATATCCCGGAGTAGTTACATCGGTAGTATTGGTATAGGTAAATCCGCCACCAAAGCCCCAATTACTAAAGTAGCTGTTACATTCCACCAGCGATTTGCTATCAGTAAATGATGTAAGCTTATATCCCCAGTCCCCGTAATCTTCACCTTCAGTAGGGGCAAATGATGTATTAGGTTCCGTTAATTTGTCTTCGAAGCTAACTGCCACTTCCTGCTTTGCAGGTACTGTCGGTTCATCATCGTTACTACAACTCCACAATCCCACGCATAAACATGCGTACAAAACAAAAAATAACTTTTTCATCTGTCGTTAATTAATTAAATGATTAAAATATAGTTTACTGATTATTTCTCATAATGTAAATTCTCCACTCCGGTAATCTCTGTCGAAAGTTCTCCTATCTGAGTACAATACTGATTGACAGCCGTATATATCTTCACAAAATCAATCTGATCGAGAGCGACTTTATTACCTTGAGCATCTACAGCCCAATCTATCTTAAACTTCGACATCTCCGTACTGTTGGGATGATTATCGGCATATCCCCAGTCGTAAGCATAGCCTACCCACACTCCGTTTTCTTGAACCGCATTATCTTTCAGGCGTGTTCCACGGAAGATCAGGCAATCACTCTCTTCCCAAAGCGGATAATACGATGACTGCTGATGAAAAGTATTCCGATACACATACCCTTCATTTCCCTGATTATCTGTCCAACGCACATCAGCATTTTCAGGTTCAGGGCGATAATAAGTAATCTCATAATCACGTATCTCGGTATCTGTTCCATACTCACTGCCGGCCAGTTCGTACCATTCATCATCGGGCAGCCCGTTACCGTTTTCATCTTTCGAAACTAGTACAATACCCGGTTCTGCACTACCACCAGGACGGTCCTGCCAAGCGTTCGGATTATAGTTGGCATTACCGTAAATTTTAAAATCGTATTCTCCCGGAACATTTGGCACGGGTTGAGAAAAGCCTAACACAATATAGCCCCCGTATGCCCCTAACGACAACAATGATTTTTTCCGAAGTCGTTCGGCAGCATAGTCCAGCACCTGTTGCTTGGTTGTAAAGCCCTCAGTATAAGCAGTTGTAACCGTATTCATATATTGTGTAGGGGCCGGAACATAATCGAACACTTTATCGGCATAAGCAGCCATTTCATCCGATTCATCGGGATTATCCGGAGTATCTACATCGGCAGCCTCATCACGGAACAACACGGTATTCGGATTTAACCCGACTCCACTCAAGCGAAACATAAGTGTACCTTCGGGAGTAAAGCATAACAAATCACCATCTACCTGATAATTGTACGCTTCGGTTATATAAACATTGCTGCTATAAGGATTTACCTGAATGGAGAACGGGCGTTCTATATTTGTTCCATCGGTAATAAACTGACTCCGTAACACCGTACCTGAAGTAAGATCGAACACCTTGAATGCGGTTTGTCCGGTCGAATAATCGTAATTATAAAGGTAGGCGATATTATAATCGAAAGCAAAATCCATTACCGGTTCGTCATAAACTTTTTCTACAACATCCGACTGTGAGTTTATTTTTACCAGTTTATAGTCACCCTGCTCTATCTGTTCTCCTTGTGTAGCTACCCATACACTATGATCGGGACCGGCAAGTATCTTTCCTGGATTAGGACCGACTTCAATTTTTTTCGTTTCTGCAAAAGTTGACAGGTCGACAACAGATACCGTACGGTCAACTCCCACTCCAGCCCAGTCTAATCCACCTGAATTGGACACATAAAGTTTTCCATCCTGCACACAAAGATCTTCCGGATTACGTCCGACTTCCGCTACTCCGTCTATCTCCAGAGAAGTAGTATCGATACGAGCTACAGTTCCATCATACGAACAGACATAAGCTTTTCCCGAATCAAAAGTAATGGCACGAGGCTGACGGGAACTGCCATTATCGGTCAGCATCGGAATCTGCTTTACGGAAAGCCCAGACTGAAGGTCTATTACCTCTACTGTACTGGAAACATTTACCACAACATATAATTTACTACCGTAAATATCCATGTCGTTAGCGGTATCTCCCAATCCGCGATGATTCAGCGCACGGAAATAATCATACGAACAGCTATTCGTCAGGAAGGAATATCTTGCCAGTGTACTGTTGTTCAAATTAAACAACCCTTCATTCAAGATATACATTTCTGCCGTTCCATAGTCTTCGACTACCCCATTTGCTTCACCGGGTGTATAAGGCTTGTCTTCCAAATCATCGCAACCGGCAAACAGCAAAACCAACGAATATATAATAACTACCAGTTTCCTCATATTCATCAATATTTCACTCCGACTGTTATCCGGAAAGACCGTCCGGGCATCGGAAAGTTTTTCACTATTTCATAATTTTTATCTGCCAGATTCAGCATCTCAAGTGCCAGCGAGAGGTTTGTCTTTTTCCAACGGAACCCCCGACGTACAGAAACGCTATGATCAGTATATCCGTCCAGCCTGTTCTTGGCTATATTCTGTCCCAACGCATAGCGTTTGCCGGAAAACAGCATGGAATACGACAAGTCTACCCACGGTGTTTCGAGTACTGCCTGTCCGGAACCTGACACGCGCGGTGTATAGGCTATCTGATGCTTATACGTTTTTCCTTCAAGAGTAAAAGGATCTGAGTTCGTAACATCCAGCGCATGCTGATAAGTGTAATTACCCGATAGGCTCAACACATATTTTTCTGCCGGCTGTACACTAACACTTGCTGTAAAGTCTATTCCTTTTATATCGACTTTGCCCAGATTTACCATACTCCAGATAAACAGGTTCTTGGTCGGTATCGCTACTATCTTGTCGGTTATCCGGTTGGAATAAGCATCCACTGTTGCCGATACATAAGGAAGCCAGTCAGAAATGCGTTTACTATATGTCAGTCCGACATTCAGCTGGCTGGCATTTTCCGGCTTCAGACGAATATTACCGGTCTGTCCGTAATACAAATCATTAAAACTCGGCAAGCGGAAAATATCTTTATAAAAGAAACGGATACGAAACTCCTCTGAAGCAAATGGCTTAAATGATACACTGGCATACGGAGAAAGTTTCCGGTGTCCCCCGGCACTGTTGCCTTTTGCTACATCTTCATAAATAACTGTAGACAAAACAGAAGCTGAGAGCGTCATCCAGTCGTTGACATATTTCCCGGCCAGCGCAGTAAGCCATGAGTAACGCACTGGCTTGGCAAAATCTTTCAAGTCGCAGTTCATACGGTTAACGACTCCGTCGGTTGAAAGAGAAAAAGAAAGACAGTCCAGCGCCCGAAACAACACTGCCGTAGAAAGATAATATTCCTGCTGAAAATAACTGTTCTCACTTTGTCCGGTAGTTCCTTTATAGTCTGGGTCCAGATAATGCTGGTAGGTCCAGTTCCATTTGCCCGAAGCCTGAAACACCCATTTACGGCTGAACTCTTTTTTATACTGGCTCTGGATGAAAATATTTTTATCCCACAAATGTTGTGAGGAATAATCGTAGTACAAAGTTGTTGCATTGGGAAGCCCGCGTGACGACTGATAATAATAAGCTTTCAGCTTCCATTGTTCCGTATCAGAAAAATTACCGAACAGACCTGCCTCGGCACGGAATGTCTGCACTTCCGTATTTTTGCGTTTTTCACGACTCGACTGATCACCTTCCTCGCCGTAATATAATGTATAAGGATAATGTCCATCGGATGACATCCATTCAGCATTTGCTGTCAATGCCCATTTTTCACCCAGTTTCTGTTCATACAAAACTGAAGGATTCACCAGTCCCCATGAACCCGATTTCACGGATGCGTTCAGATTAACAGACTTGTTATTCTGAAAAACAGGAGTAAGTGTCTGGATATTCAAAATTCCGGCTGAAGCGAAAAAACGTGCAGGCTGAAAAATCTGGTCACTTTGCCCGTTGCTTAACATCAGACGGTCTACATTTTCCAATGAAAAGCGACCGATATCCACCTGTCCGGTCTGACAGTCGGTAACAGCTATTCCATCGTATCCCACTACTGTATGCTGTGCTCCCAGACTGCGTATAGAAACTGTTTTCAGTCCTCCTATTCCTCCATAATCTTTCACTGTCACACCAGAGAAGTGTTTGACAGCATCGGATACCTGCATCACATTCAGGTTTTTCAGCTCTTCGCGAGAAAAAATCTGAAGAGGAACAGCCGAACGGACTTCACGCGTCTGGTAGCGGTCGGAAACCACAACCTCCGGTATGGAATAGACTTTCGTTGTATCTATTTCCTGACTGCCATAACATTGAACGGCGCATCCAATCAGCATCATCCAACTACATACAATATACTTCATATTTTCTCAATACTTAATGTAACAGCAAAGGAACAGCCTTTGCATTGCCTGCGAAAAATAAAGCAATGGGGTGAACAGATAGAATATGCACCGAAAAGTCATCCCACGCTTTTTCCTCGAAAGCTGTGAAGAAATATGCATGGCAGGTCTTCTGACTTATTCCTAATCGCAAACTACCTTCCCGGAAACAAACATTTTTCCAGTGGTCTGAACGACTGTTTGCGACATTTATATAATATGGAATTTACAGCAGCGGGACTGTTCAGGACTCTCACCTGATTCCCTTTTAATCACCAGATTATCTTCTAAAAACAGATAATCTCTTGAACCAATGCGTCACAAAGGTAAAAAGTTTTTTCAATAAGCCGAAAATATTCTGTATTTTTGTAGACAAGCAACTATAAACATATAAATTATGGCAAAAGAACTCGAATTGAAGTACGGCTGTAATCCTAACCAGAAACCGGCACGTATCTTTATGCAAGAAGGAGAGCTGCCAATTGAGGTATTGAACGGACGTCCCGGATATATCAATTTTCTGGATGCCCTGAATGGATGGCAGTTAGTAAAAGAACTGAAAGAAGCTACCGGCCTGCCGGCTGCAACATCATTCAAGCATGTCAGCCCTGCAGGAGCAGCTATCGGTCTGGAGCTGGATGATACAATGAAGAAAATTTATTTCGTAGACAACCTTCCTCTTTCTCCTTTGGCAAATGCGTATGTTCGTGCGCGTGGTGCTGACCGTATGTCGTCTTACGGCGACTTCATTGCGCTGAGTGATGTATGCGACGAAGCTACAGCACGTTTTATCAACCGCGAAGTTTCTGACGGAGTCATTGCTCCGGGATATACAGACGAAGCACTGGAAATTCTGAAGAATAAACGTAAAGGAACATATAATGTTATCAAGATAGATCCGGAATATCGCCCTGCTCCGATAGAACGTAAAGATGTATTCGGAATCACTTTCGAACAAGGACGTAATGAAATCAAACTGAACGGCGACGATTTATTCGCAAACATTCCTACTCAAAACAAGAATTTCCCGGAATCAGCACGCCGCGACTTGATGATTGCACTGATTACATTAAAATATACACAGTCGAACTCTGTATGTTATGTAAAAGACGGACAGGCTATCGGTATCGGAGCCGGACAGCAGAGCCGTATTCACTGTACTCGTCTTGCAGGAAATAAAGCTGATATCTGGTATCTACGCCAGCACCCGAAAGTATTGAATCTGCCTTGGGTTGAAAAAATACGCCGTGCCGACCGTGATAATACAATCGATGTCTATATCAGTGATGAACACGATGACGTACTTGCCGATGGTGTATGGCAGCAGTTCTTTACAGAAAAACCGGAAGTGCTGACTCGCGAAGAAAAACGTGCATGGCTGGATACACTGAAAGGTGTGGCTTTGGGATCGGACGCTTTCTTCCCCTTCGGTGATAACATAGAACGTGCCCACAAGAGCGGAGTAGAATACATTGCGCAAGCTGGTGGTTCAGTGCGTGATGACCATGTAATAGCTACATGCGATAAATATGGCATAGCTATGGCATTTACAGGTATCCGTCTCTTCCATCATTAATCGCACAGTCCATAGAATATTAAAAACAATAAGCGGACAGCATAAGGTCTTCATCTCCCTATAGCTGTCCGCTCCTTTTATTTTTATAAGTACCTAAAATTTATATCCAAAAGTTGCAAAGATTCCCAAGTTGCGAGGTCCTTTTTCCCACATACGGGCCAATCCGAATTCACCCTCTACACCTACAATATAATGACGGAAATCCAAATTTATACCAGCCTGTATGCCGGCATCGAAACGACGGAGACCGTCCCAGATTTTGATATCTCCTACACAAGCATCATTAAACGTACCCCACGATGAAGTAACATCATCTGCTTTCTGTTCGGTTTTACCCACTATTCCACAACCAATATATCCACCTCCAGAAATAATCACATCAAAATTCTTTGGGGTTCCGATATGGAAAGCCGCCAATAACGGCATTTCAAAATAATTCTGATTAACGGTTTGTTTGGTATCGTTTACCAATGAATATTTTGCACCTTTGGAAGTCCAGTTAAGACCAGTCTGAAAAGACACCCAACCTGTAAGAGGGATATCTACACCTACACCTATCCGCTGATTAAACAAAGCTTTTGCAGATCCGAATCCATCTCCCATCCATGAAGAGGCACCCAAACCAACTTTCACGTTCCATACCGGTGCTTGAGCATTAACAAGCATAGCCGATATCATACACAAGACTAAAAGATACAGTTTTTTCATATTTCAGACTTTTTTGTTAAGAAATCACATCTATTCTGCCAGCAGCGCATCCCAATAAAGGATTCAGTGCAAACTCCTAAAAACAAATATAGGAATATAACTAAATATTGCAATCAAAAGAAGGGAAAAAGAATTGAAAAACAACGATAATGGCTATAATATCCGACATTTTTACATCTGTCTGTTTTTATGATACAATAAAAAAGCCTCCCGCATGCTAGTTCATGCGAGAGGCTTTCAGTATATTCATAGAATTTTATTCAACCGTTCAGATTAAAACTCATAATCGATACCGATTGAGATATTTTCTCCATCCAAAGTAACACCAAAGCCATCAGCTCCTCTGAAATAATCATCACGATAACCGGCAAAACCTACTTTGGTAATAAAGCTGAAGCTATCATTCAACTTAATAGCAAGTCCTGGTTTCAAACCTATTTCAAATCCATTTACAGAATCTCCATGCTTAGGTTTTGATGTAGAGAAGCCCATTCCCATATCAATAAACAAACGTACTATCTTATTTTCATAGAAAGAATAACGAGCATATGGAGCTATGGCAAAACTGTTAATATGAGACGAAACCTTTTCATCTCCCACATCATAATGTGTTCCTTCATGAGAAAAAACAACTTCGCCACCTACAGCCCAACGCTCATTCAAGTTATAACCAAAATCGGGTGAGATAGAGAATGAGGTTACATCGGCATCACAGTCTCTCCAAAGGCTGATACCACCACCCAAATACATCTCCTGTGCATATGATGACAAAGCGGCCATCATTACAACTACAATCATTAAAATCTTTTTCATAATTACATAAATTAGTTAGTTATTAAATAATATGTCTAGTATCCGTTTTCTTAGTTTTATCCATTCTTATGACGGTTAGCGCGTCGACGACGGTATTCAGCTTTCATCTTTGCAGAGCCTGAGCCATGCAATCCGGTGATATACGTTTTCTTCTTTGCCTTTGTCTTTACCTTATCTTCTTTTTTAGCGGTAGAAGGCTTGCTGCCTTTAAAGACAATTCCTTCGGTCAATATCTTTTCTATATCCATACAATGATTTTCTAAAATGATTCTTAATTTATTTTTTAGGAACTAATTTTACATGATTTCCAGTCTTTGTACAGACCAGCGTGCGCTTCAGCAAGTTACCGGTTTTCATATCAAAAAGAAGTCCCGGATTAAGGTGCTGTCCATTTATTCTGATCTCAAAATGCAAATGTTCGGTTGTAGCCCGTCCTGTACGTCCCGTTAGGGCAATAGGTTGGCCAGCCTTCACAGTATCTCCCGCTGCCACCATATTCTTTGAATTATGACTATAAATGGTTTCGATTCCATTGTCATGACGTACAACTATCACTTTGCCATATCCACCATAATGTTTAGCCATACGCACAACACCATCGAAGACACAACGGATAGTATCGTTGGCACAGGTTTTAATATCCGAACCACTATGTCCTCCACGAGCACCGTATGCCGATATAACCTTTCCTTTCGGAAGAGGGAAACACCACATCGAATCGGACAAGTTTTCCAGATGAATCTCAAAACTATTTCCGTTTGCAAAAAGCTCCGGAGTCTTTACACGAATGTGATTACGCTCCATTACCGAAAAAGATCGTACAATCGGATCGGACGCATACATCAATGACATACACCCTATCCATCCTAAAAGCAATAAAACGACGTGTATTCTTAGTTTCATCATTCGAAATATACAATTTTCACTTCCTGAGCCTCAGCAAATTCTTTTAGTAAATCGACCATATAAGTTACATTTTCTTCCAGTCCTTCGCTTCCACTATATCCATTCATTATAGCAAGCAGGTGTGTAGTACCTTCGCTTATTTTGGTCCGTTCGTTATCGCTGGTAGGAGTACCTACACCACCTACAGCATCACGATATACAGGCATGCCTTCGATATTCAGTTCTCCTCGGCCTATTCCTTCGTAAGGTTCTCCCGCTTTTCCTATACCTAATACCAGACGGTCACCTTGTATTTTATCCAGATCAAATCCGCCAATGGAATGTCCACTGTATATGGAAGCCAGATTAATCAAATCGACCAGGGTATCTATCTGATACAAAGGAATACCCCTCAATATACGGCGACACAAGGCTTCTGAAGAAGGACGATAGCGACTGGGATCTTTTCCACATTTTTTATAAGCCTGCCGGGTTGCCTGAATGGCCGGCATTTCTTTGATGGAGTCGGTGGTATATTTAGAACGGTATAACACAGTAAACTCGTCAATACGTTTCCACAATTCCTCATTATAGGCAGTATTTTTTACAGTTGCAAAAACAGCTGCTCCCCGAAACTGTGGCCAAGCCTGTTTCAGCTCTTCAGATACTTCTATCACTAAATTCTTCATTGTATACTGATTTATTATTTCTAAAAACAAAAGCCTCCAGACAAATATAAGTCAGGATTAAACCGATTTCAACATAATGCCTGACAAAATACGTCCCGAAGCTATACCTTGCCTGCGTGCCGAGAAAAAATCGGCATTTTCTTTCCACGTACAAATACCACTTAGCTCTATATTTGATGGGAGTACACCAAAATCAAGCAGCTGCATACGGTTTGCCTCCCACAAATCAATATGCCACTTTTCCTGACGCGATGCTATACGCTGCATATCGAATCCCTGCTGTTCGAAGCAAGTATAGACCTCATCACCTACCTCAAAAGCTTCCAGTGATATGCTAGGACCTATACAGGCTACAACATCCTTCCCCTGTGTTCCATACGTACGGTTCATTACCTGCAACGTTTCGGTTACGATACGTGCTACCGTACCTCTCCATCCTGCATGTATGGCAGCAACCACACCCTGCTTTGTATCGAAACACATTACCGGAACACAATCGGCAGTCGACACACAGATACACTTGCCAGGAACGTCAGTAACCAACGCATCCACACCTTCCAGCAAAGAAGCTCGCAAACTCTCCGGCTGTTTACAGAATGCTCTATCAACAACCCGAACCTCTGCACGATGTACCTGATGTGGAATAACCAGTTCTTTCTCTGTACCAGGTAATAAAGAGCACAGCAGACTTCTGTTTTTCAATATGTTCTCCATAACATCGCCGCAATAGTTGTTGCAATTAAACGAAGCATATTCTCCTGTACTATATCCCCCGTGGCGAGTTGTAGAGAAACAAAAAATGCCGGGGTACGATTTCATTAAACCATACTCCAACATTCTTTTATCTTCTGAATAGTGAATCATTACTTCTGTGGTTCGTCGTCCCAATCTATTTCCTCATATTCGTAGTCGAAATCTTCATCGTCGTCAGCATCTTCATATTCGAAATCGAAGTCTTCATCTTCACCCATATCCTTCAATTCCTGCTGAAGCTTGGTTACATCTTTTGCACGATGCACAATAGATGCCTGACGAAGTCCTTCCAGGCGGTTACTGTCTTTATTCAATTCCTCCCACAATATATCTTTCAACTGCTGAATTCCGATATTGGCAACAGAAGAAATAAATACATAAGGTATATTTTCAGGCAATGTAGGTGTCAGCATTTCTATCAGCTCTTCATCCAGCATATCACATTTAGTGATAGCAAGTACCCGCTGCTTGTCAAGCATCTCCGGATTGAACTTAGCCAGCTCGTTCAGCAAGATATCATATTCACGGCGAATATCATCAGTATCACCGGGAACCATAAAAAGCAACAACGAGTTACGTTCAATATGCCGCAGGAAACGAAGTCCGAGCCCCTTACCTTCACTTGCACCTTCTATAATACCCGGTATATCTGCCATCACAAAAGACTTGCCTTCACGATAAGAAACGATACCCAGGTTCGGTTCCAGTGTAGTAAACGGATAATTGGCTATTTTCGGACGCGCAGCCGAAACTGTAGATAGAAGAGTGGATTTTCCGGCATTCGGAAAACCGACCAGACCAACATCTGCCAATAGTTTCAATTCCAAAATAACAGTCATTTCCTGCATCGGCTCACCAGGCTGTGCAAAGCGTGGAGCCTGACGGGTTGCCGTACGGAAATGCCAGTTTCCTAAGCCTCCACGACCACCTTTCAGCAGAATGACTTCTTGTCCGTCGTCAGTAATATCGCATACATATTCGCCTGTTTCTGCATTGTAAACGACAGTACCGCACGGCACTTCAATAACCTTGTCTGCACCATCTTTACCGAAACTCTTGTTCTTCGAGCCATTACCACCATGTTCAGCAAACACGTGACGCTCGTACTTCAGGTGTAGCAAAGTCCAGTAATTGCGGTTTCCCCGCAAGATAACATGACCTCCTCTACCACCGTCGCCACCGTCAGGACCTCCGTTGGGCATATACTTTTCACGGCGCATGTGTACCGATCCGCGCCCTCCCTTACCGGAGCGGCAGTAGATTTTTACATAATCAACAAAATTCGATTCAGCCATAATATTTCTTTGAAAAATTAAATGAGTCAACCGTCTGTCTGACGGTTTTACTTAATGCAATCGAGATTGCACTGTCTGTTACAAAAAAGAGAACGAGAAACCTCCAAACGGAAGTTTTCTCATTCTCCGTTTTTCATATCTTCAATTAGAGTTTATCGATAGCAGAGCAAATATCTGCAAAGATACCATCCATAGAACCCAAGCCATTGATGTGGCAATATTTGCCATCATTCTTGTACCAGTCAATCAGAGGAGCAGTCTGAGAATGATAAACTACCAAACGTTTCTTGATAGTTTCTTCATTATCGTCAGCACGACCAGATTCCTGTCCACGTTTGATCAGACGAGTCATCAGTTCATCTTCCGGAACTTCCAGGTCAAGCATGATAGAAACTTCCTGACCGCGTACTTTCAACATTTCTTTCAAAGCTTCTGCCTGAGCGATTGTACGTGGGAAACCATCGAAAATAACACCTTTGCTATCCTTGAAGCTATCGAATACGCTAGCCAGGATATCTATCATCAAAGCATCTGGAATCAACTGACCGTTGTCGATATATCCTTTGGCAGTTTTACCCAGTTCTGTACCATTCTTGATTTCTGCACGCAAAACGTCACCTGTAGAGATGTGGTTCAAACCATATTTCTCTACGATACGAGCACTCTGAGTTCCTTTACCTGAACCCGGTGCGCCGAAAATTACAATGTTCAACATCTTTATTACCTTTTATTTTAATTATGAATAATTATTCTATCACAGTATAAATATCACGATAGTTTCGTCCCAGTCCGTCGTAGTCAAGTCCATATCCTACGATAAAGTCATTAGGAATGTTCATTGCCACATAGTTAATGTCAAGCTCAACCTTCAGCTTATCCGGCTTAACCAGCAATGTAGCAATTTTAATGTCTTTCGGACCGCGGGCACGCAATGTTTCTACCAGCTGCTTCATAGTCAGTCCCGTATCGACAATATCTTCTACAATCACCACTGTACGTCCCGTGATATCATCACCCAAGCCAACCAGTTCTTTCACTTTACCGGTAGAAGAAGTACCTTCATACGAAGCCAGTTTTACGAAAGAAACCTCACAAGGCATAGTCAAGTGCTTCATCAGATCAGCCGTAAACATGAACGAACCATTCAACACACTTATGAAAAGCGGATTGGTTCCCGACAAATCACGATTGATTTCATCTGCTACACGAGCCACTTCCTTCATTATTTGCTCCTCAGGAATAAAAGTCTTAAAGCGTTTATCTTTGATCTGAATTACACTCATAATATATAAGTTTATAAAATTGGGACAAAAATACGAATTATCCCTCAAACTTCTATACTTTTTTCGTACTTTTACCGACAAATAGCTATTTAGAAAAAAGATGAAAATACTTAGTTGCACTCAGCAAAAACAGGCGGACGCATATACAATCGCCCAAGAAAACATACTTTCCATCAATCTGATGGAAAAAGCAGCCTCGCTGCTAACTGATGAAATTTGCCGTCGTTGGGATAAATCTCACCGAATAATCATATTTGCAGGCTCTGGAAACAACGGAGGAGATGCCGTTGCCGTAGCACGCATGCTGTTCCTGAAAAATTATACAGTAGAAGTATATCTGTTCAATATCACCGGAGTCTTGTCGGACGATTGCATGAAGAATGTACAGCGCCTGCAAGAATGCGGATTCCCTAACTATCACGAAATCAGCAACAGCTTCGACCCTCCTCAGCTGACAAAAGATGACATCGTGATAGACGGACTTTTCGGTTCAGGACTGAACAAACCGTTAAGTGGTGGATTCGCATCGGTAGTGAAATACATCAATGCTTCACAAGCTACGGTTGTATCCATCGACCTGCCTTCCGGATTGATGGGAGAAGACAACTCAAACAATATCCGCCAGAACATCATACGGGCTGACCTGACATTAAGTATCCAGTTGCCGAAACTGTCTTTCCTGTTTGCCGAAAATGAAGACATCGTAGGCGAATGGAAAGTACTGGATATAGGCATCAGCAAAAACTTCATAGAAGAAGCCTCTACTCCGTACTTCATCACCGAAGCAAATGAAATACGCCAGCTGATCAAGCCTCGCAGCCGTTTCGCACATAAAGGCAATTTCGGACACGGCCTGCTGATTGCCGGCTCATACGGTATGGCAGGAGCTTCCATATTAGCTGCCCGTGCATGCCTGCGTTCGGGTATAGGCTTACTGACAGTTCATACTCCTGTCCGCAACCATGACATTGTACAGACCAGTGTACCCGAAGCAATGGTACAAAACGATGTACACGAACTCTATTTTGCCGAACCCGTAGACTTGGATAACTTCCAGGCACTGGCTATCGGTCCGGGAATCGGTCAGGAAGAAGAAACCGCACTCGCTACATTCGACCAGCTGAAAGAATGTTTCATTCCTCTGGTTCTCGACGCTGACGCACTGAACGTATTCAGTACACACCGTAATTACCTGAACCGGATTCCGAAACGGACAATCCTGACACCGCATATCGGAGAACTGGAACGTATTATCGGAAGATGCAACAACAGTTTCGAACGTCTGACCAAAGCCAAAGAGCTTTCTGCCTATCTGCAATGTTACATTGTACTGAAAGGAGCTTACACTGTAGTTATTACCCCCGAAGGCAACTGCTACTTCAATCAGACAGGTAATCCGGGTATGGCAACAGGAGGAAGTGGTGACGTACTGACCGGTATCATCCTCGCCCTGCTGTCGCAAGGATATTCACAGGAAAACGCTTGCCGTATAGCCGTATACGTACATGGTCTGGCAGGTGATATTGCCCGCAACCGTGTAGGAGAAATCAGCCTGACAGCAGGCGATATCATTGAAGCCCTACCCGAAGCATGGAAAAACATTACAGAAACTAAATAACAAACCATTATGAACAGAACGATTATTGCATTGGGATTGTTGGCATGCTCAACACACATTGCAGCACAGGATGTAAATATATACACACCGGGCACAGACGAAGGCATTGTATACTTTCTGCCTAAAACAGCTCTGGAAGTAAATATTATAGCCACACGCATAAGCTATCAGCCGGGAGAGCTATGCCAGTATGCCAATCGTTACCTGCGCATGAACAATGTAAATCCTCAACCGGAAACATACTGGGAAATCAAACAGATTGACGTTCGCTCTATCGGAGTTCCCGATTCTACCAAAGCATATATCATCAAGCTGAAAGATAAAAGTACCTTATCAAATATTGAGCTGACAGAAAGCGGGATAGCCAAGGCTATAAATACCACTTTTCCTAAAGAATACGAACAGCAGCAAGGATACGAACTGGAGAAACCTCTTCCACATGAAAGTACACGCAAGTACATGACAGAAGAGATCCTGATGGCAGGTTCGACAGCGAAAATGGCGGAACTGACAGCTAAGGAAATTTACAATATCCGCGAAAGCAAGAATTTGATCTTGCGAGGACAAGCTGACACCATGCCTAAAGACGGAGCTTCACTCAAGCTGATAATGGACAATCTTGACAAACAGGAAAAGGCACTTACACAAATGTTCGCCGGAACAACCGATCGCGAAGACAAGGTATTTACCGTACTTGTTACTCCGGAAGACAATACAAAAGATAAAATCGTATTGCGTTTCTCACGCCTGTTAGGAGCCTTGTCTACCGACAACCTGGCTGGTGATCCTATATATATCAGCATGAGCAGTACAGCTCCTATACCAGCTCCGACCGATGACAGCAAGAAGAAAAAGAAACCAGAGGGGGCTATCTATAATATTCCGGGCAAAGGAAATGTTTCTGTAAGCTACCAAGGAAAAAAATATTTCGAAAAAGACCTTCCTATTACTCAGTTTGGTTCTACAGAGGTTTTGGTAAATGAGCTTTTCAACAAGAAAATAAACACACGAGTAGTGTTTAACCCCGAAACCGGAGCAATTCTGAAAATAGATAAAGACTAACTAGCAGTCGTTATCCTGAAATAAATAAAAGAGGCTGTCTCAAAATAAATTTGAGATGGCCTCTATTGTTTCATTTCAGAT
>ERZ791881.887-NODE-887-length-22739-cov-3.150679_pt1 | contig 22739 bp, 23 predicted proteins | sample MGYA00510161_ERZ791881 | MGnify/ENA primary metagenome ERZ791881 (study PRJEB30046, sample SAMN00792073) | human gut metagenome | study: EMG produced TPA metagenomics assembly of the A metagenome-wide association study of gut microbiota in type 2...
TTTACAGGTAAATCCAAGAATCTACAATTGTGAGGTCACTTCATATTGTCTCCTCCTGACTTTCTTTTTCTTTGTGTTCCACACGTTTCTCATTCTGGTTTTGTTCCTCTGCCTTTCGAAGTCTTTCTTCGATTTCCAATGAATGCTTTTCAATCCGGACGGTCATACGGACTTCTTTTCGGTAATTTTTTAATTCCTCATTGATTTCGGATAACCGTACTTTTCTGCTGTCTTCGCTGCCATTCCGATAGAGCTTTCTGCGTTCCTTCATCAGTTCTGAAATCTGCTTTTGCAACGGCTCACGGTATGTGGAAAGCTGTTCTCTGGTCGTAATGTCATGTTTCATTAAAAACTCAATCTGTTCGATCCTCTGATCCAGTTTCCGGATATCCTCTCTGACGGCATACGGACTTCTTCTCGGTCTTTTTGGCAGTACTCCCATCTGATATAAATAGGAATAATATAATGCCTGTATCCCGGTCAGTTTCCTCTTTGGATGAATCTGCACCGGCTTTTGATAGATGCGTTTTACTTTTGGCTGTAAGATCTGTCCACGGATCTCCTCTTCGGAATAGTTTTTTCCAAGAGACCGTAGCCGGATGTACCGTTCCATTCCCGGAGCCTTTAAAGCGATATATTTCCGGTTCAGTTTCCATGTGTATCCACGCTTTTCCATTTCTTTTAAGAATTGTGACCAGGAGTAGCTTTCCTGTACAGACTCCCTGATATCCAGACGGATCGCACTTCTCCATGTCGGTTTCCCTTCCTGCTCTGCTTTCCACTGTACATAAGGGATTGATTTTTTCTGGTCGGATTCAATGATAGACAGACCATATTTTCTGCACAGCTCATCGGAAATCTTCCGGATCTCCGTATAATAACTCTTTGCATTACTGTGGTACTTACGCCCGTCTGCCATGCTCACAGAGTTCCAGACAATGTGGTTATGATAATGTCTGGTATTCAGATGCGTTGTGATAACAACTTCATACTGTCCCTTTAAGAGCCGGTCTGCCAGTTCCTGTCCGATGAGATGTGCCAGTTCCGGTGTCACCTCACCTTCTGCAAAACTCTGTACCAGATGGTATCCTTCCACACCGCCCATCTTATGAAATCTCTTTTTTGTTGCCACCATATCTGCATACGCATTTTCATTGGTACATCCGATGGTATCTTCGAAGACCGCCTGTTCCGTCTTTGTCCGGTTCATGGCATAATCAATGGCAGCCTCCAGAGAGTCTGCTTTCTGTGTGGTTTTTTCTTTGTCTTTCACATATTCGATAGAACGGTCCAGGCGGTGGACGGGGATAACACTTGTATAAGCCATCTGTCATTACCACTCTTCCTTTACCAGATGCCATGTCTCTTTGGTAAGCCGGAGCATTTCCTGCACACTCTGCTCACTTGCCATTCCCGAAGCGTTCGCAACATGGGCAAGCTGGTTCGCATTATTGCACAGACCCGCTATCTTCCTAAGCAGTTCCGGGTGATGCTCACAGGGTTTTGCGTGTACCTGTGCTCCTAAGATCAGCGAACGCATAAACTCTTCCCGGCTCAGTCCGCTTTTTTCCACCTGTTCCTCCAATTCCCTGAGTTCCCTTGCATTTAACCGCACTGGGATCACATGGTTTCGTTTTCGCATTGCATCACCGTCCCTTCTCTTTTCTCTTTCATCATATCGCCAAGCTCCTGATCCGACCGTTTCGCAGTCACCATGCAACAGGTCACCACGACTCCGAAACAACCTCCAAACATCAATGCGATCATAATCATGACTCCGTCTCTTAACATAGCTTATCCTTCCTTTCCATGTTCATTTTATATTCGGGGGATTGGGGTTCTCCCCAAAGTGCGTTTGGATATCCAAACGCTATGCTTGCAAAACGAGTACCGCCAGTCTCTGTATCACCCGGCAGACCCGCCTCTGATTTATTTCGATTCTTTGATCTGTACCAGCCCATCGAGTGTCGTACAAATGATATGGAGTCTGTCTGCCATGCTGATTTCCGTGTTCATCGTCCCTGTCACTTCTTTTCCACATACAACGACCATCCGGCATCTCCGTAAAAGGATATGAGACATCCTTCCATATCCCTGCATATCTTCCGCATCTCCTTCTTCGAGGAACGGTAAAAATCCAAACCTCGGACAGATCGGTACATAACCCAGTTCATAGATTTTCCTGCAATATTTCTGCACTTTTACCCGGCTTTCTTCTGCTGAACAGCACACATAAGCCAGAGCCTGTTCCATACGCTCCATCTCCTTCCTGCATCCAGTTGGATGCCATTGCTTTTTCTCTATAAAAACAAGATGTCCTATTGGACATCCCGGCTACTTTTCATCCTCGTTTTCTTCTGCTTCTAACGCAAACTTCACTCTGTCACTTCCCAGTTTATAGTAGGCATCCGTCACTTCAATTCCTACGGCACGATACCCTGTCATAGTCGCTGCAAGGACAGTTGTTCCTGCTCCGGCAAACGGGTCCAGGATCAGACCTCCCGGCTCACAGATCTGGATCACATCTTTCATAAGCTGCAATGGTTTCTCTGTCACATGGATACGGTTCTGCGGATTTCCATATCGGAAAACACCCGGCAGACAGGAGACCGGGCGGTTGATCGGCATCGGTCCGTTACTGCCCCACACGATATATTCAGCCTGCTGGCGGAAACGCCCTTTCTGCGGACGGGAGTTTCCTTTATCCCACACTGCAGTTCCTCTCCAGATCCAGCCTGCCCACTGCAGGGCATCTGTGATCGACGGGTACTGTCTCCAGTCAATGAACAGACAGATAGGTGCCCCTTTCTTGCAGGCTTTCCGGACATCATACAGCCACTCAGCCATCCAGTGTGTCCAGGATCTCTGGTCTTTGTTGTCTCCATCAAAATCCGGGAGTGCATTTGCGGCACTCATGCTGCTGTATTTCTGGTTGGTGGTGCGGTTCCTTTCATTCTGCTTTGTCCCTCCGGACGCATACGGCGGATCGGTAATAACTGCATCAAAGATTCCCGGCTGGAATGCTTTGACCAGTTTCAGCGTATCTCCATGTAAAATCTTCCAGTTCTTCCCTTCGGCATATTCCTCCGGGTATGTTCCCTCTTTCATAAGTTCTTCCAAACTCAGGTCATTTGTCATAGGCATCATCCTTTCTGTTCTCAGCGCTCCGGCTGATTTTTCTTCTTTGTTTGTTTTTTCTGGTAGGACTTTGGCGGTTTCAGTTTCTCAGGAACAGAAAAAGCTCTCCACTTTCCATTTTCATATAAGAACATATCTTTTGTGTGGTTATTAAATATATCCCAAGGGAAAATATCCCCTTTGATATAGATATTTCCTCTTACTTCTCCATACACATGGCTTTCTCCACCGATAACAGGTGCATTTACTCCTACCGTATCAATAAATGCTTTTCCACTGATTATCGCATTTTCCTTTATCTCACCGCCACAGATATAACAGTCTCTCTTTGCAACTGCTCTGTCATAAAAAGTAGCATCTCCGGTAACAACCGCATAACCTCTGACCAGACTGCCATCATAAAGTGCAGCTTCTTCCTTTACCTCACCGTTTTCGCAACAGATTGCATCATCATAAATCCAGCAAGTTCCTTCCTGTGACAGGTTGTTTTCATTCTCTACAAAACCGCCCAGTGTTCCTTCTGGTACTTTCTCGTTCACATCGATCAATGCCTGTATTCGATGGAGCCATGGATACTGCGGATGTTCAATTTCTGTAATTTTATACTTACTCATGCTGTCTCCTTTATCGTTCCGGTGGATTTTTCTTTTTGGTCTTCTTTCTAGGATAATATAATGGTGGCTATAATTTTTCGATTGCTGGTGAAATACTCCATTGTCCATGTTCAAAAATATGTGTGTCCTGCGTATTCGCTTCAATTTTTTCCCATGAAAAAATATTACCATTAACATGGACATTCCCTTGTACCATCCCATAAACACGACTATCCCCGCTAATCAAAGGCTTTTGCAAACACAATGAACCAATAATGGCTTTTCCAGCAATTATAGCATCATCTTTTATTTCACCACTGCTTATATAACAACTGTCTTTTGCGACTGCATGATTATAAATTCTTGCTTTTCCGGCAACTACTGCAGTTCCTCTAACCATACTGTCATCGTAAATTTCAGCCTCTTCTCGTACCAAACCGCCTTCACAACAGATCGCATCATCATAAATCCAACACCCTCCTCCCTGTGACAGATTCGTTATACTATCTACAAAACCACCTATTGTTCCCTTTGGTACTTTCTCGTTCACATCGATCAATGCTTGTATTCGATGGAGCCATGGATACTGCGGATGTTCAATCGCTGTAATCTTATACTTATTCATATTATCTCCTTTCACCGTTCCGGCTGATGTTTCTTCTTTGTCCTTTTATTTTCTTTTGGTGGCAGACTCAACTCGGTTTCTACATATTCACTGATAATCAAAAGTGCTTTGTAATAATCCCCACTTTCCAATACTCTTTTACACATTTCTTTTGCTTCTGCTGTCTGTTTATTCTTTTTCAAAAGAGTTGAGGCATCGCCCATAATGGAAAAAATATTCCCATCATGTCCAAGGAGTTGTAACTTGGGACGTTGTTTCTCAGGCTTTATCGGGATCTGCTCTGTTTTCTTTTCATAGATTTTCGGCTGCTCCATATCTGGATGCCAGAAATGCACATTCAGCATTCCACCATCTACCTTGATATCCCTCTGCTCAAATCCTTCACCCCACCCGTCACTGTACTGCCCTGTAATGTATTCGGTGAATTCCTGTAGTTCTTCCTGACTTAAAAATTCATTTAATTCCAGTTTGGTACAGCCGTACAGGATTCCATCTTTGTTTTCTACCGTAACAACTGCACTTTGTATTTTTCCATGAATGGACTCACTTCCATCAAAATACTGCATGAGATCATCTTCCCCATAGCGTTCCAGTTCTTCTCGGATAGCATCTTCATAATCGGCAAGTTCTGTTCCATCTAATGGCATTCCATATTCATCACTCTCCGACCAATCTTCTTCCCATTCGGATTCTTCGGAAAAAAGATTTCCAGTCAGCTCCGTCAACATCTGTACGTGTATCGTTTCTTTTTCTTCCATTCTCTATCACCTTCTTTCTAATGGTCTGTCCCTGCATTTATTTTCCTGCTTTTTTTCTTTCGCAAGGTCTGCGTAATCTGCCCCTTCTTTTTCCGGCAGATTGCAAATAATCTGATACGTTCCCTCGTAATGCTTTTTCATCTGTTCTTTTGCCCATCTCCCGGCAAAATCATTATCAGTACAGATTTCAATTTCTTTGATTTCCGGGTGGTTCTTCAGGAACTCTTCCAGTACGTCCGGCGGCTTTTTAAAACGTTCACTCTGTATCTGTGCGTTTTCTTTCGGAGCAGCAATTCCCCCAAGGGAAAGCCGGTATTTATCCTGCTTTCCCTCTTCCAGTGTCATATGTGCCAGTGCATCAATACAGGCTTCGTAAACAGCAACCCGATTCGTCTCTTTTCTTGGAGGAATACAAAAACTGTACTTCTTTTCACTTCCGGCCTGTTCCATCTTGAATCCTTTCCCGTTTTTTTCATAGATTCCTCGTAGGAAGGCATATCTCGCTTTTCCCGATTCATCTTTCCCGACAAAAACAGCATTATGGTACGGAACACTTTCATAAAGGATTTCCTGTGAGATACAATACGTGATCACTGCATCACTGATTCCACGATGGTTCAGATAGGCCCGGATTCTCCGGCAGTTTAAGAATCTCTCCGGCAGTTTAAATGGTGGTTTTTCTTTTTCAACTGACTGTGTCGGAAGAAAAGACGGACGTTCTTCGCACAACAGCTTTACGGCATCTGTAAATTTCATCCCATCCACTTCTATGAGGAAACGCAGTGCAGACACGCCGCCGATATCTCTGGACTTCCAATGCCATTTACTGGACAGTTCATTGATTTTAAAACTGTCGTGGTCTGTCAACTGCCATTCATTTCTGGTTCTTGTCTTTTGCAGTCTCTGTGCCTGATGCGTTCGTAAATACTCATACGCAGTCATGTTCTTTGCTGCCTGAATCTCCTCTTCCGTTACCCAGGGCATTACAGAATGGTATCCTGAAGAGCCAGTACCTTATCAGTTCGCTCCCAAGGAAACTCCTTTCTTCCAAAGTGTCCAAAAACTGCCGTCTGCCGGAAAATCGGACGGTTCAGTCTGAGAGATTCCATGATCTGGACAGGTGTCACTCCAAACACCAGTGGGATTGCTCTCGCCAGACAATCATCTGCACACACTTTTCCTGTACCAAAGGTATCCACTGCGATCATCACCGGCTCTGCCACTCCGATTGCGTAAGCCAGAGACACCTGACATCTGCTTGCAAGTCCGGCAGCTACCATATTTTTAGCAATATATCTTGCCATATATGCTGCAGATCGATCTACTTTTGAACAATCCTTCCCCGAAAATGCACCGCCGCCATGCGGAACCATACTGCCATAGGTATCCACCATCAGCTTTCTTCCGGTCAGTCCGGTATCTGCATCAAGGCCTCCACACACAAATCTCCCTGACGGATTGACCAGGATCTTCGTATCCTCATCCGGAGGCAGTAATCGGAGTGCCGGACGAAGCACCTTCTCCCTGATCTCGGTCTCTAACTTCTTCAGACTCTTTTCTGCACTATGCTGGCAGGAAACAACCACGCTTTCCAGTCTCACTGGTTTTTCATCTTCATATTCTACGGTTACCTGTGCTTTCCCATCCGAAAAGATATCTTTGATATATCCGCTTCTTCTGCAAGCCGAAAGTTCACGGGTAATCCGGTGTGCCAAGACGATAGGCATTGGCATAAGCTGTGCGGTTTCATCACACGCATAACCGACCATAACACCCTGATCTCCAGCTCCCCGGCTTCTGTCTCTTCCCTTTTTTCCATTGTTGTCCCGGAATTCTTTTGATACAATCACTGCTTTTGCGATATCCGGACTCTGCTGGTGTACAAACGTATCCATTTCTATTCCATCCGTACAATATCCGCATTCTCCCAGAACCTTTCGGATCACATCAAACACTGGCGGCTCATATCCGCTGCTGATCTCTCCTGCTACAAACACATTTCCTCTTGTGGCCAGCACTTCACATGCAACCCTTGAAGATGGATCATGTTTCAGGCATTCATCTAAGATTGCATCTGCGATCTGGTCACATACTTTATCCGGGTGTCCTTCTGTTACTGATTCTGCTGTATAATAACGTCTCATTTTTCTTCTCCTTATATCTACAAGTCCTGCCACTGGAAAATCCTTACTTGCGAATGCATGGCAAGATAAACAGGGCAGGAGCTGCCTGATACACATCTCCTGCCCTGCCGGATTGATTTATCCAGTTATTCTTCTTTTATTTTTCTTCTGTTTCTTCTTTGTTTTCTGTCATTCTTGACTTCTTTCTGCGGTACACAGTCACCCCTGTAACTGTTCCGGCAGATGCCAGTGCAAGCAGGACAAATGCCCATACTTTCTGGTTATCCCCTGTTTTTGGTGCATTGGTCTTTTCAGTTGTTTTCTCCGGTGTTCTGGCATCTTTCATTTCTACTTTCTGCACTTCCATCGTATCTTTCAATGTAAATGTAACATCTTCGGCAATCTCATAACCATCCGGTGCTGTGATCTCACGCAAGGTAAGTTCCTCATTGACCGGAAGCTTCACAACAGAATGTGGCTTTCCGTCCGTGATCCACTCTTCCAGAACAGTTCCGTCTTTTCGGATGATCTGAAGTTTTGCCCCTTCCAGTTCTTTCCCTGTGGTAATGTCTGTTTTGGAAATTTCCACTTTGGAATATTCGTCTTTCATTTCAACCTTTGTCACACTTCCGTCTTCTTTGACTTCAAAGGTCACATCGCTGGCAGACACATAGCCGTCTTCATAAGGAGCCAGTTCTTCATGCAAGGTATAAGTTCCTTCCGGCAGACCATAGATCACATGATCTTCTTTGGTACTGGTCCATTCTTCCACGATATTTCCGTCTTTGTCGATTACCTGAAGTTTTGCTCCCTCCAGCTCGCTTCCGGTGGTTGCATCTGTCTTGCTGATCCGTGTCTCGGTCGGCTGGTTCTCAACTTCTTTACTCAGTACAATCTTTTCAAGATTCTGGTTTTCGTAGGATGCATCTACTTTCCATACTTCCTCGTTCGGAAGATATCCGGCTTTTCTGACTTCCTCTTTGACATAATATTTCCCATGTGGAAGGTCACTGTCAAAGGTCAGATTTCCGTTCTTATCGGTTGCTTTCTTTTCCAGCAGGGTATCCTTCTCTACAAGAACTTCTCCCTGATTAGAGACGATATCTTCCCCGGCATACAGCCCGAAGATGACTCCTTCCAGTTTTTCTCCCGTAACAGAGTCCTTCTTTTCTACTGATACGGACACCTTCTGTCTCTCGTTTTTGTAAGTAACCCCTTCATAAACAACTGCCTGTGTATCATCCTCGGCTGTCAGAGTAAATTCTTTCTGCTCGGTATTCAGGACAAAATTCTCTCCTGCCACAACCTCTTTCAGATAATAAGTTCCCAGTGGCAGATTGTTGAGTACTGCCATTCCCTCTTCGTCTGTAGTCAGTTTGGCTACCAGGTCATCTTTCTCGTAACGGACAAGCAGATTTCCTTCCTCGTCCTTTGCCCCATCCGGTGAATAAATGCTATCCTTAGCATATACTTCAAACTGGGCACCTTCTACTCCGGTTTCTTCATATTTAAAATCTTTATAAATACCTGTTTCTTCTTTCCCAGATACCGCTTTTTTTACCTTTGACACAAGCGTCTTTACTTTTTCCAGAACAGAATCTCCGGTTACTTCGGTAAGCTGTTCTCCTTTTTTGGTCAGGAGCAGGCTTCCCACCTGTTCATCGTTTTTCTGTTCTACCTCTACGATCCCAGCTCCTGTATCCGGGTCGATCTGGTGTGCCGTGTTTGAGGATACGGTGATCTCAATGGCACTCTGCGGATTTTCTTTATAAGTTCCCTTTGCAGTCTGTTCTAATGGTGAAAGGATCTTTTCTCCGTCATACAGAGACTCTTCGTGTCCCTGTCTTACAAATCCTTCCGGTGCTTTCACTTCCTCGATCCGATAAGTTGAGCATTTCAGTTCCTGCGGTGTAATCAGATATCCTTCCTCATTGGTCTGGAATACGCTGATCTTTTCTTTTTTCGGATACTGAACAACCTGTTCGATGTATCTCTTATTTGTCACATCGTAAATCTTATAAGAAGCACCAGCCTTTAAAACCGTATTTCCAGTCTGTGCATCCTTCTTTACAATTTTCAACAAGAATTCAAACGGACGGTCATCAAATACTCTCCACTGCATTGGTTCTCTGCTGTCATTTTCCACATTTACAACAAATGGATCAATGGTTTTCAGATTCTCCGGGGTAGTGCTTTCCACTACAACATAACTTCCATACGGCAGTTCCGGGCTGACTGCGTATCCTTTTGTATCTGTGATCAGTTCCGGCACTGGTACGGCTGTTCCATTCTCATAGGTGACTGCCACCTTCTCGTTACTGAAATCATAATTTTTAAAATCACTTGCCGTGTATCTTTCTCCATTGGACGGTTTCAGTTTCCCATTTTTCACCTGTGTCAGGTCGCTGATCAGATATACCTGAAATCCTGCTCCTGCAACCAGGTCTGTTTCTGTCTGCTCTCCATCTTCACTGACTTTGATCAACTGGAATGCCTGTTTCTTTACCTGCTCTTTTACCGTAAGGTCTCTTGTCACTTCTGCAACATCCTGACCTTCATAAGTTACGGATACTTCATATTTTGTAGTATCCAGTGTATATCCTTCCGGTGGAGTGATTTCTTTTACATACATTTCTCCAAGGTATAATTCTGAAAACTCCAGTGTTCCATCATCTCCGATGACTCCCTGCGCGATCAGGCTGTCCTGTTTATACAGAACTCCTGTTGTTCCATCCGGATGCACGATGTCCTCTTTGGCATACAGACCATACACCGCACCACGAAGAACACTGTCCCCCTGTGCCTTAAATGCAAGTGTTTCTTTATCGATCTTTGCGATTTTTCCCCTTCCGGTGACTCTCTCATCGGTTGCTGCTACAGTCAATGTCTTTCCGGCTGCAACATCTACTTTATATACTTCTGTATTCAGTTTGTACCCTGTCGGAGCAGTAACCTCTTTTACATACACAGTTTTCAGTGCGGAATCAAAATAATCACTGACTGCTTTTCCGTCTGTTCCGGTTGCAGTCATCGTCATCAGCAGATTTTCGCACTTCTTATCGGTGTAAATACCGTATACTGCTCCAGATAGTGGGTTCTGTGTATTGATATCTTTCTTCGTCAACTCAATACGTGTCATGTTCAGCCACTGTACGCTGAAGCTTACCGGAGCTGCTGTTTCGCTTTCGAATACACCGATATCCTGTTTGGAATCTCCGGTCGTCAGCACCAGCGTTCTCCATGTCTTTCCGACAGAACCGTATAAGTTGCCGGAAGCATAACTGCCTGTCAGCAACAGATCTGCCGACAGATAAAAGGTATCGCCGCCATAAATCTGGATCTTTCCATTTGTCACACTTGTTCCTTTGGTCAGATTATGTGCGGTGACATGTTCCGGTACACTCAGTGTCACATAATTTCTGTGATCTCCAGACAGTGTGATATTCGGTGTTTTCTGGAGATTTCCATCCCTTACTGCATTCAGTTTCGTACTGGAAAGGCTCAGTTCCCCTTTTGGCGGTTCTTCCTGTCCGAACAGGTAATTGATATATGCGATCACCCCTGCATTTACAAGGTCATTGTAATTACAGCCTGTAAATCCGGCTTCTCCTGCGTAAGCGTAGCTGGCTGCAATGTGCGTATACACATACTTTTCATCCTCTGATTTCCCGGACAGATAACTTCCTGTCAGATCTCCTGCCCCACCATAGCCATAGTAAAGGACTTTCTGCAGATTCTTGTTACTGTCCAATACCTGTGCCACATAACTTCCACTCGGTGGGGATGCTTTCTGGGACTGGAGACAGTATGCGATCTTTCCGTTTACGGTAAACAGACACGTAAGATAATTTCCAAGATAACTTGGATAATAAATCGTTCTTCCTTTTGTCAGTGTGACTGTTGAACCGCTGCTTGTAGCTCTTTCAGCCGCAGACAGTACCATGACATTCCCTTCTTCAATATCCTCTTTGAGTTCTTCGATTGCCTGTGCAGATGCATCTTCCCCGGATGCCTCGATCTCTACATCGGTATAGTTCTGCACAGGCGAGTCCGAATCATCTTCAGATTTTGTATCTGATTTTTGCTTTTCTCCACCATTGTCCTGTGCATGTGCCTGACCTTCCGTATCCGTCAGGATCACCTTTCGGCTGATGGTATAGCTGTCACTCTGATCCTTTGGTACAACCATGTAAGAGGCAATGTAAGTTCCGGCTTTGTCCGGATGGTATGCCCCTCCATTTTCATCTTGGATGCTGACAAGCGTAACATCCTCTTTTTCTGCATCATAATGGATTCCTTCCATACTGGTTTCCACTGCAAATGTTTCATCCGAAATCGCTTTCGTGATATCGTCTGCCGTAACTGCCTTCTCTTTCTGACTCGTAGCCGCCTGTTCGGATGCCTGTACCTCCTGCCCCACATCCGTCTGCTCGGCAGCAAACGCATTGGCACTGCTTAAGGTACTGACGCCCATCAGAACAGCCAGTCCAAAGGCTGCGATTCTGGTTTTTAAATTCTTCACCTTCATGTGTGTTTCCTTCCTATAATAAATATATTGTTCAGTAAAATACCGCAGAAGGCGTTCCCTCTGCGGTAACATTTATCTTGTATATTGCTTTTCTGCTTTTTTCATTTCCTGTCTGGTGCGTTTGACTGCATCCATCACTGCCTTTGTCGGCAAACCATTTTCCAGACATCCTTCCAGAATTCCATCCAGATAAAATTTCGATGGTCTTGCCGGAACATCCTTATGAGGGGAGTTCATCGTGTATACGAATACTTCCCTTAAAGCTCCTTCCTGATCCTTTACCTGAATGGTTTCTTTCCCATAAAAATTCGGAAATCCTTCATAAAAATCCAGATTCTTTTCACAAGCTTCTGTGATCTTCCATAAGACTCCTTCCACATAGCTTTCTTTTTCCGGAAGCACAGTTGCAACGCCATTTCCCGGAGCTCTGCCACGAAATGCCAGCCGGTAATCTTCCAGCCGGACATTGCCAACCACTTCCGCATCCGGACAGCGGAATCTCATCTGCCCCAGGTTCATGTTACTTCCATATGCAAAATAATATCTTTCTTCTATTTTCCTCACCTCGATCTGACGTCTTCCGTCCTTTGTTTTTTCTTCAGGCACTCATATGTGCTTTTGTCATATCTCCATGCCAGATCACCTTCCAGATTTGCCAGCAGATGTTTCCGTACATTCTTATATTCTTCTCCGATTAATCCGAGCCGCAACAAAAACGTTCGGAATGTAAACGCCGGGTTTTCTGAGATCGGTGTCTTTTTCATCTGGGTGGATCTCTGATTGATCGCCTGTGCGGAAATCGCAAGTGCCAGTGTAATGTTCGCCCTCACTTTTCCTGCATGAAGGGTACTTTCAAAACAGCGCCACTCCAATGTTCCTTTGGAAAATACAGCATGGAGGTTTAATGCATAATACCGGGTACTGTCATAATGATTATGACTTCCATCCCTGCCTCCATACCAGACATTTCTTACCCGGTCCATTGTAATGGATTTGTTTGGCATTTTTCGGATCTTCTCCAAAACCTCCGGACGCACCTTCTGACAATAGCTGTACTCTCTTCTTTCCTGCACTTTCAGTGCTTTGAACAGAATATCTTCCTTCGCATACATAATCGTCAGCGCATTTTTCAGACTCTGCGGTGTATGGTTCGCCGCATCTACATGAACATGCTGACCACAGGACTCATTGACAAAACCTCCATGTTTTCGCAGACAGCGTACAACTTCCTGTAGTTTTCCCATTTCATCATACGATAATTTCGGTGATACCATCTCTGTTGAATATTCTCCGCTTGCTGCCACGATTTGACCACCTGATTTTCTTTGTGTATCAATGCTCCCATCAGACATGAACTTCCACTTTTTTCCTTCCTGATCTCTCACTGACCATACCCCGTAATAAGTACCGTCATAAAAAGCTTCTGTCCCGAACAGTTCTGCTACAACTTCTGCAGCCCGTTGTCTGGTGATCCCTGTCATTTCGATTTCTGTGCCAAAGTATTGATCTTTTATACCGATCATGCCTAATGGATTCCTTTCTCAGACACTTCCTGTGCGTTGAGTTCGGAGTCTGCCTTTTGTAATAATCTGCCAATTGCCTCGATAACATTGACAGTTACCCCGTTTCCAGCCTGTTTATAAAGCTGTGCGTCAGAAGTGCTGTCTATGATCTTATCAATCTGCCAATCGTAATAACCCTGCAGACGCAAACATTCCCTCGGAACTAACCTTCTTATTCTGCCGTGATACAAGATGCCATGACGATCGGTTGCAGTAATTGTGAACATGGGTTCTTCTGGTTCTTTCATACGTCTGCCATTCTGACGGACATTTTCTTTGGCTGGTGTTAAGACTGCTCTTGCTCCATTCTCTGCTAATACACCGGAACATTCTCCTTTGTGATTATGTATTCCTGATTGTCTGGTATTCAGGCATCTACAATGTTCTGTTACCAATGGTGGTGGAGACAAATCTACAAAATGAAGTGTTCCCTGTTGAACACCTGTAGTCAGGGTGTGTGCGATCTGATGTCCGACTCTTCCTCTCCTGCTGTTGAGATTCGCATAGCCCAGATCAATGCTGTCCCCTTCTCTTGCAAGTTTGTAGCCGAGCTTTGTATTCTCTTTGATTGGAACACCTACATCATATAATCCTGTCTTGCCGCCCATTCCACCTGCCTGTGAGGTCAGGGTACAGCTTAGTCCTTTGGGACTGTAGACTCTTTTCCCCTGACTTCCTGCCCGGATTTGAACAAGAGCTGCTCCATTTGTTTCTGGTTCAGGTAATATTTTTCCGGCACATCTGAAATCAAGATATCCGACAATATACACCCGTTTCCTTGCTTGGGGGACTCCGAAATCCTTGCTGTTAAGCACTTTCCATTCGACATGGTACCCCAGTTGCGAAAGCGTACTGAGGATGGTGCAAAATGTCCGCCCCTTGTCATGCGAAAGCAGACCGGGAACATTTTCAAGGATAAAATACTGGGGTCTTTTAGCTTTAAGAAGCCGGGCAATCTCGAAAAAGAGGGTTCCTCTTGCATCTGCAAATCCTTCTCGCTTTCCGGCGATAGAGAATGCCTGGCAAGGAAATCCTGCACAGAGCAAATCAAAATCCGGCATTCGTTCTGGTTCAATTGTTCGTGCATCACTACAATACCACTCCCCTTCTGTGTCAAACAGCAATCGGTAGTTCTTATCCGCATAAGTATCCACCTCGCAGTGTCCGACACAGGTAAATCCCCCTGCACGTCTTAAGCCTTCTCGGAATCCGCCGATTCCGCTAAAGAGATCAAAAAATTGAATGGTTGCGGTTATCAACCTCCTTTGCTGATAAAAACAGGCGGCATGATTTTTCTCATACCGCCTGTTGGTTTCTCTGTGTCTGTTTGTTAACATTCTGTTGGTTCTTCTGCTTTGGTTTCTTCTTCCGGTTGAGTTTCCTCGTCCGGCTCACTTTCTTCTTTCAGTTCGGTTTCCTCGTCCGGTTCGCTTTCCTCGCTCGGTTCGTTTTCTCCTTCCGGTTCGGTTTCCTCGTCCGGTTGAGTCTCCTCTGTTCCAGATTCTCCGGTTGCAGGTTCCGTTTCTTCCATGCTGTCTTTGTTCTGCCATTCGCCTTCTGCCTTTTCCAGTGCCTCTTCGATGATCTGAATCAAGAAGTCTTTCTGTTTCATGCCTTTTTTTGCGATGACTGTTTTTAATCTCTGGAATAATTCCTCTGATACCTGTACTGCGATTGTTCTTGCTGTTCCCATGCTCATCTCTCCTTTTCCTGCAAGTCTTTCAAAATGTTCTTCGATGACCTGCTGTATAAATTTCTGTGTGCTGCTTTCTGTCAGTTCAATCTCTTCTCTTACTTTTTCGTGTAAGTCCTTCGGGATCTTTCCGCATATGTTCTTCATCTCTGTCATAGCGTTTCTCCTTTCCGTTTCGCTACACACAACATACTCCAAAGATGCATGGAAAGCTATTCACAATACCTACCAAAGATATCGATGCTGTTTTGTTCCTGCCCCTAGCAGATCCAACAATGTATGTATCGCACAATCATAGACCTCACCCCCTTTACATATTTTCCATCTGAGACAGGAAATCCATCATCTGGTCCGGGATATCCCCAGCCGGTGGATCTGTTCCAATTTGTTCCGCACCGCCACAAATGTTTAATTCCCGAACACTTTCTTTGATCGTCTTTTGGATGATCTCTTCCAACCACTTCCGGTCCTCTTTTTCCAGAATCGCCTGAACAAGGTACTGGTTTTTCTGTCCTTCCGGAACACACTGGAATTTCTCCCATGCTTTCTGATGTTCCGGGTTTTTCAGGTTGGGACGGAACGAATATACCGGACGTGTCATTTCGCCCACATCTGCTCTACAATCCGTTCATATCCGGCAGCGTTCGTATGGACGTCCTCGATAAAAACAGGGCGGCAAATCGCGTCCTGTGCGGTCACGTGGCGTTTTAAAATCGCAGAACCTCCACCCATAAATACGCTCGGCACCGCCCTCATATCAAACCCGGATTCTGTTACTGCAGACAGGATTCTTTCGATGTATTTCCGTCCGTTTTCCTGTATGACAACTCTTGCATCTTCTGCCATGCTGCAGGTTTCCCCACGAAGCACACGTTCGATCTGCGTTTCCGTTACAGACAGTCCGGTATTTCTCCGCACCTGTTCTGCAGTCTCATCAATACACCGGATCACACCCAGCTCCAGACTCCTGCAGGTTGCCGCATTCGGAACAGCATTATCCAGTCTCATCAGGTCGACTGTCCAGCCACCAATATCCACCAGAAGAACAGATGGTTCATTCTTCAGGTACTCTGGATGCAGAGCCAGGGCAGAATACCCCTGTGGGAACAGTTTCACATCTTTGATCTGTATCTCATACCATTCACTTTCATATAAAAAGCGCACTGGCTGTTCTTTCCGCAACAGATACTCCCGAAATCCCTGTTTCTCCCTTCCAAAGCTGGACAAAGGCAGTCCAACAGCCAGAATGACTTCCGTCTTTCGTTCCGCTTTCCGATGCTTGATTTCTTCCGCAATCGCAGCCAGCGTCAGCAGATAATAATTATCATTGGACGTTTTATTTTTTACCAGCGTCTGTCTCCCTGTACCGCAGACATAATACTTTCCCCGATACTGCAGAACATTCTGCATCGTATATGGTTCATAATCATACTTGATAATGCCACTGGGAAAAGACACATGTTTTGTCTTGATCGCATAATACCCATGATCAATCCCTACTATCATCACACTCACAACCTTCTTTCATTTTTTCTTGTCTGGCATAATGCCAAAAATCATTTTTTGCTGCAACGGATTGTTGCAAAAGTGCCTGTTTTGAACACTTTTCTAAGTTTCCACGCCCCAAAACCTGCGGAAACTCTGGGGTTCTCATACCGCTGCCGCTTGAGGAACACTCCCTGTTCTTCTCAGCCGGTTAAAAAATATCCCTCTCCCGGCGGCTGTCCAGCCTGTCCGGGAGAGGGATATAATGCAATGTTCCTTTTTGAACAATGGCCTGTCTTTTTATTTTAATGAGATGTTGTTCCTGCTTTTGTAACATGGCAGAATATTCATCTTCCGTCAAAAATTTCCGGATATAAGCTCCTTTTTTCCCCAGCGAGTTATCTGTTTTTAACATCTCTATTTCTACCATGTAATGGGTATCCGGATGATATCGGGTTTCACATAAAATGCTTTCCCCCTTGATATGATCCGATTTTACCGCTTCCCTTGCCACCGCTAAAAGTTCATGGATACTTACCTCCACCCCTGCATCACCTCCTTCAAAAATAGTGAAAGAAAAGCAGACCCCTCAATCGAAGTCTGCTCAAAACAGTTATTTTTTCTCTGAATAACTCATTATTGTTTTCTTTTTTAATCTCATTTTCATCTTATCACTTTATAGATAGATGGAAACACTATATTTTTTGTCTTTCCACAACAGTATAAATTTGAATTGCAAGATTTCATACAACATAAGCAGTTATTTGAATTCGAACAAAAATGTTCGGCATTTAATGCGCCATACCTTTTATCTATCTTATAAGCATCATCATTCTCATGACCCTTTACAACTCCGTTAGATATCAAAATATAGGCAGGGTTATATTTTAAAAAGTCATAATAATGTGTACGTGTTCCATGATGCGGTACTTTAATAAATTTGTAGGAATCATAAACAGGATAATCTGTTTTCGATACAATTTCATTTATATCAGATTCTTCAGCATCTCCAGTAAAAAGAATATTTTCATCTCCATTTACTTTATCATGAAATATAATATTTATTTTGTGATTCAATTTATTGAGTTTATTTAACTGTTCATTTTTATCCAAATTTGTAATTAACTGTTCATACTCTGTAATTATCTTTTGGTAATTCTCCTTAAACGCATATGTTTCCTTTGGATCAAATACTATGCCATCTTCTCCTTGGTTCAGGATTCCTTGTACATAAATGCATATACTTTTCGAAAGTTTGTACAAGCTTTTGAGCATGGTAGCTGGCATATTCAGATGATACAAAAGCTCTTTATATTCCTTCCTACTGATATTTTTCGATGGCCACAAAACAAGATATTTATCATTTTCAAAAGACACTCCTCGACTTAACAATTCCACATTTCTCGCATTAGCACACAAAAATTCAACCAAATCAATTAATGAACATGTTTTCCCTGGTAATAATGCTTGCTTAAATTGAATTCTTAGTAACATTTCCTCAAGAAGTGATGCAACTATAGAAAAAGGATTTCCCCACACATTAGGAACATATATCTTATTAAAAAATCTCTTATACTTTTTCAAACCACTTTTATACATATATATCAATCCATAAATATGATCTGTATGAAAATGTGTAATTAATACACTAACTTGTTCATATCGCTTCACAATATCTTCTGCAATACCTTTTATTAAATTTTGACGGTCACCATAAGTATTTTTCCAAACACTTGCACATGAATGAATTCCAAAATCTACTAGAAGATTACTGCCTTCATTTTTCACCATATAGCAATCTCCAAAATATGTATTATACATGTCTATTTCTTTCGGCATTGTCTTTTCTTCCTAAAAAATTTTTATTCTGCATGTATTCATACCAAATTGTTCCTTCTGGACATTGTACAAATGGATTTCTTGATCTTGCCTCATTACTATTTTTTAATGGTGATAATTTATCAGTATTTGTTTCTGGATATTTAGTTATATACTCCCTATATCCCCAATAACCAATAAAGAAATGCCATTTTTGATTTAACTTTGAATCCATCTTATTTAATAAGAATACAAATCTATATAAACATTCCTTATTTTGATATTTCTTTCTTAAACAATCTACAATAATCGACTCACCTTCTCTTTCAGTTTCAACCAGTTCTTCCAGCCATTTTCTATATGCTTCATCTGCTTTAGTATGCTTATCATAATTCTTATTAATAAAATATTGGCTTAAATTAACATATGGTCCTTTAGGTTCGTTTCCATTTTTAAAATATTCTATTACTGCATCACAAGTATCTTCTGAATCAATAAATGGTTTTACTATTTCTATTAATTCCATATATGCTCCCTATATATTTTTTCATTAAATAGCTATGCTCTACAAATATTCAAAAACTACTCTTCTTCAGACAATTTTTCTTACAAATGCATTTTGCATTAATTTCAATATTCTTTGAATAACATCAAATAAGCTTTGATACGTTGGACTTATACTTACAATTTCAACAACAGCAAAAGCTCCTATTAAAAATGCTATCCATATACTTAAATATATTTTTTCTGATCTCCTAATTGTTTTTTTCATCTCAGCTAATATTTCGTCATTACCAAATATCTCCTCTAAATCATCTTCTGTCAATATATCCTTATAATTCAACTTCAGCAGTTCATAACTATCGTACACTTTTTTAATTTCATATCGGGACTGGAAATAACAGATAAGCAAATATATCAACGAACCAAATAGCACACATTCTACCAAAATGGTAATTTCTCTCGTAAAAAGCTTATCTAACGGTTGACTCGAGACTATATTAGCCAATATAACTGTGAATAAGAATCCAAAAATGGCAATTATGTTCGTTTTAAACTTATCTAACAGTCCTGTTGCATATTCTCCCGTTTTAGATACTGTATCACTTATGAACTCTGCTACTTTATTTTTTAATTCTAAATAATCTTTTACATTTTCTTTTAAATAAAGATTGTAATTTGATTGTATAGAAGCGGTTACCTTTTCATCTATTTCCGTTATAGATACATATCTACAATGAAGACTAATTACATTTCTGGCAATTATCGCTTTATCTATCTGACTTCCTCCTGTATATATCCAATTATATATGCTATACAAAACATTATTATTTTGTAATTGACTTATCTCACAACAATATTCCGTCGTTCGTTGCCCACTTATTACTCCTTTAAGCTGATTCCCATTTATTGATGATGATGTTGCAATAAAACTTATAGATAATAACACCATGATTTTCTGAAATAATTCTGTCAATGGATTATTTTCGTAATCTATTGTAATCTTAAAATCATCTGGCAATATTTCATAAATGTCAAAGTTATAAAAATAAGAGACTTCCTTGCAATCTTGAATTCTTTGAATTCTGTTAAAGTCTGTGTTTATTGTCCTATTTTCACATGGCACAAAAAACATTGTTTTCGTAGCAAACATTGCGATTGGACTATACACATCAAATACTAAGAAATTCGGTGATAATTTCAACAAACTCGAAAATGACATCATAACTTCTTCTATTGGTAATGACAAAATATCATTAACAAAATCATCAAATGAATAAACAGAAAAATGATTTTCTATTACTTCTTTGTCAATTCGTATCTTTACGTCTATCACTTCATCATCCAACGTATCCTCTATGAATTTCTTATAACTATCTTCATCTGTTTTTGTGAAATCACAGATTCTCTCACTTTCATCTTGTAGAGTTATTTTTATTTTATCTCTCTGTGAAATAGACCGTATTATATTTGAAAAATAACCATATGCTGGAGCTTTTCCTATGTCAAATTTAAAAGAGGCTTCATATACTTTCATTCTTTCTGAAACAACAATGTCTCTTATTTCTGCCGCCTGAATTAATTCTGTAAGCATACTAGCACCTCCTTGTCTTTATTCTTGATTTGAAAATCTTCTAAATGTTAAATCATTATCCGTTTTTATTTTTATATATTGATTTCCATCTATGTCCCTATATGCCGTAATTGTATTATCAAAATCATCAATGGCATCCGTTATTTTTAACTGTACGCCTTGACAAACATCATACACTTTTCTAATCCTTGCATTTATGGCAGAGGATACGGTATTAAATTGTTTATCAAAATGATGTTTATCTGGTAATTCCCGTATTTTCTCAATTACTTTGTCCATTTTTTCTTGTTCTAATTCCACTGGATGATAATTTTCTAATGTACTTTGCACCATTATATCATAATCGATATAATCATTCGACTTAAAGTATGCAATTACAGCATTCCTTAGCAAAGTATGATCTCTAGGAGCAACATTTTTTATATTTCTATTCAACGCACTATCAATTGCCCGAAATGCTTTATCAGTATTCACTTCATCACTTACTCGTTGATCTAATTCTAAGAAATTATCATACCAGTATTTTGCTACATTATTAGAATATACCTTTGCCTGAAAGATTGATGCATTTAAATCATCAATCTCAAAAATACACGACTTCCAAAGCTTTTTCATATCCTTTGAAAATCCCGATTTAAAACTAAAATCTGAATCATCTACAAAATCTGTATGTTCCACCTTGGCTAACAAATAAGTATATTTATCCCTTTCATCATCATACAAAAGAGCTTGAATCAAACTTCCTTTTTGCACATTGGTCATATGTGCAACCGTAGTCTGTGCTGCACACTCTTTTATCAGCAACCTTTTTGCAATAGCATCTATTTTTTCTGTTACAAACTCCTCATCTAGTTGATTATGTATAATATCCAAAATACAACTGATTACTTCTGTATTAACCGAACGTGTACAATATTCTCTGATCGAAGTATTACTATTTATATATGTAATCAACTGTCTTACATAATCAGAGAATTCATCTGGTGTATCTCTTTTATAAACTGCATTATTTTCATAATCAATAATTCTTATGGTTTGATTGACAATTTCCATAATAATCCTCCTGCCAACACTTTTTCTAATTATACCATATATTGGCAATAGCTTAAATGGAAAATATCTTATGACGCTTAAACCTTTATTTCATATAATATAAGATAGCAGGAAATACAACATCTCGTTTTTTCCTGCTATTTCTGTAAATTTCACTTTTTATTTTAGATTTAAGCTATCTGCCCATTCATGTATCTCTTTATCTTTTGCATTTGAAGCAAACCTTTTTCCTTCCTGCCAGTTTCCTGTTCCTGCCATCTCTTCTAATAGTTTTCCACTATCACCAATTCCAGATGATGCCGATGTGCAGAATGGAATGACCGTTTTCCCTGTAAAATCATTGTTCTTTACAAAGTTATTTACCGGCCAGGCTGCCTCCGACCACCAAACGGGATAACCCAAAATGACAACTGACACATCACGGAAGTCTTCCGGAGTAACCTCTGTCAGTTCCACATCTCTTAAACTCTCATCCTCATGTTCCCTTGATACACGGCTGTCATCATCTGTCCAATCCAGATCGTCATCCGTATACTCTTCAACCGGTTTCAATTCAAACAACTCTCCATGGATTTCTTCTGCAATCTTTTCTGCTACTCCTTTTGTCGTCCCTGTTGCAGAATAGTATGCAACCAAAATCTTTCCGGCTCCTGAACTGCTCTGTTCAGAATTGTCTGAAGCTACGGTGTCCTTTGAGCTCTCTTCTTTTTGGGTTGTATCATTGCTTTTCTTCTCTGCATTATCAGCTCCGCATCCTGTCATTAACACCCCTGCCATCATACAGAGCACAAGCAACATTGATCCTATCCTTCTTCTCATCTCCAACATCTACTTTTCTATGTATTCTCTATCTTAACTACATACACATTTATCTGCATTATCTGTGTATGCTGTATCTTTCATCCCTATATTCTTAACTTAATGCACGCTATACACTACTATAAACTATACTCCATTTTACTGCATCCTGGTTCGAATGTCACATTGAAAATTCCAACCTGAGAAGTAGAAATCGGTGCAAGAAAACTTCTGCCCGAAAAATACTGTGCAAAGCCATCGTTTGGTGCACCAATTGGAAATACCATCTTTTTTGCATGCGCCCGTATCGTTTCCTCTTCGTATGGCAAATCTCCTTCGCCTGTTTCCCACACTTCCTTTGCAAGATTGAAAACAGCCCATGCTTTTGGCCAACCTGCATAGAATGCGGCATGTGTGATCACTGCAGCAATCTCTTTTTGTGTCACACCATGATTTTTTGCATTTTGAAG
>ERZ791881.888-NODE-888-length-22723-cov-6.892624_pt1 | contig 22723 bp, 21 predicted proteins | sample MGYA00510161_ERZ791881 | MGnify/ENA primary metagenome ERZ791881 (study PRJEB30046, sample SAMN00792073) | human gut metagenome | study: EMG produced TPA metagenomics assembly of the A metagenome-wide association study of gut microbiota in type 2...
CGCCCCATCTCTGCGGCCAGCCGGCCGGACGGTCCAGCGCCAGCAGGAAGTCCCGCACCGTCAGCTCCTGCGAATGGAACCGGTGCCAGTTCACGATCCTGGCGTTTTGCAGGATCCAGCGTTCCAGTTCCAGCGGGCCCACCCGACGGCCGCAGGAAAAGGCCCGTCCCCGCTCCAGGTGTGTGCCGCCCTTGAACAGGTCCAGATATGCGGTGCCGGAGGTAAAATGGTCGTCCACATAGACCCCGATGCACTCCCCCCGGGAAATGGAGATTTCAAAACGGTAGAATTCGTCCTCCCTGCGGAAGCAGCCGTTCTCCACCCGAATCAATTCCTCTCTCACGGTTCTACGCCTCCCGGAAACGCAGCGGCAGCGTCACGCAGCACTCCGTGCCAACGCCCGCGGCGCTGAACAAATGCAGGCCGTAGTCCTCTCCGAACATGAGCCGGATGCGGCTGTTGACATTCCGCAGGGCGATTCCTCCGCACGGCTGGGTCATATCCGCGCCCCCAACTCCGCCGAACTGCGCGTTGAGCCGCTCCACCTGTTCGTCCGGCATCCCTACGCCGTCGTCCCGCACCCGCAGGAAAAATGTCCGGTCGCTGTTTTCCACAATGATGCGGACCGTGCCGTGGCCCAGTTTGCCCTCCAGCCCATGTGATACTGCGTTCTCCACCAGCGGCTGCAGGATGAGCTTCGGCATCCGCACTTCCAAAAGCCGCTCGTTCTCCAGCTCCAGTTCCAGAGAGATTTTGTCACCGAATCGGCAGCGCTGGATGGTAAAGTAGTTTTCCGCATTGTCCAGCTCATCTGAAAAGGTCACATACTCCTGGACATTGGAGATGGTGTATCGGAAAAAGGTCGCCAGAGCCTCCGTGGTCTCGGCAATATCCGGACAGTTCGCCAGCAGGGCGTCTGTGCGGATGGCCTCCAGGGCGTTATAGAGGAAGTGGGGGTTGATCTGGTTTTGCAGCGCCAGATATTCCGCCTGTTTCTGCCGCAGTCTGGTGATCTCCTCTCCGTGAAGCCGCTCTTCCACATCTGTGAAAAATGCGCTCAGATCCAAATCCCGGTGCCAGTCCATCTGCAAAACGGCCTCCAGGTCCCGCTCCCGCCGGTAGCGCCGCAGCGCCCGCCGCAGTTTCCAGTCCGTCCACGGCCACATGGTATCACCTACTTGTAAAGTTTCTTATAATCTGACGGGCTCACACCGGTAAGTTTTTTGAACAATCTGGAAAAGTATTTGAGATCCCGGTACCCCACCTGCTCTGCCACATCCTGCACAGACAGCTCCTCACCGCACAGCAGCTCCTTAGCTTTGCTGATGCGCAGCTCCGTCAGATAGTCCATGAAGTTCTGCCCGGTCTCTTTTTTGAACAGTGTGGAAAAATAGGTGGCGTTGAAGCCCACGGCGGTGCTGACATCCTCCAGCCGCAGGGCCTCCTGATAGTGCTGCTGGATATAGTGCTTTGCCTCTGTGATCGGCCGCATCTCCCGCAGGGCTTTCGCCTCCTTCAGCCGCTGGATCTCTGCCTGGATGCCCTGCCGCAGCAGCCGGTATACTGCCGCCATGTCCGTGCAGTGCCAGAACCGCTTATCCATCTCTTCCTCCAGGGGCGCTTCCGTCTCACCGCTTTGGCGCATTCCGTAGAGGCATGCCTCCAGAACCTGGCGGAACCAGTCCTCCACCATCTGCCCGTTCAGGTCCGGCAGCGCCTCCACCGTCCGGCAGCTCTCCTCCAGCTCCTGCACAAAGCGCACCTCATCCAGGCACTCGGCCGCCACCTGAAAGCTCTTTTTCCGGGACGCGTCCATCTGATACCGCCGGGCCAGATCCGGCATCTCCAGCGCGGCATCCCGCCAGGACTGCGGCCGGCACAGCCGATCCCTGCACAGCCAGAGCGCCTCCCGCATGGATTCCCCCGCCTGCTCCAGAGAGTCCCTCCGGCTGCCCAGGCAGACGGTGGCCTGGACATTCCAGAACAAGTCCCGCTGATTTTCGATCTCCTTGCGGATTTTGGTGAAGCACTGCGTCACTTCCACCGCATGATAGGCCCGCAGGTACAGCAACACTGCGATCCCGGCATGGCCCAGCGAAGCCGCGAACTCCTCCGTCAGCAGGCCGCTCTCCCGCCGCACGATTTCCAGCGCATGGCGCAGCAGGATCCGATAGCCGTCCTGATAGGATTCCGCATCGGGCACATCCACCCGGATCACTGCGGCGGCGTAAGTGCCGCTCCCAAAGTGAAATCCGTACTCCCCGTTGGCCTGCCCGGCGCTCAAAAAGGAGGTGCCACGCTCCGCCGTTCCCAGCAGGGCGTCCAGCAGCAGCTCCTGCTGGTGTTCTCCGCTCCTTTTCAGCTGGAATTCCAGCGCGGCTTCCTGCCCCATCTTCTCCTTGAGGCGCAGCAAAATGCCGGTGAGCTCCTCCTGCTTGAGGGGCTTGAGCAGATAGTCCTCCACGCCGTATTTCAGCGCGTTCTGGGCATATTCAAATTTCCGGTATCCGCTGATGACGATGAAATGCAGCTTGGGCTGGAGGGCCTTGGCCCTCTGGATCAGTTCGATGCCGTCGCAGCCGGGCATCCGGACGTCCGTGATCAGCAGATGCGGCTGCTTTTCCCGCACCAGCTCCAATGCCCGCAGTCCATCGTTGGCGGTGCCTGCGATCTCGTAGCCAAGCGCCTCCCAGTCGATCAGCTTCTGCATCAGCAGGATCACCTTGTTTTCGTCATCGGCCAAAACGACCCGCAGCATCCGCAGCACCTCCCACGCAGATTCTGATAAGGAAAGGGAAAACGAACCCGTTTTCCCTTTCCCTGTCATTATACGCTATTTCTCGGTATTTGCCAAGAATTTTTGGAGAATCAGCGGATCGATTTGTCGCTTTTGACAGCTTACTCGTAATCCGCCACGTTGGAGGAGTCAATCCACACGCTGTCCGCGATGATGAGATTGTTCTCCAGCGTGCCGCCGTCCAGCAGGGTGACAGCAGCTTCCACGCCGCTGGAAGCCATCAGACCGCCGTCCTGCGCCACAGTGCCGGTGATGCGGCCGTCCTTGATGGCCTCATAGCCGTCGGGGGGTGCCGTCCAGGCCGGTGATGACGATGCCGCTGTTGGCACCGGCGGCGTTGCCCGCGCCCACGGCCATGCCGTCGTTCTGGCAGACGATGGCGTCCAGATCATAGGCAGACAGCCAGCTCTCCACGGTGGACTGGGCCTTGGCGGTGTCCCATGCGCAGTCCGCGGGAGCAATCACTTCCGTCATGTCCGGATAGTTGGCCAGAATATTGCGATAGCCCTCCAGGCGTGCGGTCGTGTCGGTGGTGGAGGAGGGGCCGGTCAGGATGGCGATGTTGCCCTTGCCGCCCAGCAGATCCGCTACATGCTGCATCTCGTTCTCGCCGGCCTTGACGTTGTCGCCGCAGGACACGGCAGAGATGCCGGCGGACTCCCAGTCGGTGCAGGCGGATACGATGTTTATCATGATGACGCCGGCGTCGGCAGCGGCCTTAGCGGCGTCGCGCAGGCCATCGGGATCCACGGGCTCGAACAGGATGGCGTCATAGCCCTCGGACACGCACTGCTCGATCTGGCTGATCTGCTTGGCAGCGTCCTGATCGGCGCTCAGAATGTTCAACTCCACACCCAGCTCATCGGCCTTCGCCTGTGCGCCCTCGGTGACGCCGATCTGGAACGCGTTGGTCTGGTGCTGCTGGATGAGGGCAATCTTATAGGCGCCGTCTCCGCTCTCGGCGGACGCATCCCCACCAGTGCTCTCCTCGGTGGTCTCGGTGCCGCTGCTGCAGCCGGTGAGGGCGGCCAGCGCCATGGCGCCGGTCAGCAGCAGAGCCAGAAACTTCTTCTTTTTCATGTTCTTTCCTCCTTGAAATGTTTGGTTCATTTCGATATATATCAAGAGCAGGACGGGGAACGCCCCTCTCTCAATACCGTTCAGCGTTTCTTGCTCTTGCCCTTCACGTCGATCAGCACAGCCAGTACGATGATGGCGCCCTTGACGATCTTCTGCCAGTGGGAAGACACGCCCATGATGTCCAGACCGTTGGCAATGACCGTGATCAGCAGACAGCCAATCACCACGCCCCAAGGCTTGCCCACGCCGCCGGTCATAGAGACGCCGCCCACCACGCAGGCCGTGATGGCATCCATCTCATAGCTCTCAGCCGCTGTGGGCTGGGCAATGGTAACACGGGAGGTCATTAAAAAGCCGCTCAGACCTGCCAGAAGCCCCGCGATGGCAAAGGTGGAGATGCGGATCTTGGTGGTGTTGATGCCGGAGACCTGCGCTGCCAGCAGATTTCCGCCGCAGGCATATACCCGGCGGCCGTAGACTGTCTTCGACAGCACGAAGGAGCAGAGCAGAATGGTAATCACCAGAAAGACCGCCAGCATGGGAATGCCGAAGATCGAAGACGCCGCCACGGCCTTGTACGATTCGCTGATTCCGATGATGGGTTTGCCGTCGGAGATCAGGAGGGCAAGACCACGGACCGCCGTCATGGTTCCCAGTGTCATGATGAACGGAGGCAGGTTGCCCACGGCAACGCCCACGCCGTTGACAACGCCCACGGCCAGGCCGCCCAGCATGGCTACGATCAGCGGCACGAAGATCGGATACTGTCCCTGGCCCAGCATGGCGGCCAGGATGCCGGTGAACGCGACCGTTGAGCCCACTGACATATCAAAGCCGCCCGCGATGATGACGAACATCATGCCGAATGCCAGAATGCCGTTGATAGAGGCCTGCTTCAGAATATTGACCAGGTTGGCAGGCTGGATGAAGCTGGGCTTCAGGCAGGTCAGCACCACCACCAGTGCAATAAAAATCACGAAGATGAAGTATTCGCTGATCAGCGATTTTGCACGACTCTTTTCTTTCATAGTTCTTCCTCCCTTTACACCTTGATGGCAGAGGCCAGCGTCATGATCCGCTCCTGGGAGAATTCCTCCCGGCTGACCTCTCCGGAATAGTTGCCCTCGCACATGACCATGATCCGATCACAAATACCCATCAGTTCCGGGATCTCCGAAGAGATCATGATGACCGCCTTGCCCTGGCGCACCAGATTGCCCAGCAGCAGGTAGATATCCCGCTTGGCACCCACGTCGATGCCGCGGGTGGGCTCGTCCAGAATGATGATGTCCGGATCGTTCAAAAGCCACTTTGCAATGACGATTTTCTGCTGATTGCCGCCGGAGAGGTTTCCCACGATCTGGTCTGCGGAAGGAGTCTTGATGTTGAGCTTTTCGATATACTCCTCAGACGCGCGGCGGGCTTTTCCCTTGTTGTAGAGTCCGTGGGTCAGGAGCTTTTTGATGGCCACCATGGCAATGTTGTCGTTGACCGTGCCGCTGAGATTCAGTCCCGTGACCTTTCGGTCCTCGGTGATAAGCGCAACACCCTGTTTGATGATGTCCTCCGGAGAGGAGATCTTCACCCGCTTGCCGTGGACAAAAATCTCTCCCTGTGAAAGGGCGTGCATGCCAAAGATGCCCTCCACCAGCTCGCTGCGCCCAGCGCCCACCAGCCCGCCGATTCCCAGAATTTCACCGCGGCGGACGGACAGGCTCACGCCTTTGACCTTGTTGTCGGCCCGGACGATGTTTTTTGCCTCAAAGACGACCTCGCCGATGTCCGCCTCCAGCTTTGGATACACATCCGTGATCTCCCGTCCCACCATCATTTTAATGAGCTGGCCTTCGTCCAGCTCCGTTGTGGTGCCTGTCCCGATGTACTGTCCATCCCGGTAGACGCTGACCCGGTCGCAGATGGAAAAGATCTCCGCCATGCGATGGGAGATGTAGATGATGGCAACGCCCTTCTCCTTCAGGCGGCGGATATGTCCAAACAGCAGCTCCACTTCCCGGTCGGTGATGGCGGCAGTGGGCTCATCCATGATGATAACCTTGGCGTTGACGGAGATCGCCTTGATGATCTCGATGAGCTGGCACTGGGCAACTGTCAGGTTCCGCAGCGTCTCCTTGGGCGAGACGTGCAGACCGCACTCCTCAATCAGCTTCTGAGCCTGTTCAATCTCGGCCTTTTTGTCCACCAGACCGTTCTTGCGCAGTTCCCGTCCTACGAAGATGTTTTCGTATACGGTCATATCCAAGATGGGATTGAGCTCCTGGTGGATCATGGCCACGCCCATGTCCATGGCTTCCTTGGGGTTGGAAACCATATAGGGCTTGCCATCAAACAGGATCTCACCACCGGCATCCCTGGTGTAAATCCCCATCAGGATTTTCATCAGGGTCGATTTACCGGCTCCGTTTTCTCCCATCAACGCATGGACCTCTCCCGGCCGTACCTGCAGCTGGACATGGTCCAGCGCCTTGACGCCTGGGAAGGTTTTGCTGATATCCTTCATTTCCAAGATATACTCCATGCAGTTCTCCCCCCTCACATATACCTCTTTGTGATTATTTTATCGAACACCCGGCATTTTTGGAACGCCTGTTTTTCACATGACAGGGGAGGATTTTTGGCTTTTTTTCAAAAACGTCATTTTGTGTAAATGTGTAAGTGCTTTTTTGTTATATGTTTACAAAAACCTTCTGCATCTGCAGAGCAGGCGGCACTTATGCACGGTCAGACATTTTCGCTGAACGTCTGGAAGTCCCTGTGACATATAAAAATAGCCACACCTAAGGGTGTGGCTATTTTAGTGTGGCTATTTTATATCAGGCGCTGAGAAAAGGTACATATCTCAAAGTTCTGCGGCATGGGGGTGTAGACAATGTACGTGCTTTTTTAAAAGGCTGACACGCTGACAACGGAATCTGGTATATGAGGCATTGCATCCTTGATACCGGTACGGCAAAGCTCCAATAGAAATTTTTTGTTTTTATTTAGAAAGAACCTTATACAAAAGGCCAATAGTCTCTCATACATCCATCTGGCTTCACTTTTCTCCTGCACGCTATGAAATCCAGAAAGCGCAGGATTGCTGGAGACTGACGGACGCAGGCCGGCGGCCCCGTGCGTGAAAAAGGGGCCTGCGCTCATACCCGTTCCCGCTCTGTTGTGTGCTGTTGTGTCGGGAAGGTACTGGCTCGGTATTCCGCCTGCCTCGTGACTTCTGCCTGTGACGTTTCTGTTCTGTGTCCGCCTGAAAGCGGAACGGCACATGTCAGGCTGAAACTATGCCGCATCGATCAAAGAAAGGTGCTCCTCAGCACAAAAAACCATGTGTACAGTGAGAGGATTGTAAAAGCACCAGGGGTAGATCTTTTGCGGGATACCGTTTCGGCCTTCCGTCCAAAAGCTGCCCGACTGTTTGGAGCCGGGGACCCGGATATCCAGACAGCTTTTAAAATGCTCCTAAATGGGTTCATGATTATCCCCGGGCTAGGCTGAACACATGAAACGGGACTGGTTTGCCGCATGTTTTGCACGGGAAAATCAGATTGTTCCCCGCCTCACACTGCCAAAAGGCAATGAAAATCAATTGGAATTTGTCATGAATCTGTCATCAGAGAGGCACAAATCCCTTAGAAAACAGACGTTTTTCATGACATCTTATTGGAAAGGAGGGGAAATTCCGTAACAGAGAAGGAACGGCTCCAGCTTCGTCTGCAGCCGAAAACCCGGGAGAAAATCGAGCGCTGGCAGAGTGCCGCCAGCTGCTGTAGCATGAGCAAGTCCGTGGAAAAGGCGGCGAACTTCTACACGGCCTACTTGACATCAGACGATAGCAGCGTGCTGCTCTCACCAGCGATCCAGTCAGCCATCGACGGTCAGCTGCAGGTGCTCAAAAAGCAGATCAGCTACAAGAGGTATATTGTGACGGAGATCATTCCGAATGACCGTCGGCCTACCCGCAAGCAGGACCAGCTTATCACAAAGCCGACGAAAGACTTCATGGATGTGAAAGAGCTGCTGGAGTATGAGGACTATGTGCAGAAGCCAACAAAAGCTCATGCGTCGTCACTCATCACCCTGATACTGGAGGAATACTGGAAACAGGTGCAGCAAACGGACGGCTATCTGAAGTACATCGCAATGCAGCCTCGCGCGGAGCGTCTCGGCTATAACAACGCACAGGCATGGCGGGCTTTGCTCCGTGCTCACCACAATGACATCGCAGCGGCTATGCACTTTCACGTGAGCTATATCTTCCAGCACAATGCGGCTGCCGTGACTGCACAGCCGAGGCTGCACATCGACTGCAAGCAGATGCAAGAGCTCCAGAAGCTGCGGATCGCTCTGGGCCATCAGCCAGACAACCACGAAGAAGAACAAACCCGGTCCCGGGGCGGCATGACCATGAAGGGGTGGTAAGGTTCTGCACTGCATAAAACTCAGATGCGAATTCTGAAAATTGTTTCTGCTTTGAATAATTACAGATTCTTTCGTGATACTCCGTCTTTTTATTGCTGATTTAAAATTGCTCATGTTGCGGCGCGAAACTGTATAACTTTTTCCAATCGGGAGCCTGTATGTAGGAGGACTTATTCCTTACTTCACACAGGAGGCCTATTTATGACCGAAGAAAATTACAATTACCGAACCAGTCAGGCGCTGCTTCGCAATCAGTTTCCCGGCAACGGAAAGTTGAAAATCCCCATCATTCCAAAGTTCCAAGAAAAGCCCGGAGACTTTGACGATCTTTTATGGATGGACTTTGACAAGATCCATCTGCAGAATCAGAATTGTCTTGACCGGACCATCTCAGATAAAAGTGACTTGTCTGCTGCTCGTAAAGCACCGGTATTACCGGCTTTCACGGGCCGTTTCATGATACGCGGATGATTGGAGTATCCTTCGGGGTACTCTGATTTTTTATTGTTAATTGGAAAGCGGAGCCGATTGCTCTGGCCATCGGCGTGGATGCCAAGACCCTATCCGGCATCCTGGGCCACACCAAGGCCAGCTTCCCCTTGGACACCTACGCCAACGTCACCGACGATATACAGCGGCAGGCGGCCCAGGTGATGGACACCTTCATGACCGAGATCTTCGGAAAGGGGCTGATACCATGGCAAAGCGGCGAAAGCCCGGCAGCGGCAATCAGATCGGCGATCACCTCTGGGAAGGGCGGTATTCACCCGGAGGACCGGACGGCAAGCAGAGCTCCCGGAATATCTGCGGCCATACCCCGGAAGAGTGCGAGGAGAAGCTGAGAGTTCTGATTGCCGCCATGAAAGCGAAAAAAGAAACTCCCGCGGATGCGGGAGTTTTCCTGTCTGTGGTATTTCTGTGGTCAATCAAAAACACCAAAAAATCGGGGCACTGCAAATACGCAAAAAGCAAAGAAAAGAACCTGATTTCTCGTGAAATCAGGTTCTTTTTGGCAAAGACTACTGGACTCGAATCAGCGAGCTTCTGCGTGTGAAGATATGTCAGGCGCGGAAAGAACGGGCTATCCCGTCCTTTCCGCACCCTTTGACTCAAAATCATTTTCTGCCTGCTCCATTGGTTCCACCGCCTGCTGCCTGCTCCGATTCTAATCTGGGTCAGGGTTTGGGGTAGGGCGGCAGGTTCGCTCTTTTTCCAAGGGGGCTGACAGAGGCCATTGGATAATGTTTAATGGAAATCGTAAAATTGTGAATGAAAAGCAGGTTGCGGGAAATGGGGCAAAATGCTAAATTGATGTTAGATTTTGAGGGAGGAAGTTTCAAAATGCTGGATTGCCTTTTTATCGGTTCCGCGACGAAAGACACGCTCCTGATGGTAGAGGCACCGCCGGCCTCTGACCAGCGCATCGCGGCTTCAGCAGTGGTCCATGCCTGCGGCGGGGTGGCCTCTGTGGCGGCTTCCGCGTTTCAGAAACTGGGAGGCAGCGCGGGACTGATCACGGTGGTGGGAGATCCTTCGGATGTCACGGACTTTATCGCCTCCAATATCGCGGAAAGACAGCTTCCCTATGTGGATCTGATCCGGGTACCGGGGACGGATTCTCCTTTCAGTACGATCCAAGTGGAAGCAAGTGGAAAGCGCTGCATCACCCATTTCGGCGGGTGTATCCGGCAACTAACATTGGATATGCTGGACAAAAACGTCCTGGCTGACGCGAAGATGATCCACTTGGGCGGTCTGGAGGAGCATTTCTGTGGCGAGCTGGCCGCTTACTGCAAGCGGAATACCGGCGCCCTGGTTTCTGTGGACGGCGGCAACCTCTCCCGAGAGGCCACGGATCGAATGCTGCCCTATGTGGATGTGTTTATCCCGGATGACAAGACGGTGGCCAAGGTCCTAGGCTGTTCCCCGGAGGATGCCTGCCTCTATTATGCGGAGAGGGGCGTCCGCATCAGCTGCGTCACCATGGGCGACAAGGGTTCGGTGGCCTATGCAGGCGGCACGTTCCACTACGCGGAGCCTGTGCGGGTATCCGTCGTGGATACCACCGGTGCGGGCGACAATTTTCATGGCGCGTTTCTGTACTGCCTGGCGCAGAGATGGAACCTGGACTATACACTGCGGTTCTGCAACGCCTTTTCCGGCCTGACCTGTCAGGGCCTGGGCGGACTGGCGGCGGAGCCGACACTGGAAGAGACCTTACGAAAGATGGAGGAGTGAGCATATGTCTTTGGCAACACTGAAGGAAGTCCTGGAGATCGCCGAGCGGACCAACACCGCCATTCCGGGCTTCAACATCGACAACATCGAAATTCCGGAGGCGATCATGGAGGCCGCCGAGGTTGAGAACTGCCCGGTCATCCTGACCATCGGCCAGGGGGCCATCAACGCCGGTGGCCTGCGGCATTTGCCGGATGTGGTGCGGCGGATCGCGGAGAGCAGCAGCGTGCCGGTGGTCATGCATCTGGACCATAGCGAAAGCTACGAACAGGTCATCGCCTGCCTGCGGGCTGGATTTACCTCTGTCATGTACGACGGTTCCCACTATCCCTTTGAGGAAAATGTCCGGGAGAGCCAGGCGGTGGTACGTGCCGCTCACGCCGTGGGCGTGTCTGTGGAATGCGAGCTGGGCGCCATCTCCGGTGTGGAGGACGGGATTTCCCACAGCAACACAAATCTGGTGGACCTAGATGAGGTGAAGCGCTTTATTGCGGTGGTAGATTGCGATGCACTGGCTGTCGGCATCGGCAACGCCCACGGCATCTACAAGGGAACGCCCAATTTGGACTTCGGCCGGCTGGAGGCCTGCCGGAAGCTGGGGGCGCCGCCCCTGGTGCTCCATGGAGGCTCCGGTATTCCGGAGGAGATGATCAAAAAGGCCATCTCCCTGGGCATCCGTAAGATTAACGTAGCTACCGAGGTGCGGCTGGCTTTTATGGAGGGCCTAAAATCTGCTGTGGGCAGCCGGGATATTTACAAAATGTACCAAGCGGCCAAGGCCGGGACCATCGCACTGGCCCGCACGAAGATCAGGATGTTTCAGAATAAGGAGTGAGCGATATGGAGTACATGAAGGCAATCGCGGTTATGGGACCCAATGACATCCGGGTGGTGGATGACGTTCCCAAGCCGGTTCTGGGCGATTACGAGGCGCTGGTGAAGGTCCACGCTTGCGGATTCTGCAACGGCACCGATATGCAGATTATCACCGGCACCGGCGGCGACCTGGGCAACAGCGTCAGCATCTATCCCACAGTGCTGGGCCACGAGGGTGCCGGCGAGGTGGTGGCCGTGGGCAAAAAGGTCCGCCACATCCACGTGGGAGAGCGGTGGCTCCATCCCAATCTCTACCCGGATGTTGGCAACGGATACACCAAGACCCACGGCAGCATGGCGGAGTACGGCATGGTCAGCGACAACCAGGCCATGCTGGAGGACGGTTTTGCGGAGAAGGACTTCCCCTGGGTCAAGCAGCATAAATTCCCTAATACCATGAGCTATATTGACGCGGGCGTGCTGCTGTCCCTGGCAGAGAGCCACTCTGCCGCCAAGAACTTCGGCGTGACCGAGGGAACAGAGATCCTGATCTATGGCTCCGGCCCTATGGGCATGGCGCTGTCCCTGTTCTGTGGCCTGCGGGGCGGCCATGTCACGCAGATCGACAGGATCCAAGAGCGGCTGGAGATGTCCAAACGTATTGCAAAAACGGAGCACACCATCAACTCCTCCGTGGAGGATGTGGACGCGGTGCTGAACGGCAAGAAGTTTGATGTGGCCATTGACATCGTGGGCTTTACCGACATCATCTACGAGGCCAGTCGCCATGTGAAGCCCGGCGGAAAAGTGGGATCCATGGGCGTTCTACGGAGCAACGACCTGGTGGTGGATACCAGCCGCCTGCAAAATAACACTTCGCTGCATATGCTGAACTTTCCCTACGGGGAGTATGCGATCCTGGACGAGACCATCGCCCTGATCGAAGCCGGGAAGGTGAATCCAAAGGATTTCTATTCCCATGTTCTTCCCTATGAGAAGATCGAAGAGGCCGTCCAACTGACACTCAGCAAGCAGGCGCTGAAAGTCATTTTGGATTTCGACGCCTGAACATGGCTTCCAAGTGCCGCTCTTTTCGGGCGGCACCTTTTTTGTGTATGGCGTTCTGTGTGATCCGCCAAAGATACCCCGCCCGTTTTGGACAAGCTGCGTCTACTTTTTACCGAAATTCTTCAAATTTTTACAATCATATAAAAGTGAATCCAAATGATAAAATTGTTGATTTTCAGGGGGAAATGGGTATGTTAAACTGGCCGCAGTAAAGAACACTGGCACATACAGACGAACAAAGGAGGAGATTCCATTGCGCAATTGGGAACTGTTGGCTCAGTTGATTGGCGGCGCAAAAGTCGTTGACCTGTCACCAACGATCGAACACAATATGCCCAAGTGGCCTACGCATCCGCAGATCATTGTTGACCCCACGATCACCCATGCCCACGACGGATATTATTGCCAGACACTGGTTATGGGCGAACACACCGGGGCCCATGTGGATTGCCCCGCACATATTCTGCCGGAAATGCAGGATAAGACCGTGGATACATACGAGCCGAATATGATTATGGGGCCAGCCGTCAAGTATGATATGTACCGTTTGAACGCACAGCCTGGCGACCGCATTACAAAAGAACAGATTTTGGAGCTGGAAGACCAGATGGACGACCGGGCAAGACCGGGTGACATTGTCCTCCTAGATTTTGGCTATCAGCAGTATTGGAAATTGGACAATACGTGGAAGTATTACGCGCTGAATGAGCCGGGTCTTTCCCAAGAAGCATGCGCGCTGTTTGCCGAGCGGCAGATCCGTGCGATCGGTTCGGATACCATTGCCTGTGATACCCCGGTGAAAGATGGCTATGAGTATTTTTCCTATGGCCATCATGATAGCTTCCTGCCAAACGAAATCTTTATTATGGAAATGCTGATGAATCTGGAGAAGCTGCCCAGACGCTGCTATTTTATGGCGATCCCTCTGAAGATCAAGAACGGATCGGGCTCTCCCATTCGCCCTTTCGCAATTCTTGAATAAGTAAATTCACATCAGAAAATATACGGATAAGGAGAACAACTATGAAACTGAAAAAGCTATTCTCTGTGGCTCTGAGCGTCCTTTTAATCGTGGCCTTAGCCGGTTGCGGCGGAACCAAGGATGAGGTAGCCTCTACTTCTGATAAAACCACCGAGACCGGCGCTTCCGAGCTGCTGAGCCTGTATGATTCCATCAGTACCGAGACAAAATATGTGGCTATGTCCGACCTCCCTGAGATCGCCGCGAAGGAATCATACACCATCGGGGTCGCAATGACCGATGTTTCTACCGGCTGGTTCAAGGCCCTGTATGACCATGTTAACGAGAAACTGACGGAGGCCGGCGTGACAGTCAATCTGGTTCAGTGCAACGATGACGCCGCCATGCAGGTCGATCAGATCAATACCTTTATCGCCCAGGGCGTTGATGCCATTATCATCAATCCCGCCAACCCCCAGGAGACTGTGACTTCCGCCCTTGACGACTGCGCTGCGAGCGGTATTCCCGTTGTTGCCGTGGACACCCCCCCTGAGACCGGCTCCGCTTACATGACCGCCTGTGTGACAGATGCCTATTCTCTGGGCAAGATGGTGGGCATGGAACTGGCCACCCGCCTGCTGGAGATGTATCCAGATATGGAGAGCATCCCCTACGGAATGATCGGCGGCACAGACGGAAACTCGATTGCCGCTGCCAGAAACCAGGGAGCCCGTGACGGTATTGCCGAAGTCGATCAGGAGGGCAGGATCGAGGAGCGCACCTTCCTGTACGCTGGCGCCTATTCCGAGGAATCCGGTCTGACGACCGCTCAGAATATGCTGGCTGCCAATCCTGACCTGAAGTGCATTGTCGGTACCTGCGACGCCCATATCGTCGGCGCCACCTCCGCCGCTGAGCAGCTTGGCCTGGATGAAAACCTGATCATGGGCGCCGTTGACGGCTCTAAGTCTGCATATGAAATCATGCTAGATGACGGCCCCATCGTGGCGCTGGGCCTGAACTCTCCCTACGAAGTCGGTGAAGCTGCCGTGCGTGTGATTTTAGGGTATCTGAATGACGGTACGATCCCTGACTCCAAGACTTTGCAACTGGAGCCCACCTTAGTCACTCCCGAAAACGTTCAGGATTATTACGATCCCAACTCCGCGTTCTGATTTTGCAACCGGAAGGATCAGGGATGGCGGAAACCTTTTCCCGCCATCCCTGATCCTGGGAATTAGGGGGACGTCATGTCGAATATTATTGAGATGAAAAGCATCTGCAAATCATTCGGCGCGGTCAAAGCGCTGAAAAACATTGATTTTGCAGTACGGGCCGGTGAAACGATGGCACTTGTCGGCGAAAACGGCGCCGGAAAAAGCACATTGATGAAAGTGCTCACAGGCGTTTATACGAAAGACACTGGAACGATCCTGATCGGCGGCGAGGAGGTTCGGAAGAACAACCCTGTGGTCGCTAAGAACCTCGGCATTGCCCAGGTATATCAGCAGTTTGAAATGATGGATGAACTGTCCGTTACAGAGAACATCTGCCTTGGCGATAAGGGCTTTTCCAAGCACGGACTTGTACAGTTCAAAACCATGATGCGGCAGACCCAGGAACTGCTGGATCATTACCATATCCCCATTGATGCCAATGCAAAGGTCGGAACGTTGAGCGCTGCGATGAAGCAATTTATCTCCATCGCCCGTGTATTATACCGGAACCCCCGGGTAATCGTGTTTGATGAGCCAACAGCAGTTCTCTCCGACAGTGAAGTACATATCCTGATGGACATCATTGACTCTCTGAAACAGGAAAAGGTGACCATCATTTATATCTCCCACCGCATGGATGAGATTTTCCAGCTCAGTGACCGGATTACTATCATGCGGGATGGTGCGGTCATTACCGTGCTGGAGAACAAGAACCTGACCAAGGATAACCTGATCTCGCATATGCTGGGAAAGACTTTGGGCGCCATGTATGTTACACGAGGGAAGATCCGCAGTGAACGATATGTGCTTGAGGTCGTGGGGCTGACAAACGATGCTATTAAAGATGTATCTTTCAAACTCCGCGAGGGCGAAATTCTGGGTATCGCCGGCCTTGTGAACAGTGGCCGGACGGAAACGGCCAGAGCCATCATGGGCGCTGACAAACTCAAAAGCGGTACGATCAAAATCAATGGGACCCCTGTCAAAATTAAAAATCCTACGGATGCGGTCCGCCATGGATTATTCCTTGCGCCGGAGGACCGGAAAAAGCAGGCCATGGTGCTCTGCCGGCCGATCCGTGAAAATATCTCGCTTTCCAAGCTTTCCTCGGTGACTAACAGACTTGGTATTTTGAATTCCAAAAAGGAAGCTGAGACGATAGACAATCTGGTACGTGCGCTGAAAGTGAAAATGGACACGATTGAAAGCCCCGTCCAGGACCTTAGCGGTGGCAACCAGCAGAAAATCGTCATAGCAAAAGCAATTACCGCCCGGCCGAATATCCTGATATTCGACGAACCCACACAGGGCATCGACGTGGGCGCACGAGCTGAAATCTATGGTTTACTTGAAAAGCTGCGGGCAGACGGGAAATCGATCATCCTGATTTCCTCGGAAACGGAAGAGATCCAAGGCACCTGCGACCGGACGATCGTGATGCGGAGCGGCCATGTGACTGGAGAACTGAACGCGGAAGAGATGAAGGATACGAAGCTCATGCTACAATATATGTACAAGGACGTTTAAGGAGAAGAGACCATGGAAAACAAAACATTAAATGCTTCAGGCGGCATTAGGAGCCACCTGAAAGGATATTTGAAGGAGCAAGCTATTCCCATTGGCGTACTGCTGTGCATGATTGTGATCGGTTCTCTTCTGACACCGATGTTCCTGACTTCTCTGAACCTGCAGAACCTCTTTATCCAGCAGTCCTCCAATATGGTAGCGGCACTTGGCATGTTTGTGGCGATCCTGTCCGGCGGTATTGACCTGAGCATTGGCTCCGTCATGGCTGTATCCAGTGTGTTCTGCGCGTCGCTTCTGGTGATGACAAACAATATTCCGGTAGCGGTCCTCGGGGCTCTGGTGATCTGCGCCGTTCTCGGAACGGTCAATGGCCTGATTGTCGCGAAGCTTCGTGTGGCGCCGTTTATCGTGACTTTGGGCATGATGGAGTTCGCACGCGGCATTGCCTACTGGTATACCAATTCTGCTCCGGTATCGTGGAAAAACGCGGAATGCGCCAGTGTCTTTTCCTTTATCGGCAAAGGCCGTCTTTTCGGCGCCATCCCGACCCTCAGCGTCATCATGATGGTCTGCATCGTCATTGTCTGGTTCATTGTAAAAAAGACTTCCCTCGGCAGGATCATCTATGCCATCGGCGGAAATGAAGAGGCTGTCAAGCTTTCCGGCATCAATGTGTCCAAATGGAAGATTGCTCCCTATATTTTCTGTGCGGTCTGTGCTGGTATCGCCGGAATTCTCTTGACAGCCCGGCTGGGCGTCGGCGCACCGACCAACGGTGAAGACCTGGCAAATGACTGCATTGCCGCCGTCGTTGTCGGCGGAACCAGTTTTACCGGCGGTAAGGGAAACATCAGCGGAGTGATTATTGGCGTGTTCATCTTGGGTATCATCAACAACCTGCTGGATTTGATGAATGTGTCCTCTTACCCGCAGATGATGCTGAAAGGCGCCATTATCGTTGCTGCGGTTGTATTCTCCACCATTAAAGACAAGAAATCCTAAGACCATCCCGTTTTCTTCTTTTCTCTGCACGGAGCCGACTCTTTTTTGAGTCGGCTTTGTGCGTAGGCAAACAGAGACAACCACATTTTCGGCGGAAAACAAGTGCACACAACTTCCTTTTCAAAAAGAACCCATGTTGATATAATGATATAAAATACAAAATACCACGGTGAAAGGAGAGCGGAATATGAGGATCCGGCAGTTTTTCAGCGAGTCACTCCACCATCGGCTCGTCTTGTACTTCATGCTGCTGATGATGATTCCCATCAGCGTTGCCGGAACGCTGATTTACCATGCGTCTGATGTCCGAATATCTGACGGCGCTTTGGCACTGGCGGAAGAAGTCATCGAAAAGACAGGCGAAAACATGGAAGAAGTGCTGCTGGATATGCAGTCGGCGGCCAAGCAGGTGGCCGAGGATCATACCATTCAGAGTCTCCTCGCTCAGCTGCAGGTTCCTGAGATATCGGAGGAGTCTGTGATTTCTGCTCTAGATGCGCGGTTGAAACAGATCGCCAGCATGTATGCTGGCCTGGACGGCGTATATATCTGTCTGGACGATTTCACTGTGGCGAAATCGCGCTATTATACAGCAAGAGACGAGCATGACACGCTTTTATTGACCGGAGACCAGTATATGGTGATCCGGAACCACGAGGATATCCAATGGATCGTTTCCGACGAAGGTTCTCTGGTCGCCGACAACATGGGAAACGCCATTTTGGGTGCGGCCAGACTGCTGCCGCTGAGCGTCACAGGCCAGCCCTGCGGGATTGTGGTGGTGGAGGTGCGGCAATCGTATTTGAAGAAAATCCTTGATAAAAAGCTGGGAGAAAGCGGAACAGTTTTCCTGATGTCCCAACGCCCGGACATTGCCCTGCAAACAGCAGCCGCGTCCGATGAAATGGTGGCAGATGCTGCGGAACAGGTAAAGCAGGCGGATAGAAAAATCACCTCTATTTCTTCCCATGACAGGGTCATCTTCTGCGAGCCGCTTTCCTTGTCTGAATGGCTTGTGGTGGGCGTTGTCATGAAGCAGAGCCTCCGCAGTGACAGCCAGGAGATCCTGATACTCTTTATTGTGACCGTGCTGTTGACACTTTTACTGACGATTCTTGTTTCAGGAGGCTTGGCTGATTATGAGCTGCGCCAGATCCGCCGGATTCAAACGTACATCAAGGATATGGAGAACGGAGAATTTGGCAAACCGCTTCCCCCTATGCGGCCTGATGAGATCGGCAGCCTGGCGGCAAACACACAGGAAATGAGCGGCAAGATCGGTGAATTGCTGGAGACCGTAAAAACCGAGCAGGAGCGGATGCGCACGGCGGAATTCAAGGCCCTCCAGGCCCAGATCAATCCCCATTTTTTATATAACTCTCTGGATTCCATTAACTGGCTGGTGCGCAAAGGAGATATGGAGAAGGCAACGGATACGATCTCGGCGCTGACCGCGTTTTTCCGCATCGGTCTTTCCAAGGGAAGAGACATGATCACGGTCCGGGAGGAAGTGGAGCATGTCCGCAGCTATCTCGTGATCCAGAAAATGCGCTATGAGAACCAGTTTGAGTATGCCTTCTATGTGGACCCGGAGACAGAGGACTACTTCGTCCCGAAGCTAATGCTGCAGCCGCTGGTGGAGAATGCGCTGTATCATGGCATCAAGCTGTGCGACCGCAAATGTATGCTGATGATCCAAGTACTCTCCTACGGCGACAGAATCGAGATGGAGGTGCTGGACAATGGCGCCGGCATGGACGCGGAGACACTGGCGTGTGTCCGGGAGGCTATGGAGCACAGGGGAGAGAACCGGACTAACAGCTACGGTGTCGTGAATGTCAACGACCGCATCCAGATCCTGGCAGGTCGGGAGTACGGCCTGAGCTTTACCAGTGAAAAAGGTGTGGGCACATCCGCGCGGATCGTGCTTCCAAAGACGCTGAAAGGAGCGTAAACGTGTATACTGTATATTTGGCGGATGACGAACAACTGATCCGGGAGGGCCTGGCGGAGACCATTCCCTGGGAATCTCTTAGAATGCGTTTGGTCGGGACCGCAGAAGATGGCAGACATGCGCTGAGAGGAATACGGGAGCACAAACCGGATATCGTTCTAACGGATATCCGGATGCCATATCTGGATGGCCTGGAGCTGATCGGCAAGATCCGGGAGGTCCACCCCTCCTGCCGCGTGGTGATCATCTCCGGCCACGGGGAGTTTACATACGCGCAGTCGGCCATCCAGCTTGGTGTTTCAGACTTTATCCTAAAACCCGTCGACGTTACAAGCCTGTGCCGGACGCTGGGGAAGTTGACGAGGGAACTGGATAGCGAGCGGCATCAGAAAAATGAAGTAGAAGAGATGCGCGTGCAGCTCCAGCGGGCGGATGAGTTCCGACTTCAGCGTCAGCTGAGGCGCTATATGATGGGCCGCACGCCCCGCCAGCAGTTTCTGGAGCAGATGCCGGAGCGGCTCCTCCGGGCACGAGCCGTAGTCCTGGTACTGCTGCAGATCGACAACTTTGACAATCTGACCGCCGCCATGGACGAGGAGACCATTTTCAGCATGACCCAGAAACTGGAGCAATCCATTGTCAATGCCGGCGAGAACACCAGTATGATCTCTATTGAGGAAACCAGCGGGCGGTACCTGCTGCTCTTCATCGGAACCTGGAAAGAGGAACTGAGCTTTGAGGTCCGCTCCTATATCCGCCGACTCCGGCTGGTGGAGCCGGATACGGAATTCACAACGGCGACGTCGCCGGTCTACGACCATATCGACCACTGTCAGGAGGCGTATGAGTTTGTGCGCCGGGGCTGTGAATATGCGTTCCAGCTGAGCAGCAACCGGGATGTGCAACCGGAGGAGGTAAAGAGCGGCGGCATGAATCCTCTGCCAGACATTCCCAATGTGGGCCGTGTGATCCGTTCCATCTCCACCTTCAACAAAAAGACCATCCGCGAGGATTTTGAACTGCTGGCTGAGGACATTCGGCAGACCGGGCATAACTCCTATCTTTATACCCACATGCTGGTCAGCGTAGTTTATGGCGAGATCGTCAAACTCCTGGTGGATATCAACTGCCCGATCGAGGCGATTCTGGATGACCCGCTGGAGGATTACCGCAAGATCCTGACGCGGACGACGCTGGACGATATGCTGCAGGAATTGTACCGCTTTGTCGCCCAAATCTGTGATTTCCTGGATAAAAATATTAATGCCAACCAGAGCGTGGCTGAGAGGGCCAAAACATATATTGAAGCGCATTACGCGGATTCGGGGCTGACACTGGATCAGGTGGCGGGGGAAATGGGCATCTCGCCTAATTATTTCAGCGCGCTGTTCAAGCAGAGCACCGGCAGTTCTTTTATCAACTATCTGACCAATGTGCGTATTTCTCATGCGAAAGAATTTTTGAAAAGCGGGAACTACAAGACCTACGAGGTCTCTATGCGTTGCGGCTATGAGAACCCTACTTATTTTTCCACCATCTTCAAACGTAGAACAGGCGTTTCCCCGTCGGAATACCGTGATGAATGAGAAAGATACCACGATATATCCATGGACAAATCCGGTTGGGCCATCCCGTCCGGGTTTGTCCGCAAAGAAATGGAATCATAATAGAGCCCTAAATCAAAATTTGCGATGCAGTAAACAAAGAGGGACCTTGTAAACTGCAGCATAGCACACTTCTCTTATCTGACCCGATTTTTTACTGGCTTTTTTCACGCGACACAGGTAAGGATGAACCCGGAGCGATTCCTGGTGGAAATGGTTCCTTCTGCTCCATTTCCACCTTTCTTCTTGGTGGGTTTGGGTATGGCTATGAAAATGAAAAGAACATGATCGACTACGAGGCGCGGACATCTGGAATCCTTCATATTCTCGCCAAGGAGGGAGACACTGTCAAAGTCGGCGATTCGATCGGTATTATGGCGGAAAGCCAGGAGGAATACGACGCGATCGTCGAGGGTGGGGCCGCGGCTGCGCCTGCGGCAGCTCTCGCCCCGCGGCCGCATCTGCCGCTTCCGGCTCCGCACCTTCTGAGGGCGTCGTGGAGATCGAGATGCCCTGCGTCGGACTGACCATGGTCGAAGGCACCATCACAGAGTGGAAGGCCGCCGAGGGGACCCGGGGAGCCAAGGGTCAGGCTGTCATGGAGTATGAGAACGAGAAAAACGCCATTGCGTATGAGATCGTGCACGGCGGATTCCTGCACATTGTGGCGCGGGCGAGACCGTGAAGGTCGGCGATCCCATTGCCTATGTGACGGAGACCAAGGAGCAGTATGACCAGCTGGTGAGCGGAGGCGTTGGCGCGGCGGCAAGCGAGCCGGAAGAGAAGGGCCGCGCGAGAAACTGCCCCACCTGCGTACATACCAACAACACTCCTGAGGCCAAGCCTGTTCAGGGCCGTATTTCCGCCTCTGGCTTTGCAAAGAAGACGGCACGGGAGGCCGGGATCGATCTGGCGGATGTCGCGCCCACTGACGGGCCCACCGGCAGACGGATCGTTGCAAAGGACGTTGAGGCATATTTGAGCCATGCCAAGACGGCGTGGGCCGTCCCCGCCGCTCCGGCCGCCGTTGCCGACGATGATGAGGTCACGGAGATCCCATGGGGCGGCATCCGCAGGACCATCGCACGCAACATGTTCAACAGTACAGAGCACCTGCGTGTGCGAAGTCGACGCAAAGGAGCTGCTGGCCCTACGGGCGGAGCTGGTCGCGGATCAGGACATGCTCGGCTGCAAGATCACGGTGAACGATCTTCTCTGCAAGATGCTGGGCAAGGTCCTACCCAGACATCCTCTTGCAAACGCCACCTTCGACGGCAAGACGCTTTATACTCACAAGCATGTCAACCTCTCTGTGGCAGTAGGCGCGGAGAATGGCCTGATGGTCCCGGTCGTCAAGAATGCGGATCAGCTGAGCCTGTGTGAGATCAGCCGGAAGGTACGGGATCTCGCCGCCCGGGCCAAGACCAAGTCCCTGCTGCCGGACGAGCAGAGCGGCGGCACCTGCACTATCACCAATGTGGGTATGTTCCCCATCGACATCGGTACGCCGAACATCAATCCTCCACAGACCGTTATCTGTGGCTTTGGACGGACTGTGCGCCGGGCCGTTATCATGCTGGATGACACCATCGCCCCGCATTCCATGATGAACGTGTTCCCGACGTTTGACCATCAGGTCCTGGATGACCTGGAAGTAGGCTGCATCCTCAGAGTATTATATCGAGCATCCAGAGATGATTTTGGCTTAATCATGGAGGGAAACGTGCCATGGAAATTGCGGTTATTGGAGGCGGTGCCGGCGGCTATGTTGCCGCGATCCGGGTCGCCCAGCTGGGCGCCAGGGTGACCCTGGTGGAGCGGGAGCACCTGGGCGGCACCTGCTTGAACATTGGCTGCATCCCTACCAAGTGCCTGCTGCACAGCGCAGAGCTGGTGTCCCAGATCAAGGACCAGGGCGCGGAGATCGGCGTGGAGACGGACGGCGTCCGGGTGAACTTCCCCCAGGTGATCGCCCACAAGAACGCCGTCTCCAAACAGCTGACCAGTGGCGTAGCGGGACTGCTGAAG